>LWDU01034288.1_pt1 | contig 38552 bp, 41 predicted proteins | sample 727161 | NCBI WGS metagenome assembly LWDU01 (sample SAMN04566230, study PRJNA314399) | hydrothermal vent metagenome | isolation source: deep sea hydrothermal plume seawater | place: Mexico: Gulf of California, Guaymas Basin | collected 2004-07-11
CAAGAAGGTTTGACGACGTACAGATTGACGAGCATCCCATCAAAGCTGTTATTGGCTACATGTTTGTCATACCTGCCCTTTGGGGCTTCTTCGTGGGGTAACCAATTCTGAGGACAGGATAGGTTAAGCTCCTTACCGCGGTTTGTTTAGGCCACCTACCAGACCCCACTTGTCCAAGTAGGTTCCATCTCGGACTATTACATACTATTCTGGACGAACGGAAAGACATCACAACGCTCAACCGTAACTCTCAACTAAAAAAAAGGAAATTAGAAATGCACAAAGTCATCCTACTATTATCACTGTTAATGTTTTCAAGCTTCTCTTTCGCCGATCACCACGCATTATCTTTAGAAGCACGCCAGCCAAGATCGGAATTAGAACTTACATCTATCACATTAGACGGGGATTTCACCACTATCAACGCCGAGGCACAAATGGGTGTTTACGGTCGCGTATACATGACGTTCACGTTGGCTCGCAACGATACTGGTGATGGCGGTACTTATACGTTCGAAGGCAGAGGCTATGTCGACGAAGAAACTACTTTTTCAGGCACGGGTGTTGGGGTGTGGAATAGAGATGGAGTGAACCTCATCATTATGGAACAGCTTATAAATATTTCGGATGGAACTATCAATTTTGATCGGATTGTTCTGGATCCGTTAAACAGAACTGCAACCCTAGATGTTTATGCTTTGAAATAAAGCTCAGAATAATCAGACGCGACATAAATGACAGGCCCGATGCTGATACCTCCGGTATCGGGCTTTTGACCCCCACCCCTAGCTTTCTATATCCGCTACCTGTACCCCGTCAGCCCCAGTTGGATATAATCACCTGATTGCTTGATCTTGATGGCCATACTTGATACTTATGTGAACCTGTACCAGGGAGTATTGAGTAACATCCAATAAGGGAGTTGCATCTATGGGCCAACTATTGCGCGTAGCGCTGATCTTCTGCTTTCTTGCTGGCTCGGCCATTTCGGCTTCTTTGGCTCAGGAACCCGAAGCGACAGAGACCACAGAAACTATAGAGACCGGCATCCAGGCAAGACCGATTGAAGGGATTACCGTCGTTGGCCAGAAGTCGCTTGCCCTTTTGCGCCTGCGCATCACGGAGAAAGAAACCGAAATTTACAATTTCTTCAATGCTCAAAATAGTTCAGACCGCATGGACATCATCTGCAGCAAGCGAAGACCCACAGGTACATACATCCTGGAAAGGCAATGCGAGCCCCGGTTTCTGAAGGAACTGCGTGTAGAAAAAACACGGGATGCCAGAATGGGTATCGGCGTCGGCTTCAATCAGTATGACCTGGTTGGATTGTCACGCCAGGATTTCGAAAAGCTTCAAAATGAAATGCTTGCCCTGATGGCGTCGAACAAAGAGTTTTCTGATAGCCTAGCCGATCTTGCTGATCTGTCAGAAAACCTTGCGAGCCACCGGCGGGCAATGTTTAGCGGCCAGTGAGTATCAACTGAGCGGAAGTGGGCGTATTCAAACATGTCTCTATTGTAAGATTCCGCATTAGAAACAGAATCTACTTGCTTGACAGCAGGGAGAGAAAGTTTAGAAAATTGGTACTTCTTGAGTGTGGCCGGGTCGGGGGAGAAACTTAAAATCCCTCGGTGGAAACACCGTGCCGGTTCGATGCCGGCCCCGGCCCCGGGCACCAATTCAATTAATCAGTTACATCAATTTGGTAGGATAAAATTTTCCTTAGCCATGTGAGCTGGCGACTATGTCCAATTTGGGCTGGCGGGGTACAAGGTGAATTAAAAGTGCTTACAGGCTAAAAGGGCGAGTCCACCGACTCACCCTTTTAGTGACTTGAATTGAGGACGAACGCCTACTTTCGCGATAGCTTTCTTAGCTTAGTCGCTGCGCACGTTATCAATACACTACAATCTACCTTCTGCTTAAGACTGCCCCGCAGCAAGGATCGCGCAGTTTACTTAAAGTAATCTACGCCTGTTTTGCAGGTTTTATTCGGTCAATTCCTGTACCAATTCCACCGAAGATGCTGCTCAGATACGTACCAACCTCAGGTATCGCATCTAACTGCATTGCGACCGTACCCAACGCGAAAGCTACTACCAGCATACCGGTACGCTCACTCATATCACTTGCCGGGTTCATAAAGCCAGTGACCACGCCTAATGCAAGTAGGGCCAGAGTTACGTATTGTTCATCAATACTCTCTCCAGCAAAAGCGCCAATTGCCGCTACAGCAACTATCAAAGCTACAATGATGTTCTCTGAACTCATTTTCTTCCCCTTTTTTTAGTAATTTCACTGTTCACCAAATAACTGGTGCATCATACTTCACTTTTAATGCGTATTCCAGACGAAAGCTGCCACTTATTCCAGAGCAAACCTGCCACCCCATGTTTACGCGCCGCTGCAGCTATGGTGGTTGCTTCTGCATTTTGCAATGCCGTCAGCGGCAGGCGCCAATCCTCTGGTAACACAGAAAGATGCTCATTGACATCTTTGCTTTGGTCGATCATAGGGAACAGGTGCACCTGTTTTATCGCTTGACGGTGAACGCTACAGGAAGTTATTTGGCCAGATCATCGAGCGCCACATGTGCGCCACGGGACTGCTGTCGAATCCCAGACCTTCCTTCGGTTGCCTGAAGTTTCTACCGATGATGTCGGTAAAATCATCGATGTCCACGACCACACCTTCCTCAAACGAATACAGATCATTCAGGGTGATGAGGCGGGAGGTCATGTACCAGCGATGTTTTCTAGCCTTGGCATGGGCCTCGACAATATAGGGTTCTGGCTTGTAGTCGGCGCCAAAAAAACGGATATAGGCATCCGGATATTCGTAGCCAACTTCGGTGTCCGGGAAGAATCGCAGGGCCTGGTGCGCCTCAATTGCCCAACTCACTTCTTCGTCCACGTAGGGTTTGACCATCTGTGCACACCAGTAGCCGTGATCAGTGCGAATAAAATTGGACACGGAGATATCATGCAGCAGACAGGCCAGGATGATCTTCTCGTTCATGCCGTTGATCTTGGCGAGTCGGGCGCTTTGCAAGACGTGATTAGCTGGTGCAAAGCGTAGCTTATAGAAGTCAATGAGTGTCGGCGCCGCTGGCATCTTGGGAATACGAGGATCATCGTGCTGGTAATAGGGACGGGCATCACCGGCAATGGCTTCTGGCGTCGGATCGATATTACAGAAGCTGGGTGTAACAATGCGTTTATCCAACTCTACACTCATGGCTTCTTCGAGAGCGTCCGCTTTCTCTGAAAGCGTGACTGCGCCGGCTATAGAGGCCACTGTTGCAGCACTCATATTGGTCAGAAAGGAGCGACGATCCATAGCTAATTCCTCGGTGAATGAAAATTAGGGAACCAGGTGCAATAACTACTGAAATCAGCACCACTGTAGGCACTATTTTTACCACAGAAACTCCACATCCGCTAATTGTTTCGGTGGCTAATCGCTTGATCTCCGAGTCTTGGTACGGCCCTAATCCTATTTCCCGATTGTTGTTTCGATTAAATCTAATCTATGTAATCCTCCGCAGCTCAGCCTGGCAACGTTTGTCGAGACAATGCAGGATTAGAAGATGTATGTAACCGATTGGACGTCGATTTTGCCGCCCTTGCTCGCAATTGTGCTGGCAATCATTAGCCGCCAGGTTATCCCTTCCCTGGGAATCGGGATCTGGGTGGGTTTCTGTATCGTCGAATCCGTCAATCCTGTGTCCGGCATCGCGCTCGCGATCGAGGGCGTCGTCAATGTATTCAGTGATCCTGGCGATACCAGAGTACTGATATTTACCCTGCTCATCGGCGGCCTGATCGCGACCATCGAGAAGGCTGGAGGGGTCCGCGGGTTCATTCGACTGCTCGAAGAAAGAGCCTGGGTCGATAGCGCGCGCCGGGCCAAATGGCTAGCCTACTTCACCGGGATCGTGGTCTTCATCGAGTCCAATATGACACTGTTGGTCGCCGGTGCTATATCGCGCCCGCTGTTTGATCGCTACAAGGTTTCCCGCGAGGAACTGGCTTACATAATCGATTCCACATCGGCGCCGGTCTGCGTCATGATTCCACTCAATGCCTGGGGCGCGATAATCCTCAGTTTACTGGCTTCATCCTCTATCGATAATCCAATTGATGTATTCGTCGGTGCTATCGCATTCAATCTGTACCCAATCATCGTGATCCTGTTTTCCGCATTCGTCATTTCCCGGAATATCAAAATTGGACCAATGCGACGGGCCCAGGCCCGCACGGAGGCTGGGCAGGTGCTGTGGCCTAATGCAACACCTATGGTCGATCCTTCTATCCTGGCGCAGCATGAAGCGGCGAGCCCGGACGACAAGGCAAGATTTATGATCGTGCCAATCCTGGTCATGGTAGTGGCGATGCCGCTGAGTCTGTATATAACCGGAGAAGGGGATCTCAGTGCGGGTTCCGGTTCAACCTCGGTATTGTGGGCAGTACTGTTGGCGCTGCTGGCGGCTTGGATACTGGTATTGCAAGCCAGGCGCAGCGCCCTCGATGAATTAATGCATACGTTTCTAAGAGGGGCTGGCGGGCTCTTACCGGTGGCCATGATCCTGTTGTTCGCCCTGGCTCTGGGTGACGTTGCGAACTTGCTGGGCACCGGTGTGTATGTGGCGCGCCTGGCCCAGGAGACAATTCCACTGTTCATGTTGCTACCCCTGTTGTTCCTCATATCGAGCTTCATAGCATTCTCTATAGGCTCAAGCTGGGGCACCTTTGCGATCATGATTCCCCTGGCAATGCAGATTGCCCTGTCCCTCGAGTTGTCCACTTCGCTGTTTCTGGCTGCAGTATTGTCCGGCTCGGTGTTTGGTGATCATGCCTCTCCCATCAGCGATACCACGGTGGTGGCATCGATGGCGTCGGCAACAGACCATATAGATCATGTTCGGACTCAATTGCCTTATGCGGGTATCAGCGCCGCTATCGCCACCGTCGGATTTTTCATCCTTGGCTTGATGCTGTTGTAGTCGTGATGCCGATCTTTATCATCGATTCGAGATCTGAAGCCTATCCTGGATCATGCTTACACTGACAAATCGATGTCTCGAATTTCGGTGACCGCAAGCATTTCCATGTCCCTGAATTTACCGCTGTGGCAGTTGGAGTCATCGAGCAGAGTGCCGAGACTGGCATAGGTGTCTGTCACGAACACGGTTTCGTCTTTGTGGGTTCTTCGGCTGATGCCAAAGCTGATGCGGGCGCGTATTTGTGTGGATATTTGATTAAGCATGTTCTTGCTGATCCAGATCGAACCATTGCGGGCAAAATCGCTAATGCCAGAGGCGTGGTTGATGGTTTCACCGAGCACCGTAAACTCCACGTGGCCGCCGGCGTGGTAACTGCCGAACCATTCCTGGCCTGCATTCAAACCGATGTTGAGATATATATCGCTGAACCAGCCTTTACGCGATTGCCAGTGCTGGCTTATGCCTTTCATCATCTGCTTTAATTCCAGCGAGCACTGGATCGCGTTCAACTTATAGTCACAATCCGCTTGGGGGAAGAAGTAATAGACCATGCCATCACCGGAGTGCTTGCCGTGGGTGCCGTAATATTTACGGAAGATGGCTTCGCTTTGTTGCCAAATGTTGTTGATTAACTCGAAGTATTCCTCTGCCGCTAACTCCGAGCAAATCTCGCTGGAGTTTTGAATGCCCGCCACCATTACCGACACATTCGTCAGATAGGGTTTGCTCTTCTTTAACAATCGGTTGATGACGTGGTTTCGTTTACTGAGAAATTCCAACAAGAAGTCGTCATCCAGCAATACCGGGTTATAGCTGAACAGGATCCCTTCCCGGTAGAAACAGATATAGAGATCACAGAACATCGGTTCGCCATCGGCTCCCGGCAGGATCGCAGGAAAGTGCACCGTAGGCTCGTTAGCAATCGCCTCCACATTATCGTATAAGTCCTTCAAAATACTCAATTGATTACCATCGAGGGCGGCGTAGACCTTCATCAGCGCGGCCTGGCTCAGTCGTTTCTTAGCTGCTGCGATATGGGGCTCAAGCAGATTCCTTAGCCTGTCCCCATCTTCGGCAAGTCCGCCGTTGAAAAGGAGTTTAAGTAAATTCCGTGATTCCAGGTCACCGCAGAGTTCCCCATCGCTGGGAAAGAAAGTGTCGACTGCGCAATCATTGCGCCAGATTAATTCGAAGTTGTTATTAACCATATAGGCTGGTCCCGGCAAATTCTCTATAGATGCCTCTAGAGAAAGGTCGGTGAGCGGCCCCCGCTTAGCTACCGAGGAACTTATGTTGGGTGCTATGGAAGATTTACCAGGGGAAGAGGAGGGGACGTGGCCGCCCAGTTGTTCCGAAATCTTCGCCATCGACAGGCCCTGTTTCTTGAGTTTCTGCACTTTTTTTATACAGGCCACTGCATCTTCTTCGAAGTAACCCAGGCGGGTGGCGCGACCCTCTTCCCCTCTGAGTGTCCTGATAAGAGGGTTAGGCAGTATACCGAGGGCTACGTAATTATTCAGCGTTGCCCTGGAAATGCCAGTTAATTCAATTAGTTGCTTGCTGTTTATCATGTGCAATCGGGCCAGTTATCGGATTATAATTGGACTGCTAAATTAGACAGCATACAGTATATCAACAGTATAATTAGGCAGTATAGCCGACTAATCCCCAAAGGCTGGGGAAATCTCCCGAATAAAAAGATTGCTGACAATAAGAGTACCTCCTCTGCCAGCAGCCTTTTTAGTTCATAACCCAGGCGAGGCGCTATCTTCGTCTGCTTTCGCAAACATCCTCTTGATGGTCATTATTGAGACCATGTAAATCATGTTGAGCATTGCCCAGGCAAACATCTCCAGTGGCCACAGCGCACGGGAACCGGTGGTCAATATCTTGGAAATAGTAATCACTGCAAGCCATAAAAGGAGAACGACGAGGGGGGCGATTGCCGCCATCCGCCATGCACCTCGCCATTGTCTAATGGCGGAATAAGGTAGTGCGGCGCTGGCGGCTGTGACGATTAACACGAAAGTGGCGATTAGCAGTGTCCACAGCGAACTCGATTCAGCTTCGAGGCCACCAAATGCCTGGGCTCGGGCCAGGCTTGGCAGCACCAGCCCGGCGCAGCATAACAGCGTCAACAGCGGGCTAAATGCTCGGTTCAATGCTGAGTTGGCGGCGAGGCTATTATTCATGATGTCCATTTTTCCTGTGTGCTTGGAACTTGCTAGCGTGCTTTGTCGCCAGACTCTAGCAGCTTAACCTGAGCCGGCTTGAGGGTGGGATTAAACCGCTCCTGGTGTCGTTATTATGCCTGCTGCGCTGCGGTGGACATTTGCCGGGTTTTTTAGCGCAAGGACCTAGCGCAGTAATCGGAAAAATTCCCTCAGGTCGTTCAGGTAGAGCTGGGGTTTTTGCAGGGCTGCAAAATGCCCGCCCTCGGACATCACGGTCCAATGGCGCAAATCGTAGGACGCCTCGGCCCAGGACTTTGGGGTGATGAATATTTCGGCCGGAAAAATGGCAGCACCGGTGGGCACATCGATATACTCGATGGGTTTCTCTACCGCCGTCTTGCTGTTCTCGTAATAGATACGGGTCGATGAAGTAATTGTCTCGGTAAACCAATAGATGGATATATTGGTTAACAACTCGTCCTTGCTGAAATGATTGTCGAGATAGCCCTCACTGCCCTGGGGCATGTCAGTCCAACCGTGAAATTTTTCAATAATCCATGCCGCCAACCCGGCCGGTGAGTCGTTCAAACCATAGCCCAAGCTTTGCGGCTTAGTGCCTTGAATTAGTTGATAAGCCCGTTCGTTTTGCATGAAGGCCCCACGGGAAGCACGCAATTGATTCTCTGCTGTGGTCACTGCATTGCGCGCCTCTTCATCGGCCGGCGCTGACGCCAGAATCATATTCGAGTGCAAACCGATTAAGCGCTGTGGGTAATGATTGGCCAGATGCCGATTGATAATCGCTCCCCAATCGCCACCGGCGACGGCATAGCGTTGATAACCGATCTTTTCCATGAGGGCGGCCAGGATGTGGGCGATCTTTTCCGGACTGACTCCCGGCTGTCGGGGCTTGCCCGAAAACCCGAAGCCTGGCAAGGATGGTGCGACGATATGAAAAGAATCGGTGATGTCGCCGCCATGATTTCCCGGATCGGTGAGGGGTCCGATTATCTTGCTAAATTCACTGATCGAGCCGGGCCAGCCGTGTACCATTAACAGCGGTATGGCATCCTCACTTGGTGAACGTTGATGGGTGAAGTGTAATTCCAATCCATCAATTTCAGTTTTGAATTGATCGAATTGATTTAATTCAAATTCCTGTTTCCTCCAGTCAAATTCATTCTGCCAATAGTCCACTAGCTCGCGCAGATAACTGAGATCGGTTCCGTATTCCCAGCTGGTACCGGCAATCTGATCGGGCCAGCGGGTGTTGGCCAGACGCCGTTTCAGGTCCTCGATGTCCGCCTCGGCGACGGAGATTTCAAACGGCAGGATGGGAGCATCGTTGGCTGCCAGGTAGGGTGAGTCTGAGGTCATGGCTGCGGGTCTTTTTAATAGTTCAACAGTGGTGTGAGTGGCAGTGTCTGTAATCAACGCATTGGCCAGGTCCGGATTTGCCGCAGCGGTGCCGCCGCTGCTGATTAGCAGTGGCACCAGGGCAAGCAGAATCGCTTTCATTGCGGCCGCCCATGACTCGTGGTTCCAAGCCCTGTCAATCTCATTCGCCTCGATCATACTCACCCCCGTGCTCGATGTGTAATTAAATTCACCATGTTTCCAATACGCTGGACAGGATTTCTAAAGCTTCGTCTATTTCTGCTCGAGCCACATTTAAAGGCGGCAGAATTCGAATGCTATTACCCCCGGCTTTGACTACCAACATTTTATTATCCCGCAAGCGGGCAATGAGTTCCATGCTATCGATCAGACATTGCAGGCCGATCATCATGCCGACTCCGGAAATTCCACGGAGCAGTTGTGGGTAGGTCTCAACCAGAACTGCCAAGCCGGCCCGGAAGTAGTCGCTGTTGGCTGCCAGTTCTGCGAGAAATTTATCCTGGCTTATCTCATCGACGACAGCGTTTGCCACTGCCATGGCCAGGGGGTTGCCGCCGAAAGTACTACCGTGACTGCCGGGGGTCATGGTAACGGACAGTTTCTCAATGGTGAGGCAGGCGCCGATGGGGAAGCCACCTCCGAGACCTTTTGCCGATGCCAGAATATCGGGACTTATGCCGTAGTGCTGGTAGGCGTACAGTGTGCCGCTACGGCCTACACCGCACTGCACTTCATCAAACATCAGCACGATGTCCTGCTGGTCACAGAGTTCTCTGACGGCGCCAAGGTAATCCCCTGGCACCTGCTTGATTCCGCTCTCGCCCTGGATGGGTTCGATGATGATTCCCGCGGTGCGCTCGTCGATGACCTGCCGCAGCGAGTCGATGTCAGCAAACTCAACCTGGTCGAAGCCGCCGTCGCCAACTACGAAGCCGTCACAGTGAGCGGGGTTCGCGGCAGCTGCAATGGTAGCCAGGGTGCGGCCGTGAAATGAACCGCTCAGGCTTATGATTCGATTGCGCTGGGGCTGATCCTTGCTGTAATGGTAGCGACGAATAAGTTTAAAACCACACTCGACCGCTTCGGCGCCGGAGTTGCAGAAGAAAACCCTGTCGGCGAAGGTTTGCCTGACCAGGTTTTGTGCCAGCCGTTCACTCTGCTTAATACGGAATAGATTCGAAGTATGCCAGAGTTTATTTGCCTGTTCGGTCAATGCGGCCACCAACGCCGGATGGCAATGACCGAGGCTGTTTACCGCGATGCCCATGGCGAAATCCAGATAACGCTGGCCGTCATCAGTGTACAGATAGCTGCCCCGCCCATGATCGAATTCGAGATCAGGATGTCCATAATTTGGTAGTAGTGCGGAATTCATACATCGTTCCAGGGACTTCTGGCCAGCTGCAGTGGCAGGGATTGGCGGCATCATGCCGTAATCCGGTGTATGATTCAATACCATCGCGCTACGCCGAAATTAAATGCAGCGCTGCAAGATTCTCAGGAGAAATTCAGCTTGTTTAGGCGAGAAAAAACTTTACTCGATTTACCGGCTCCAGCGGACGCGATAGCGGATCGGGCAGAACCGGTACAATTTTCGCCTCTCCATTATGTCTCCGGCAATCCAATCGTCGAGCCAGTGCCGGATCATCTGCGACAGGCAGTATTTGGCCTCGGCTGTTTTTGGGGTGCCGAGCGCTTGTTCTGGCAATTACCCGGGGTCTTCAGTACCGCGGTGGGCTACGCCGGTGGGATCACCGGCAATCCCCGCTACGAGGATGTATGTAGCGGTCGCACGGGTCACACCGAAGTGGTGCTGGTATTTTATGATCCGGCGACAGTGAGTTTTCAGACCTTACTCGGGGCGTTTTGGGAATCCCATGACCCAACCCAGGGCATGGGGCAGGGCAACGACCGGGGCAGCCAGTACCGCTCCGCGATTTATACGGTCGGTGATGAGCAATTGCAGCAGGCTAAGCAAGGGAAAGTACAATTTCAGGCCGCTCTGCGAGACAGTAATTATGCTGAAATAACGACTGAAATCATGCCGCTGGGAGAGTTTTATTATGCAGAGGGCTATCATCAGCAATACCTGGCGAAAAACCCCGACGGCTACTGCAGCCTGGCCGGTACCGGTGCCTGTTACGCCCCTGCAAGGGCTGACACCTAAGGTTCTCTAGTTCAGCTCCGCAAAGAAATCCCGAATCCTGCCTTCCTTCTCCATGCCATCTTCAAAACCTAGCTGGCATAGGGCGCCGCAGAACCCTCGCTCGAATAATATCAGACTAAGCAGGGTGCCAGATGAGCCCTCCTTGATATAGCGGGTCATGGTCTTGGGGAGTTCATGGTAGTGCTCCATGGCGAGCACATTGAGTTCCCGACTCGGTGATATTTCCAGCAGGTCAATCTTGTTCATGTGAATGGAATTACGCTCGATCACAGGTTTCGGCACCAGGGGATTTACCGCGTTCATGTGGCGGATAAATTCCAGATCGTTCTCCAGGGCATCGACGAAGGCACTGTTGAGGATATGACCGAGAATTTGAGACAGGGAAGGTTGCTCCGTCAATTCATCTTCCAGCGGCGACCTGGTGCGGTTACCGCTGACACCGATGGCCAGCAAACGCCTGGCACCCAAGTGCATTGCGGTACTGGTGGGGGCTAACTGCCTGATCGCACCATCGCCAAAATACTGTGCACCCAGTTTTACCGCGGGAAAGATGACCGGGATCGCCGCGGAAGCCATCAGATGTTCCAATCCCAGCTGGGTCCTGACACCAATCCGGTGAGGGCCCTGCCAATCTTCTATATTTTTAATAGCCTGGTAGAAAGAGACCGATTCTCCGCTGCTATAGGCTGAGGCCGTGATACTAAGGGCATCCAGTAGGCCGATGTCGATATTGTGTTGGATCCGATTGAACTTGATCACCCTGGCAAGTAACTCGGCCAGCGGTGCGTTGTGCAGCAAAGCCACTGCATTGTCGGAATTCTTAGCGCTGAGCATGTTAAGAACCAGGGCCGATGCACTGCTCAGCAAGTTTGCCGAGTGCAGATCGTAAACCATGTCACTGCTGATGTTTTTCCATATGGTTTCCAGGGCTCTCACCGCGGTCCGTAAGTGATGGGCGTGGGTGGCCAGGGAGGCGGCATTCAATGCACCTGCCGAAGTGCCAGCGATGACATGAAAAGGGTTTTTGGCCTGCTTCGGCAAGGTGGTGGCAATGGCGCGCAATACGCCTACCTGGTATGCGGCCCTGGCGCCGCCGCCGGTCAGGATTAGACCTATGCGTTGCTGATCAGGTTTAGGCAGTAGAGACATGGTGGGACGGGTAGATCACTGATAAAGTCCATTTATATCACCATTAGAGACTGGGGGGTCTTATCGCAACGCCACATAATTGCACATAGCTTTGTTACGGTAGGGGACTTATGATGGTGCCAGGCTGCCATCGTGCCGTTATCTCGGGAATAAGTACTTGTCACAACCTTCTATAGATCAACTAGTTATAGCAATTTCATCACGCGCACTATTTGATCTGGCGGAAAGCCATCGAGTGTACGAAGAAGAGGGGCTGGATGCTTATCAAAAATATCAAATAGCGCGGGAAGAGGAGCCATTGCAGCCCGGAGATGCCTTTTCCCTGGTAAGGAAGCTGTTACATCTGAATGATCTCCTAGAGGAATCCCCAGTCGAGGTGATCCTGCTCTCCCGCAACAGTGCCGACACTGGCTTGCGGGTGTTCAATTCCGTCGCGCACTATGGGCTCGACATAAGCAGGGCTGCATTTTGTAGCGGAGATAGTCCCTATCGCTATATTTCCGCCTTCAACAGCCATTTGTTCCTGTCCACGGACGGCGCCGATGTCCGTCAGGCCTTGGAACTGGGGGTAGCCGCCGCCACCATCCTCCCATCCAATACCTCGGGCACGCAGCAGGAACTGCTTAAGATCGCCTTCGATGGGGATGCGGTTCTGTTCTCGGATGAGTCTGAGCAGATATACAAAGACGGCGGGCTGCGGGCATTTACCGACAATGAACTCGAGGCAGTGGACCGGCCCTTGAGTGGTGGGCCTTTCAAGCCGGTATTGGCCGCACTACAACAGATTCAGATGGCATTCCCAGTGGGCGAGGCGCCACTACGAACCTGCCTGGTGACGGCCCGTTCCGCCCCTGCCCACGAGCGGGTGATTAAGACGCTGCGGGCATGGAATATCCGTATCGATGAATCCTTGTTTCTCGGGGGCTTGGACAAGGGCGAGTTTCTGCAAGCTTTCGACGCCGATATCTTCTTTGATGACCAGGAAGCGCACTGTGATTCGGCCCGAAATCATGTCGCTACTGGCCATGTTCCCCATGGAGTCTTAAATGTATAGGTAATATTGCCAGTTAGCTGAACTCGAAAAGATACCTAACACCCAGCACTTAGCACCTAAGATAGGCTGTAATAGCCTCCCAGCCCCAGTAGTAGTAGGATTAATAGCCGTTGCAGAATTTTATCCTGCACCCTCGCGGCCAGTTTCGACCCCAGGTGAATGGTAGGCAGGGAGCCGAGTAGCAAGCTTGCTAATAGCGCCAGATCGACATAACCGCTGAAGAAATAACCCATCCCGGCGACGAAGGTTAGTGGCACCGCATGGGCGATGTCCGTGCCTATAATTCTGACCGCCGGGGTTTGAGAGTAGATCACCAGCAGAATAGCGGCGCCAAAGGCGCCTGCGCCCACCGATGACAGGGTTACGCAAAAGCCCAGTACCACACCCATTAACCAGGTCATGGGGCCACGATAGTGGTGTATTGCTTTCATGATCAGGGCCGGTCGATCCTCTATTGCTCCCTTTCTTAATTTATTCCGCAGTATCAGTATGATAGCGGTAACTATTAACATGATACCTAAGCTATAGGTCAGCAGCCGCTCACCCTCGTTAGAGCCCTCAAAGCGCGCATCCAGAAAGCAGATATGCAGCAGCAGTGAAATCGGGATGCTCCCCAGGGCCAGTAAGCCGACTATTTTCCAGTCCACGTTAGCGGCGCGGTGATGTGATACGGCGCCACTAGCCTTGGTGATGGCCGCATAGAGAAGATCGGTGCCTATGGCCACAGGCGCCGGGTACTGAAACAGCAGCAGGATGGGTGTCATCAGCGAGCCGCCGCCAACACCGGTAAGACCGATTGTAAAGCCCACTCCGGCTCCGGCAAGTACGTGTAGTATGAATTCCATGGGTTTCGGTCGCGACCGCCCGGCGCGCTTCTTAGTCGGGTATGAGACTGAAAAAGATAAATCATAATGGTTATTCTTAGAAGGAATGTTTTAGAATATTTTAATAGCTAAATGGAATATAATGCTGGGTCCAAGGGAAACAACCAGACGCAGCGGAGGCGAAGATGAAGTTACAGCAATTGCGCTACGTATGGGAAATAGCCCGGAACGATCTCAACATCAGTCAAACCGCCAATTCCCTGCACACATCCCAACCAGGCATCAGCAAGCAGATACGTGCGCTTGAGGATGAACTGGGGGTAGAGATATTTACCCGCAGAGGTAAACATCTGTCAAGAATCACCACGGCCGGAGAGGCCATCCTGCAAACTGCCGGGGAAATCATCCACAAGATCGACAGCATCAGGTCGCTTGCGGACGAATACAGGGATCAAACCCAGGGCAGCCTGTCTGTGGCGACCACCCATACCCAGTGTCGATACGTGTTGCCACCGGTGATTAGCCAGTTTATCGAAAAGTTCCCGAATGTCTCCCTGCAGATGCATCAGGGGACTCCCAAGCAAATAGCAGCCTCGGCAGCCGATGGTGTGGCGGACTTCGCCATCGCCACCGAAGCGCTGGAACTGTACCGGGATTTGGTGATGATGCCCTGCTACCGCTGGAACCGGGCAATATTGCTGCCAAAATCTCATTCATTATGCGAAGTATCCAAGCTAAGTCTCAGACAAATAGCAGAATTCCCAATCGTGACTTACACTTTTGGCTTTACTGGTCGGTCCAAGCTGGATGAGGCATTCAAAGCCCAGGGCCTGCAACCGCAGGTTGTATTCACGGCCGCCGATGCGGATGTCATCAAGACCTACGTGAGGTTGGGCCTGGGTATCGGTATCGTAGCGAAAATGGCCCACGACCCCGTTGTTGACGCCGACCTGGTGGCTATCGATGCGAGCCACCTGTTCGAGGCCAGCGTCACCAAGATAGGATTTCGCCGCGGTACCTTCCTGCGTAGCTACATGTTTGATTTTATGGAGATCTTTGCGCCGCATCTGAGCAAGGACCTGGTGCTGGCGGTGACCGCGACAGCATCAAATGCGGAGGCAGAATTGTTGTTCGCCGAGATTGAGCTGCCCCGGCGCTAACCGAGCAAGCCGTAGTAGCTATCCAGCCGCGAACGCAGATCCAGAAGTGACCTTCTGACTAGCCACGATCGAGGTTGCCGCGGTGCAGTCCACATTCCCTGATGGTGGCTTCTTCCCACCACCAGCGTCCTTCACGTTCATGCTGATTGGGGCCCACGGGACGAGTGCAAGGCTCGCAGCCGATGCTGACAAAACCGTTCTCATGCAAGGAATTGAAAGGCACATCGAACATTCGAATGTAATTCCAGATCTGTGCTGAACTCCAGTTTGCCAGCGGGTTGATCTTGATCACCGGGTGGGAAGCGCTGGAGGAGCTGGTGTCGAGTTCCACCACCGGGACTTTTGCCCGGGTTGGACTCTGATCCCTGCGCTGGCCGGTAATCCAACCATCCAAAGAGGCAAGTCGGAGACGCAGAGGCTCAACCTTACGAATACTGCAACACTCATGGTGACCATCTTGGTAAAAGCTGAATAGGCCCTTATTGCTCACCAACTGCCGAAGTTTCTCTGCATCGGGATAGAGGAGTTCAATTTTAATCCCGTAATGATCCCGGACACGCTCAATAAATTCATAGGTCTGGGGGTGTAATCGCCCGGTGTCCAATGTAAATACGGGTATGTCAGCCGGCAGCTTCGAGGCAATTTCTATCAGCACCACATCCTCGGCACCACTGAATGAAATGCCTGTGTTTGGACATTTCTGCAGCAGGGTCGTCAGAATGTCCTTCGGCTCGCTGCCTTCGAGGCTATGGTTGAGTGATTGAATTTCCTTCGGTGACAGCATTTACAGGCTCGGAGGTGGTGCCGGCTTTACAACAGCCGCATATTCTCGGTCATTTAGAAGGCTTGGTAAAGGCGATTGTGCTGCCGGTATGGACAGCTGAGTCAGTTCGCGGCGGCAATGTTTCACGTGAAAACTTCAATGAATTTAATGACTTAGACTGTATAAGTATAAGAAAAACACAAAATGTAGGGTTTTCCTGCCGACCCATATCAATATCTAGTGTTATTAATCACCAGGCCTCGCCCTTAACTGTTCCAGCGCCGGCTAATCTGCTAAGTTGTGGCTTTTACGGGTGCAAAACAGGAGCAGTATTACAGCAATGGAAATTACCTGTCTGGATTTGGAAGGGGTATTGGTACCGGAGATTTGGATCGGTTTCGCCGAAAAAACTGGCATCGAGGAGTTTAGGGCAACAACCAGAGATATTCCTGACTACGATGTTCTCATGCAGCAGCGGTTGGGCTTACTGGACCAACATGGGCTGAGTCTCAGGGATATTCAGCAGGTCATCGCCACGATGGCCCCGATGCCCGGTGCTGTAGAATTCATAAACTGGTTGAAGAAACGCTTTCAAGTTGTTATTTTATCGGATACTTTCTATGAATTTTCCCAGCCGCTTATGGCGCAACTAGGCTTTCCCACCCTGTTATGCCACCGCCTCATAGCAGATGATTCCGGCCGCATTGTAGATTACAAGTTACGTCAGAAAGACCCAAAACGGCAAGCCGTGAAAGCCTTTCACAGCCTGAATTTTCGGGTAATAGCAGCAGGCGATTCTTACAATGACACCAGTATGCTGGAAGAAGCCGACGCCGGCATCCTGTTCAAGGCCCCGGATAATGTCATCGAAGAGTTTCCCCAGTATCCCGCGGTCGATCAGTACCAGGAGCTGAAGCTGGAATTCGTCAATGCCAGCGAACGTGATATCGACCTTGGTAGCAGTTGAAAGCTCTGTCCGCCGTTTGTCATTGAAGTCCCTGCCTCTAACACAACTTGCCAGTGGAACTCGGACGCTCAGCGCCAATTCATTGCAGCACAAGGCAGCCCTGATTTATCAGCCGCTGGATTAGCCCGGACATGGAATCTGTCGGTAAAATAGTTAGCTCACATAGCGCCGAAATCGCCTCAACTGAACCGATTGTTGCTGCCAGTATTTGCTGAGGAATTCCTGTCGATAGAAATACGAATTAACCCTGTAGCTGCTCAAATATCTTCAGCCTGCTTGATGGCGTTACCGAGGTACTGTCTCGGAGTCAGAGCCAGGAGTCGATCTTTGGCGGGCTTTGGAAGTTCCAGTGCAGATATAAATTGCTGAATCGCAGTCTGGGTAATGGTGTTGCCCCGGGTCAATGCCTTCAGCTTCTCATAAGCCTGTGGGATTCGATAACGGCGCATCACCGTCTGTATCGGTTCTGCCAGTACCTCCCAGCACTGGTCGATGTCGGCATCGATGACGGCCGCATTGAGCTCAATCTTGGCCAGGCCCTTCAGTGACGATTTATAGGCGACCAGACTGTATCCCAGGCCGATGCCCATATTTCGCAACACCGTTGAATCCGTGAGATCGCGCTGCCAGCGCGAGATCGGCAGTTTAGCCACTAGGTGATTGATGACGGCATTGGCCAGGCCCAGATTCCCCTCCGAGTTCTCGAAATCTATAGGATTCACCTTGTGGGGCATGGTCGAAGAACCGACTTCACCGCTGCGTGTTTTCTGCTTGAAGTAAGCCAGGGATATGTAGGACCACATGTCCCGGTTGAAATCGATGAGGATGGTATTGTATCGACAGATGGCCGAGAAAACCTCGGCAATGGTGTCATGGGGCTCGATTTGAGTGGTATAGGGATTCCAGCTTAAACCCAGATCCTCTACAAATTCCCTACCCAGGGCGCTCCAATCGACATCTGGATAGGCGGCAATATGGGCATTAAAATTGCCCACGGCACCATTGATTTTTCCCAACACCGCGTTGTCCTCACACTGCCCCATTTGCCGCTCCAAGCGGTGCACCACGTTGGCGAATTCCTTACCCACGGTGGTAGGAGAGGCGTTCTGGCCGTGGGTGCGGGACAGCATGGGCTGGCTCGCGTACCGGTGTGCCAGCGCTCTCAAGCTGGCTATCAGTTCAGCCATTGCGGGAAGTAGCACCTGATTGCGCCCATCACGTAACATCAGCGCATAGGCCAGGTTGTTAATGTCCTCCGAGGTGCATGCAAAGTGGACAAATTCCAGCTGTTCGCCAAACTCCCCATTGGCTTCGAGCTTCTCTCTGATAAAGTACTCGACGGCTTTGACATCGTGATTGGTGGTGGCTTCGATGGTTTTTATACGCCGGGCATCGGCCAGGGAAAACTGCGTCAGGAGTTGTTCGAGAAAGGCCTGACCAGCTGCTGAAATGGGGGGCAATGCCTCAACCTCGGGCTGGGCCGCCAGTTTTTGTAACCAGCGAATTTCCACCGTGGTGCGATAGCGTATGAGGGCGTATTCACTGAAGAAATCTGTCAGCTGCTGGCATTTATCCTGATACCGTCCATCCAGGGGCGACAGCGCCATCAGGGGATCCAAGCGATCATTTTCCATTGCAAAATCCTAGTCTGTAACGATAAGTTTACGGCGAATATTGCCGGCAGTTTCCTGGATGCGTTTACGATAAAATACCAGTCGCCACCTGCGCCCACCGAGCTGATACCAGAGCACAGCAGAGCGAATGCCGGCGAGGAGCAGGGCGCGGATTCGATTCGCGGTTTGCTCATTGTTCAATTCGGCCGCTTTGCCCTGAACTTGTATGCGGTAAGGCAGGGTGCTGATTGTATCCTGATACAGCCTGGCAAGCTGCTCGTAACTGACCTCGCGCAGGTTCTTCTCTTCCGCCTCCGGCAGATCGCTATGGCGCCCTGACGAGACTGGCTGCAGGGGCTTAATTTGTGCAAGTTTTACTCGAATTATATCCTGCATCGGTTTGTTATTAATCAGTTTGTTTCTCAGAACCAGCATGCCCAGAGTATAGCGAATCAGCTCGGCATTTTCTCTGAATCGGTCGTTACTAAACATATCCTGCAGCGTCTTGAAGCCCAGGCCGAGGCTGCCCAGATTTGGATAGATCTCCGCCAGGGAACCGGGGTCGATAACCAGCACGGTGTTTACATTGGCGGCGATGTCAGTTTCGGCCGCATGCCTACCCTGGGCCAGGTAGCTGACCAGCGCCGCACTCTGGCTGATCGCGGCAAGCGCCGTGGTCTGCTGCTCCCAGGATGTGAAATCAGCGGCGGTAATGTTCAATGATTGAGCCTCCGAGGCAGCGATCCTGCTGGTAAAATACGACATACTGGCCTGGCGTCACCGCCCGTTGCAGCGCGTCGAAACTGACTTCGAGCTGCTGGTCTTCGCCGTAGCTAACGGTGCAGAGCTGATCGCTCTGACGATATCGAATTTTTGCCGTGCAGCGCATCGGCAAACGCGGGGGAACTGCGTTGATCCAGGCAGGACTAGATGCTACTAAATGCCGTGATAACAGGTAGTTATTTTCGTTTCCTTGAGCAACTACTAATACATTGCGGGGCAGATCCTTGTGCACCACATACCACGGTGCCTCAGCATGGTTCTGCCTGCCACCGATACCCAGTCCCTGGCGTTGTCCATAAGTGTAGTACATGAGGCCGGCGTGACGGCCAAGCTGTTCCCCATCCGTGGTTTCTATGGCGCCGGAATTTGCCGGCAAGTATTGCTGGAGAAAGTCCTTGAAGCGTCTTTCTCCGATGAAACAGATGCCGGTGCTATCCTTCTTGTCATGGGTCCTTAGCGCCAGGGATTCTGCGATTCGACGCACCTCGGTCTTGCGTAATTCCCCTACGGGAAACAAACTGTTGCGCAAGCTAGCTTCATTAACTTCGCACAAGAAGTAACTTTGGTCCTTATTCTCATCCAAGCCCTTCAGTAGCTGGGTACCTGCCGCCGTATCGAGTCGTCTTACGTAGTGGCCAGTGGCGATTTTGTCCGCCCCCAGGGCGCACGCATATTCCAGGAAGGCCTTGAATTTAATCTCGCGGTTACACAGTACATCCGGATTGGGAGTACGTCCGGCCTGGTATTCTTTGAGGAAGTGCGCGAACACCCGATCCCAGTATTCGGCCGAAAAATTGGCCGTGTGCAACTTGATCCCCAGCTTGTCACAGACTGACTGCGCATCTTCCAGATCTGCCTTGGCGGTACAGTATTCGCTGCCGTCGTCCTCTTCCCAATTCTTCATGAACATCCCCTCTACCCGGTAGCCGTCCTCTAATAGCAAGTGGGCAGCGACAGAAGAATCGACGCCGCCGGACATACCGACGATGACTAACTCCTGGGATGGATGGGGTTTTCCTCTTGTAACTGTCGTTACTGCCATGACTTTGCTATTCAGAAATAAGGGCCAGGGGAATTCGAATCCCCGACTTGCAGATGTTCCGCGAGTTGATTATAAACCATGACTCCTGGGGATTTCTCTTTCACCAGTAAAAATTGCCCCTGCTATGCAATTACCGTGGCGACGGTAATATGCACCAAGGCCCGCATTTATATTTCCTCGATAACTGCATCCTACTCGAAAGTTAATTTATAATCGGGTCAGTAGGCAATGCATGTAAACTAAATAGCGATCTAAGGCAGGTGCTTATGTTCGCTGAACCAAGCATGGAGAATGCGCCATAAATCAGCTGGGAACGAACCATGAGTAAATTGACCCACCTCGATGAACGGGGTAACGCCCACATGGTAGACGTTGGCGACAAGCAAGTTAGCCACCGCGTTGCCATCGCCAGCGGACAGATTCGCATGGCCAGTAGCACCTTGGAATTGATCGCAGGGGGAGGGCACAAGAAGGGCGATGTACTTGCGGTTGCGCGTATAGCCGGAATTCAGGCCGCCAAGCAATGTGCTCACTTGATACCGCTGTGCCATCCCTTGATGCTCACCAGTATCAATGTCGATTTCGAACTGGATCAACAACTGCCGGCAGTAAGAATAAATGCCAATTGCAAGCTGTCAGGTCAGACCGGGGTAGAAATGGAAGCCCTGACCGCTGTCGCCGTCGCTGCCCTGACCATCTATGATATGTGCAAGGCGGTGGACAAGAACATGGTCATCGAAGCAATTTGCCTGCGGGAAAAACAAGGTGGCAACAGCGGTCACTACCGACGCACAGATGATTCAACAGGCTAAGCGATGTTAACTATCCACTATTTTGCCAGCGTTCGAGAAGCCGTGAAACGCAGCAAGGAAGAATTGGAGTTGCCTGAGAATGTTGCCAATATAGGTGACTTGATCGAGCATCTATTGCTGCTGCATCCCCACTTCGAGGCCATCTTCCAGGATGACAGGAAAATCCTGATTGCCGTTAACCAGACCGTTGTCGACAAATCCCAGGTTTTGGACCCGGGCGATGAAATCGCATTTTTTCCGCCTATGACAGGTGGCTAGGCCAGCTTTATGATAAGTGTTCAAAGTGAAGACTTTAGTCTCGAGCAGGAGTACCAAAAGCTCCGAACCGAGGCGGGAGATGCGGGAGCGATTGTCACTTTTACCGGCATCGTCAGGAAGTTGTACGATGGCAGCGGGGATACGAGCGGAACCGCTGAAACCGACACCCTCTATCTCGAGCATTATCCGGGCATGACTGAAACCAGTCTGGCGAATATTGTCAGCGCGGCCGAAAAGAAGTGGGCATTACTTGCGGTGCGGGTAATTCATCGGGTTGGAGAATTAAAACCAAAAGAGCAAATCGTGTTCGTTGGCACTGCCAGCGGGCATCGACAGGATGCGTTCGATGCGGCCCAATTCATCATGGATTTTCTGAAAAGCCGGGCACCATTCTGGAAGAAACAGAGCGCCGGCAAGGATAGCCATTGGGTCGATGCCAGAGTCTCCGATGCGGAAGCCCTGGCACGCTGGCAGGATTCCTGACAGATTTATCGGCTATATTGCAGCAGGCGCCACTGGCCCGGAGCCAGACCCCCCAACTTCCATTTCCCAATCTGAACTCTCACCAGGCGCAGCGTAGGGAAACCCACGGCCGCTGTCATTCTTCTTATCTGTCGATTGCGGCCTTCGAACAGAGTCAGTTCAATCCAGCTGGTGGGAATGTGTTTGCGCTCTCGAATGGGTGGCTGTCGCTGCCATAAGTTTGGCGTGTCGATTAGCACAGCGCCGGCAGGGCGAGTGACACCGTCTTTCAGTTCCACACCCTGGCTTAGTTTTAATACGGCAGCTGCGTCGATGACACCCTCTACCTGGGCCAGGTACACCTTAGCCAGCTTGAAATCCGGGTCGGCAATTTGCTGTTGTAAGCTGCCATCATCTGTAAGTATGAGCAGACCTTCGGAGTCTTTGTCCAACCTGCCAGCAGCATAAAACCCTTTTCTGTCAATAAATTCCGCGAGGGTCTGTTGCGCATCGGCGCCGGTGAACTGTGACAGCACGGCGAAGGGTTTGTTGAAGAGCAAAAGTTGTGACACAGGAAATTACTGTCGCCGATGACGCACGCGGGGGACGCTCACCTAATAGAAGCACGCATCGGGCCATGCAGAGGTATTGAACAATTAATCAGAGGCCTTTAGGCTTGATGAATGGTGAAGGCACTACGCGGGATCGGTTGGAATCTCTTCGTCTGCAGGGTGAACTTCTTCCAGAGTGACTTCGATTTCCTCGCTGCCAGCATCGGTAACAGCCTCAACTTCCTCGCTCGCCACTTCGGCAACAACTTCAACTTCCTCGTTAACCGTTTCCGCAACAACTTCAACTTCCTCGTTAACCGTTTCCGCAACAACTTCAACTTCAACTTCAACTTCAACTTCTGTGCTGGGCGCTGCGGTAGCAACTTCGTCTTCGTCGCCAGCAACTGCAGCCGGGACTTCGACTCCTGAGCTGTCGGCTTCATCCTGACTCTGCGCGTCCGCTTGCGCAGGTGCTGCAGCGGGTGTCGAGAGGGGTTGTATGTTTGCCGCGTGCAAACCCTTAGGCCCTTCAATAGTCTCAAACGAGACCATTTGACCAGCTTTAAGGGTTTTGTAACCTTCCATTCCTATCGCAGAATAGTGGGCGAATAGATCGTCGCCACCTTCGTCAGGTAAAATAAAACCGAATCCCTTTGCGTTATTGAACCACTTAACTTGCCCGGTGCTCATGAGGACACTCCATACCTTCTTATTTTTTGTTAGATTTTATGCACAACCTCAACCGCTACCATTTCTATACACCATCGATATAGCAATGTCAAAGCCTTAGCTCGAGCCGCAGCAACGGTCCAACTGATACTATGGGGCTTATGCACCTTGAATTCTGATGAATGGAGCCCATTTAATAAATTATGCAATGATTGATGTAGGCGCGATCCAGCGCATAAAAGGCTTTTCATGGGCCTGCTTCTGACGCAAAATAATCATCATAGCTTGGCTTCATAAGGAAGCTTCGAGGCTCTTACCCGATTCGCGGAATCATGAACAAATTCAGACATTACCAAACCACGACGAAGTTGGCCCAACCGCCATCGGGGCCGGATGATTCGGGCGCTGATGAGGAGGTGGCCCACGGCACCGGTACCGCCACCGCGACCACAAAGCCAAAACTGGAAAAGCCGCCCCTGTACAAAGTAATTTTAATTAATGACGACTACACTCCAATGGACTTCGTCGTCGATGTGTTACGCTCGTTTTTCCACATGAATGTTGAAAAGGCTACGCAGATTATGTTGAAAGTCCACACCGAGGGAAAAGGTGTGTGTGGTGTTTTCAGTAAGGATCTTGCCGAGACCAAGGCGGCACAGGTTAATGGCTATGCACGGGAATGCGAACAACCGCTGCTGTGCTCCATTGAAGTCGACCGATAATTTCATTCACCAAAGAGACAGATTAGTTCTATGTTAAGCAAGGACCTGGAAGCAACCCTGAATAAAGCGTTCAAAGGTGCGAAAATTAAGCGCCATGAATTCATGACCGTAGAGCATCTTTTGCTTGCGCTACTCGATAATGAAATCGCCAGCAGCGTGTTACTCGCATGCGACTGTGATCTGGACAGACTGCGCCTTGACCTGGCGGATTTTATTGACGCGACGACTCCACTGATTCTGGAAGCAGAGGCGGCTCGTGAGACCCAACCCACCTTGGGATTTCAACGGGTTTTGCAACGGGCGGTATTTCATGTCCAGTCTTCAGGCAAACGGGAAGTCACCGGGGCTAACGTGCTGGTGGCAATCTTCAGCGAGCAGGAAAGCCAGGCTGTCTATTTTCTAAAACAGGACGACGTGGCTCGAATCGACGTAGTCAATTTTATTACGCATGGGATCTCCAAGATTTCGAGGCCCGCCGACGGCAGTGAGTCGCCTCGGGAGCAAGGCGATGGAGAAGCTGCACCCGACGCCGCAGCGAATGCCCTCGACAGCTTCACCACTAACCTCAACCTGGAGGCGGAGCAGGGGCGCATCGACCCGCTTATCGGGCGTGAGCAGGAAGTGACCCGGGTGGTGCAAGTGTTGTCGCGCCGCCGCAAGAACAATCCTCTGTTGGTGGGAGAGTCCGGGGTCGGTAAAACCGCCATCGCCGAAGGCCTTGCCAAGCTAATCGTTGAAAACAAAGTGCCCGAGGTACTCGCCGACAGCGTGATCTATGCTCTCGATCTCGGCGCCTTGCTTGCCGGCACCAAGTACCGGGGAGATTTCGAAAAACGCTTCAAGGCACTGTTGGCAGAACTGAAGAAAAGCCAACACGCGATTCTATTTATCGATGAAATCCATACCATTATTGGCGCCGGCGCCGCCTCCGGCGGGGTCATGGATGCGTCGAATCTACTGAAACCGGTGCTCACCTCCAGCCACCTGCGTTGCATCGGCTCCACCACCTATCAGGAATATCGTGGAATTTTTGACAAGGATCGGGCGCTTTCCCGGCGCTTTCAGAAAATCGATGTCGATGAACCCGATGTGGATACGACTTACAAGATCCTCAAGGGCTTGAAATCACGTTTCGAAGATCATCATAATTTGCGTTACAGCGACAAGTCGCTAAAAGCTGCGTCGGAACTCGCTGACCGCTATATAAACGACCGCTATATGCCGGACAAGGCGATCGATGTCATCGATGAGGCGGGGGCCTACCAGCGGCTGCAGCCGGCGAGCAAGCGTAAGAAGTTGATCCAGGTCAGCGACATGGAGAGAGTCGTCGCCGCCATTGCCCGCATTCCACCGAAGCATGTGTCCAGTTCGGATCTCGATGCCTTGAAGAACCTTGAATCGAATCTAAAGATGGTGGTGTTCGGGCAAAACCGCGCCATCGACTCGTTGGCAACGGCGATCAAATTGTCGCGAGCTGGTCTGAACGATGCCGAGAAACCGATAGGATCATTCCTGTTCTCGGGACCGACCGGCGTCGGTAAGACTGAGGTCAGCCGACAACTCGCTAAAATTATGGGCATAGAACTGATTCGTTTTGACATGTCCGAATACATGGAAAGCCACACAGTTTCCAGATTGATCGGCGCACCCCCGGGTTATGTCGGTTTCGATCAGGGCGGGCTAATGACCGAGGCCATCACCAAAAACCCTCACTGTGTCTTACTGTTAGACGAGATAGAGAAAGCCCATCCTGATGTTTTTAATTTATTGCTACAGGTGATGGACCATGGTTCCCTGACTGACAACAACGGCCGCAAGGCAGATTTTCGTAATGTGATTCTTATCATGACCACGAACGCAGGCGCCCATGAAATGGCGCGTTCTTCGATTGGTTTTACGGAACAAGATCACTCCACGGACAGCCTGGGAATTATCAAGAAAATCTTCACTCCCGAGTTTCGTAACCGACTTGATGCCATCATTCAGTTTGACATTCTGCGGCCGGAAATTATTCGTACCGTGATCGACAAATTCCTGGTAGAGCTGCAGGTACAACTGGACGACAAGAAAGTACTGCTGCACATGGATGAGGCAGCCGTCGACTGGTTTTTGGAACACGGCTATAGTGAAACGATGGGTGCCCGTCCCATGGCGAGATTGATTCAGGAGAAACTCAAGAAAACCCTGGCAGAGGATATTCTCTTTGGCGAACTCGCGGAGAACGGCGGCGATGTCATTATCTCGACCGAAGACGACGACATTAAACTGAAAATAAAGGGCCGCAAGAAGCAGGAGAAGAAGGAGTTGGAGCCGGCCAAAAACTAACGGCAAGATTGCCTAGCTGTCGGTGCCGGCAGTGGATTAAGGATCTATCTGGCGCGATAAGTAATACGACCCTTGGTCAAGTCGTAAGGCGTGAGTTCCACTCTGACCTGATCTCCGGTCAATATTCGAATATAGTTCTTGCGCATCTTGCCGGAGATGTGAGCAGTGACTATATGTCCGTTTTCAAGTTTAACTCTGAACATGGTATTGGGGAGTGTATCAACCACTTCACCTTCCATTTCAATCTGATCTTCTTTCGCCATCCAGGGAGCCTTTGATTAGAGCCGGCGCATTGTGCCGGATTTTCGCCAGATAAGCAAAGCAACTGTACAATTCTCGGGGCTAATTCAACAACACCCACTTACCTTCTATCAGCAATTCTATGGGTCGGAATGAACTTTTGTATTGCATCTTTGCGCAGCCTTTAATCCAGTAACCTAAAAACAAATGATCCAACTCCATTTCCGCCACCTTGCGTATCTGCCACAGAATTACAAAATTACCCAGTGAGCGCTTGTCGTATTTGGGATCGAAGAAGGTATAGACTGCAGACATGCCCTGCTGCAATACATCCATGACACTCACTGCCAATAATTTATCGCCGCGGTAAAACTTGTAAAACAAGGTGTTGTCGGTGCCGGTTTTTAGAAAAGCTTCGAACTGTTCCGGGGTGGCGGGATACATATCCCCGTCTCGATGGCGTGTATTGATATAGCGTTTATACAACGCATAAGAATCGGAGTCATCTAGGTCATCCCTGCAATCGACATCTAGATCCTGATTTAACTTCCAGATTTTTCGCTGGCCACGGCTCGAGTTAAAGCGGGCAACAGGGACCCTGCAGGAAATGCATGCGGAACAAAAATCGCAGTCGGGTCGGTACAAATGCGCACCGCTGCGACGGAAGCCAATCTCACTCAATTTACTGTTGAGAGACTGATCGATGACCAGCTCCGGGTCTACGAACACCGTGACCGCGTCTTCGCCGGCCTTGTAACTGCAGTTATGTACCGAAGTTCGAAACAGGCGTACGGAGCTAATGATTTTTGATTTGGAATTCATCGTTTTCCGCAACCGTAATCTGATTGTTATCCCAGGCACCGGCACTAACTGCGCCTGGAGTTAACTGCGCCAACTGACGGACAAATTCTGGCCTGCTGATTTCCTGCGCGCCGAGATTTTTTAGATGATCACTGCTGATCTGGCAGTCGATCAGTTCATAATCCCAAAGCTGTAGCTGTTTGACCAGAAACACCAGCGCTAATTTAGATGTATTGTCCTGCAATCTAAACATGGACTCACCAAAGAATACCCGTCCCAGAGCGATGCCATACAGGCCTCCGACCAACCTTGCCTGGGACCAGACTTCGACCGAGTGGGCGAAACCACGCCGATACATTTCAGTATAGGCTGCTTCCATCTCATCTGTAATCCAGGTACCGGTAGAATCACTTCGATGTTCGGCGCAGTGCCTGATGACGGCAGGGAAGTTTTGATCGAAGGAGAATTGGTAATTGCCACGCCGGATCAACTTGCCGAGGCTGCGGGATACTTTTAACTGCGACGGCCGCAGCACCAGTCTCGGGTCTGGCGACCACCACAGTATGGGCTGGCCTTGTTCGTACCAGGGAAATATGCCGTTGCGGTACGCGTCGAGCAGGCGGCTCGTCTTGAGATCGCCCCCAGCCACCAGCAAGCCATCTGGGTCTGTTAGCGCTTGTTCAACCGGGGGGAATCCTGCTTGATCTGATTCTATCCAGGGAATGGGCATAGGCGGTTTCCGCTCTATGAATCCAGAAATTTATCGGCATCCAGTGCCGCCATGCAACCGAAACCGGCGCTGGTGACTGCCTGTCGATAGACCTGATCTGCAATATCACCGGCCGCGAACACGCCGGCGACACTGGTTTCCGTGGCATTGCCGGTGAGTCCGGTATTGACGACAACATAGCCGTTTTTCATTTCCAGCTGACCCTTGAAGATTTCTGAATTCGGTATGTGGCCGATGGCGATAAATACACCGTCAACTTCCAGGCTCGATTGCTCGCCGCTACGGGCGTGTTTCAGACTGACGCCGGTGACACCCATGTCATCACCGAGGACTTCATCGAGGACATGGTCCCATCGGATTGTGACCTTGCCTTCCGCCACCCGGTCGAAGAGCTTTTTCTGCAGGATTTTTTCAGCCCGCAGGGCTTCGCGTCGGTGTACCAGGGTGACGTGGGAACATATATTTGACAGGTACAAGGCTTCTTCCACCGCTGTGTTGCCGCCGCCAATCACCGCCACTGGCTTGTTCCGATAAAAGAAACCATCACAGGTTGCGCAGGCACTCACGCCCTTACCCATGAATGCCTGTTCCGAATCCAGGCCCAGATACTGGGCGGATGCACCGGTGGCAATGATCAAGGCGTCACAGCTATAGGTATTGTTGTCGCCTTCTAAGAGGAACGGCTTCCGGGTCAGGTCTACGCTGTTGATATTGTCAAAAACTACTTCGGTATCAAATCGCTCTGCATGGCTTTTCATTCTTTCCATGAGCTCAGGACCTTGCAGACCCTCGATGTCACCGGGCCAATTGTCCACATCCGTGGTGGTGGTTAATTGGCCGCCCTGGACTATTCCAGTGATCACAACGGGATAGAGATTCGCCCTCGCTGCGTAGACGGCGGCGGTATAGCCAGCAGGGCCAGATCCCAAAATGACTAATTGGTGATGCTGTACGTCGGTCATAAACTTCATCCTGAGCGAGTAAACGCGGTTATGTGGCAGTGCTGCTTATATGCTGCCACATGCTTCGGATTTAAAGGCTGTGGCATCATATTCTATTCAATTTTATAGTAAAAGAACCGTTAAACTGACTAAGAGTTTCACACTTTGTGGCGTTTTATTGTCTAAGAAAATCCCGGAACCATAGCCGGGTCCTGGTTTGGGTTTTATTAGCTGCGTCGCCGCCTTTGTAAATTGCTCCTAACAGTTCGCGAAACGTTCCTATAAACTAAATGCAGGTATCTGAATAAATTGAAAAATATTGCAATGGGTAAAGCACCACAGGAATCGGAAGTCGGCAGCGTCATGCAACGGCTGCTGCGTGAGGGCACCTTGATCGTGTACTCCCTGTTGGCACTGTTCCTGTTGATTGCCCTGCTAAGTTACTCACCTGCCGATCCCGGCTACACGACCACCGGCAACGGCGATGAGATCGCGAACGCGGTGGGGGTGTATGGGGCCTGGCTGGCAGATATCCTCTTGCATCTGCTCGGCTATCTGGCCTATGCCTTGCCTACGCTGTTGATTTACAAGGTCTACACTTCATTCAGGGAATCGGAACTTAACGCGGCGTTTTCCTGGCCATTGCTGGTATTGAAAACTGCCGGTTTTATCCTGTTGGTAATTGCCGCCAGCGGCCTGGCAACCTTGCATTTCGAGATCGAAGCCGCTACCCCATACATGGCCGGGGGGGTCCTCGGCGCCCTGGTCGTGGACCTGTGCGTCCCGGTGCTGGCCACAGTGGGCAGCACCTTGCTATTGCTGGCGTTGTTCCTGGTTGGGCTAACCCTCACCGTCGCGATTTCCTGGCTGCGGCTTATCGACAATATAGGGGGGCTTGCCCTGGGCTTCAGTTCCCTGGCGGTGCTGAGAATAAGCAAATGGGTAGAAACCCGGAAACAGAACATGATCACGCAGCAGCGCCTAGAGCAACGCAAGCGGGTGTTGGATATTCACCTGGAAAAACAACGACAGCGCGTGCCTCCCACCATCAAGACGCCGGCACCGAAGCGAACCAGGAACAGTCCCAGGGTTGAGAAAGAGCGGCAGGGAACCTTGTTTGCAGCCTCTTCGGTAAAACAGTTACCAGCAATTGGCCTGCTGGATGCGTGGCATGAGAGCAATGACTCGGGTTTTTCCAAACAATCACTGGAAGCCATGTCGAAACTGCTGGAGTTGAAGCTGGCCGATTTTGGTATCGAGGTCGAAGTCACCGCCGTCAATCCGGGCCCGGTCATTACGCGCTTCGAAGTCCAGCCGGCACCTGGCATCAAGGTCAGTCGGATTAGCAACCTGGCCAAAGACCTAGCTAGATCGCTGGCCATCGTCTCCGTACGCATAGTGGAAGTCATCCCTGGAAAGACCGTAATCGGCATAGAAATACCCAATGAAAAACGGGAAATCATTCAACTGAGCCAGGTGCTGTCATCGCCGGAATTCGATGGCGCCGGCTCGACGCTGAGCCTGGCCTTAGGCCATGACATCGTCGGCAAACCGGTGATTGTGGATTTGGCGAAAATGCCCCATTTGCTGGTGGCCGGCACCACCGGTTCCGGTAAGTCTGTTGGCATCAATGCCATGGTTCTAAGCCTGCTGTTCAAATCTACGCCGGAGCAGGTGCGCGTGATTATGATCGATCCGAAGATGCTCGAACTTTCCGTATATGACGGTATACCCCACCTGTTGACCCCGGTTATCACCGACATGAAAGACGCCGCCAACGGCTTGCGCTGGTGCGTCGGCGAGATGGAACGTCGCTACAAGCTGATGTCTGCTCTGGGGGTGAGAAACCTGGCCGGCTTCAACAAGAAAGTGACCGATGCCAAGAAGGTGGGCAGACCCATCCTCGATCCAGGCTGGCAGCTGGATCCAATGCTGCTGGATGAAGTGCAATCCGCACCGGAACTGGTGGCACTGCCGCGTATTGTCGTCCTCGTTGATGAATTGGCGGATATGATGATGGTAGTGGGCAAGAAGGTCGAGGAATTGATCGCCCGTATTGCCCAGAAAGCCAGGGCTGCCGGCATCCACTTGGTGCTGGCGACTCAGAGGCCATCGGTGGATGTCCTCACCGGCCTGATCAAGGCTAACATCCCTACGCGTCTGTCCTTTATGGTGCAGTCCAAAGTCGATTCGAGAACCATTCTTGGTGAAGGTGGCGCCGAACAACTGCTGGGACACGGCGACATGCTGTTTATGCCGCCGGGCGGGGGCGTTCCCACTCGAGTACACGGTGCTTTCGTCAGTGACGAAGAGGTTCACCGCGTAGTCGCAGACTGGAAACGAAGAGGAACGCCGGTTTATATCGAATCAATTACCCAGGCCGGGGACGGGCAGGATGGTTCCGGCCGGCACGGCGAAGCCGAAGCAGATGAAGACGACGCGCTGTATGATGAAGCGATCCGCTTTGTGACCGAATCCCGCAGGGCGTCAATCTCGGCGGTGCAGCGAAAATTACGGATTGGCTACAACCGGGCGGCGCGGATGATTGAATCCATGGAAGCCGCTGGGGTAGTATCGGAAATGGGCAGCAATGGTTCCCGTGAAGTCATCGCACCGCCACCGCCCCGTGACTAATCCCTCGATATAGTTATGAAACTGCCCGATACAACAACTGTACTAGCTGGGTTGTGGCTTGCTGTTTGCTGCAGTGGCATTAGCAGTGCCCTGGCGCAGACCGAAGCCAGCGACCTACAGCGCCTAGATACCCTACTGCAGGGAATTGAAACCCTGGCAGCAGACGTGGTTCAACTCATCGTCGAGTCAGACGGTGGCGTACTGGAACAAAGCGATATCCGCATGTATCTGAAGAAGCCCGATGGTTTCTACTGGGAGACCCTGACGCCATTTCCCGAACTCATCGTCACTAACGGTAGTTCGCTCTGGAATTACCAACCCGATCTAGAACAGGTTGTGATCGAAGCCTGGGATAGCAGCCGTTCAGAACTTGCGGCACAGCTACTCAGTGGCCGTACTGACAATCTCGCCGCTGAATATCGCATCGAAACCGTGTCGAGCGCTGCCGACGAACATCAGGAATTCAAATTGATACCCCTGGCAGCGGATAGTATCTACGACGAAATATCCATTAATTTCCTGTTATCGGAACTGGATATGATTTACCTCGATAACAAAAATGGACAGCAAACGGTCTGGCGTTTCCAGAACGTCGTCCGCAACCAGGACTTGGATGATGCGCTGTTCGAGTTTCAGCCACCTGCGGGTATTGAAGTCATCGAAAATACCTATTCTCAATAAGCACCTAACCATATAAATTCACTGGATCACCACAGCCGCAATGCACACATATATCGCAATCGCAATCGGGGGTGCCGTCGGCGCCATGAGCAGATACTGGCTCAGCACCCTGATCGAGAACTATAACAGCAGTCACTACCCCTATGGCACCTTCCTGGTTAATGTCGCCGGATCTTTTCTGATAGGCGTGTGTTTCATCGTCTTTGCAGAGAAACTGCATCTGGTTGACCAGTGGCGGCCACTGATCGTGATTGGCTTTCTTGGCGCATTGACGACATTTTCGACTTATTCACTAGACGCGCTTTTGTTGTTTCAGCAAGGCCATTACAATACCGCACTTCTTTATGTGCTGAGCAGCTTGCTGGTTTGTTTATTCGCAGCATTTTGCGGCATGCAGTTAACCCGCGTCATGTTTTAGGGAGCCAGTATACCCACCATGTTAGACCCGAAATCGATTCGTTCAGAAGCCGATGCGTTGGCCAGCAAGTTATTAAAGAAAAAGTTCACGCTGGATACGGCCTGGATTGCCAAGCTGGACAGCCAGAGAAAAGTTCTGCAACTTGCGACCGAGGCGCTGCAGAACGAAAGGAATTCCCGCTCGAAAATGATCGGCAAGGCGAAGGCCGCAGGGGAAGACATTACTGAAATCCTGAACTCCATGGAAGGCATGAAGGCTGAGTTGGAACAGAAGAAGGAACAGCTGGCAGATTTGCAATCGAAGCTCCACGAATACCTGGCAGGCGTTCCCAATATTCCCGATGATGCTGTGCCCGAGGGTGACGATGAAGCGGCAAATCAACTGATTTCCACCTGGGGCGAACCGAAGACCTACGATTTTGAGATTCAGGACCATGCCTCACTGGGCGAGGCGCTGCAGCAGGGACTGGACTTTGCCGCCGCCACCAGAATAACCGGCTCACGCTTCGTGATCATGCAAGGCCGTACGGCGCAGCTGCATCGCGGCTTGATTCAGTTGATGCTGGATATCCACACTCGTGATCATGGCTATAGGGAGGTCAATGTTCCCTACATCGTCAATGGGGAGTCCTTGTTTGGCACCGGTCAACTACCGAAGTTTGAAGATGATCTGTTTAAGTTGAGCGGAGATCATGAGTACTATCTTATCCCAACGGCGGAAGTCCCTGTCACCAATCTTGTTCGGGATGAAATTCTGAAGCCGGAAAACCTGCCCTTGAAATTCGTCTGCCATACACCCTGTTTTAGATCTGAAGCGGGTAGTTACGGCAAGGACACCAGGGGCATGATTCGCCAGCACCAGTTTGAGAAGGTGGAGCTGGTGCAGATCGTTGCCAGGGAAGCAGCCGAAGCTGCACTGGAGGAATTAACCGGGCATGCCGAAAAGATCTTACAGCTACTGGAGCTTCCTTACCGCAAGGTTATTCTGTGTGGTGGGGATCTGGGTTTCGCGGCGGCCAAGACTTACGATCTAGAGGTCTGGCTGCCTTCGCAAAACTGCTATCGCGAAATTTCCTCCTGTAGTTGGTTTACGGATTTTCAGGCGCGACGCATGCGGGCGAGAACCCGCGATGCGGCGGGTAAACCACAGCTAGTGCATACCGTAAATGGCTCGGGTTTGGCGATTGGTCGCACCCTGGTGGCGATTCTGGAAAATTACCAGGACGAACAAGGCAGAGTAAAAATCCCCGAGGCCTTAGTGTCCTATATGCAGGGAATCGAGTATCTCGAATAATGGAGCTGCTGCCCATATTCTTGAATATCAGGGACAGGAAGTGCGTCATAGTCGGGGGAGGATCGGTAGCCTTACGTAAGGCGAATTTGTTAAGCCGTGCCCAGGCCAGTGTGCATGTTATCGCCACCTCCATCAGTGAAGAGCTGGAAGTCCTGTGCCGAGCCAGTAATGGCGCCGCGATGCGCCAGCCGTTCACTCCCGCCCATCTCGAAGGCGCTGCCCTGGTCATCGCAGCCACCGATGATGGTGCCATCAATCTCGCAGTAAGCGCCGCTGCAAAGTCATTGAATATTCCTGTTAATGTAGTGGACAAAGCCGAACTTTGCTCTTTCATGATGCCGGCGATAGTCGATAAGGCACCGGTGTTGGTCGCGATCTCCAGCTCCGGCACCGCGCCTGCTCTCACCAGCAAGTTAAAAGAAATGATCGAAATCATGATCCCAGGCAGCATCGACAAGCTGGCAAACTTACTGGGGTCTTATCGGGCGCGGGTTAAAGACACGATCGCAAACCTGGATCAACGCCGACAGTTCTGGCAAGACTTGCTGGAGAGCGAGGTTCCAGAACTGATCTATGCTGGCAACGAAGACGCCGCCATCGAGGCGATCGAACAACGACTTCGGGACCGATTGCAGGCAGCCGGGGCCGGCGGAAAAATGGGTGAGGTATATCTGGTTGGCGCCGGTCCCGGCGATCCCGACCTGCTGACGCTAAGGGCGCTGCGATTGATGTCTAAAGCTGACGTGGTCTTGTATGACCGCCTAGTATCCGATGAGATCATGCAGAAGCTGCGGCCGGATGCAGACAAAATCTACATGGGTAAGGAACAGACCAAGCAGGGCGTCGAGCAGGAAACCATCAACGAGCTGCTGGTCAGGCTGGCGCGCGAGGGCAAGCGAGTCTTGCGCTTAAAGGGGGGTGATCCTTTTATCTTCGGTCGTGGCGGCGAAGAACTTGAGACCCTGGCACAAGCCGGCGTGCCGTTCCAGGTGGTGCCTGGCATCACCGCCGCGAGCGGTTGTGCCGCATATGCCGGTATCCCCTTAACCCACCGTGACCATGCCCAGTCGGTCAGGTTCCTGACCGGCCATTTACGGGAAGGCACCCTGGATCTGGAGTGGGAACACCTGGTCCGGGAAAAACAAACCCTGGTTTTTTACATGGGGCTTTCGGGCCTGCAGACTATCTGCGAGCAACTGATAGCCCACGGCATGGCCGCCGATACGCCGATTGCTGTGATCCAGCAGGGCACCACCAGGCGACAGAGGGTCATTAGCGATCAGCTTGGCAGCATGCCGGTGTTGGCGAAAAAAACCGGCATCAAGGCGCCTACCATCATTATTATTGGTAGTGTGGTCAGCGCGCGGGAGAAGCTATCCTGGTTTGGCTCTTGATGTCCACGCGACTGGCTGTCACCTGACTCGTTTTCACAGGCAGTTATCGGGTTTCGGCAGGCCGGCAATCTTGTTAGCCATCCTGGCGGGGCTGCCCTGGAATAATTTCATCATATAGATACTGGTACCCTTGTCGGCACCCAGTTCCCGCCGCACCAAACTGACCAGAGCCCTGCTCGCGGGGGACATTTGGTGTCGTTGATAAAACACTCGCAGCAGATTTAGTATTTCCCAGTGCGAGGGGCCGAGGTCGATGCTTTCCTGTTGCGCTAATGCGACCGCCACCTCTTCGTTCCAGTCACTCAAATCTTTAAGAAAACCCTCCCGGTCTATGGCTACCTTAGTGTTATCGAGCTGCAGGTACTTTTCCGTGCTACTCATGCCTAAAACCAACTTACGATCTTGTCATACTCGCAGCAGAGTTCCACGAAACCGGCGTAATCCACAAGTTCTACATCGGCAGCGCTTCGCACCGACAAGCCCCTGGCTGCAGCATCTTCTTTTAGGCCAAACAGCCTGATGTCGGAGCTTCGGTGGCGACCCGATTCGGCCAGCGAGCAGTAGTAAACACCATCCTCGATGAATAAAATACCGTCACCTGGATTCAAGACGCTGGCGCAAGTCGACAATAACTTGCTGGCGGGGCTTTTGCTGATAGTGTGCAGACAAGTCATAAATTGAATACCGTGTCGGCCTGATCAATTAATTCCACAATATGGGCTCGACTAACAGGCTTGACGTCGAGTACCAGCTCGCTGTCCTGGATACCACGTTCACTGAGGGAATCTGCATCCACACAGACATTCTCGATGCCATACAGGTTTAGCGTCTCCAGGGCTTTTCCCAGGGTCTTGCTGTCGATGCCCCTGGCATCCTGGTGCTTCAGCAACTGATATACCCCATCTGCGAGAAATACATAACTTACGGTCTGTCCGAACACGGCACAGGCCAGTGCCATCTCCAGGCACAGCTGCGCATTACTGTCTCCGTAGGGAGCCCGGCGGCTAATGAAGGTAATGGCCTTGTTTGTGGTTTTGCTCGCCATCGCACTAGCCGAAGTTAATCACTCGGTCTGAATTCAGAGTGGCATCGATAAGCTGTCCCAGCCCGGCTAATTTGGAGCTGGCATAGGCGCTAACCGCGCCGAGTTCGTGGCGTGTTGCTTCCTGCTCGTCGACAATGCCCCGGTTCAGCGCCGAGGAGACACAGATAATCGAATCCAGCTCATGGTCCCTGATCAGCTGATCCCATTGCTGCTGCAAGTTATTCTCATCCTGGGCTACCACCGATAACCGGCTGGCGTTATGCACGCCGTCACCAAAGAAAAATAGCCGATAGATGTCATGCCCCTGTTCCAGCAAGGCGCGGGTAAAATTGAGGGCGGTGGCGGCAGCTTCGGCAGAGTAGGGCGCGGCGTACACCACAATGGAAAATTTCATAGATACTTATGCCGCCTGGTTAACGAAAAAGCCCCGAATAAACGGGGCTCCATTCATTAACGTTCGGTATGATTTTAATAACTAATTTCTGCCGGTGAGGGCGCCCAGTAAACTCAACAGGTGAATGAATATATTAAATATACTGAGATACAGAGAAACCGTCGCCATGATGTAGTTGCGTTCACCGCCATTCATAATGCGGCTGGTATCGAAGAGAATGAAGCCAGACATTATCAGAATGACTGCCGATGAAATCGCCAGGCTCAGCGCAGGAATTTGTAAGAAGATATTCGCGATCATCGCCACCACAGCAACCATCAATCCGGTGAAGATAAAGCCACCGAGGAAATTAAAATTCTTACCCGATGTCAGCGCATAGCCGGACAGGGACAGGAAGATTATCGCCGTGCCACCCAGGGCCTGGGCAACGATTGCAGAGCCGTTGGTGTAGGCTAGCATGTAGACGGAAATAATTGGACCCAATGCCGCGCCCATTAGTGCAGCAAATACAAAGACTGCCAACAGGCCCATGGAAGAATTGGCGTTTTTCCTGACCACGAAAGTCATGATAAAGCCTCCAATAAACAACATAAATCCGGTGCCCTGGCCGACCTGCATAACCATGGATGCGACGGCGCACAAGGCGCTGACGAACAAGGTCATCGATAGCAACATGTAGGTGTTACGGATAACTTTATTTACCGCCAGTGCCGAGCTTTGGCTCCGGCTTATATTTAACTGAACTTCGTTCATCGCTTACTCCAACACAATAGATTTACTTTAATAACGACCAAAACTTGTCTCGCTTTATTCCTTTGCTGTATTAGCATATGGGGCCCAAGCGAGCGAATTCAACACCTTCTCAGGGTCGGGTCGCAACCATATATGGGAAATATGATACCCGTAACCGTCGCAAAATCAACGGTTTTCGGTCTAAACGACAGCCATAAACCAGCGAGGGATTGCCCCGTCAATCTAGTGAGAGCACGCTGCCATCGGAGCTCGATGAATCAGCGGCCATTACATTAGCAACAAATTCTGCTGCGACTCCTAATGGTCATAATCGGCTTGAGGCAGTTATGATCAAGTTCTCCTCCGGCTGGCGTTCTCAATCCCTATTTTTAACTCTGCCAGAGCAGGATTCAGCCTCGCTGGTTGACTGTAGCAGGGAGTATAGTAAGATTCCGCCACATCCGGAGGGGTGGCAGAGCGGTTGAATGCACTGGTCTTGAAAACCAGCGAGGATGAAAGTCCTCCGAGAGTTCGAATCTCTCCTCCTCCGCCACTTTTCCTTATAAAACGGGCATATCAGCCTAATTTATATTCGTACATACCCAGCTACCTACCCATAAAATTTAGTTGAATCTAAGCTATGACCTAGTTTTACGCCCAGCAGTGAGAGAAACTAAAGCAGTGGCCCCTGGCTCGGGGCCTATGGAACAAATAAAACTCACAGCGTTAGAAAACCCCATTCGCCAGCCCCCCCCCCCGGGGGCACCCCCCGTTTTCTCAGATAACAGCAGGTACCTCTATACATACTAATCTGGACGAACGATTTGGTTAATTTTTGGTATGCGCAGCGCGCCTATTGGGAACTGGTTTCGAGGGGCAAAAACCTCTGGTGTATAGAAACCATGAAACTGGTGAGGTACATGATGCTTTAATTTCAAAGAACACACCTGGTCATTCACATCATCGGCACGATAGATCTGCAACTCGCTCTTGTGCTCGAATCCGTTATAAACAACTTCCATCAGATAGCCATCATCTTCTTTCGTTGCATTTATCTTTGGCACAAATACGGGCTCTGAGCCATAACATCCCGGCGGCAGTGCAACCACGGTCGCATCTCCATCGCGTGTTACTCGTGATATCCCATTAAAGAAACTGTTGGCGCCGTTATCTACGGAACAGGCTGTGTAGGTGACTTCGTTCCTCGATCCGGTAAAGGCCGTATTAAACGTTGGAAATTCACATTCCGTCTCCATTACCTGTTCGGATTTCAATTCACCCGTCTTCATGTTCAGGAAATAGCGCATATACCAGCCACCGCCAAATCGGCCGTCAGGATTAAAGACGT
>LWDU01033371.1_pt2 | contig 38513 bp, 27 predicted proteins | sample 727161 | NCBI WGS metagenome assembly LWDU01 (sample SAMN04566230, study PRJNA314399) | hydrothermal vent metagenome | isolation source: deep sea hydrothermal plume seawater | place: Mexico: Gulf of California, Guaymas Basin | collected 2004-07-11
GCTGCAGCGGACGACGACGAAGCGGAACCAGACCATATTGTGACAATTAACAGTCCCATGGTTGGCACCTTTTACTGTCGTCCCGATCCGGAATCGGAATCGTATGTCCAAGTTGGTGATATGGTTACGGCGGAATCGACGGTCTGCATTATCGAGGCAATGAAAGTTTTCAACGAGTTGCCTGCAGAAATTCGCGGGAAGATCGTGGCTGTACTCGTTGATGACCAAACTCCTGTCGACGTTGGCAAGCCGTTATTCAAAGTTGACACCAGTGCTTAATTTTTGTCGCCGGACATAAATCAAATCCCCAGTTCGCACCTACGCGGGTAGGTGAGCTCAATAAATCTATCTCTTATTTTTCGATCTCCATTTATATGTACAAACGCATCTTAATAGCGAACCGAGGCGAAATTGCATTACGAATAATGCGTGCTTGCAAGGAAATGGGAATCGAAACCATCGCCATTTTCAGCGAGGGTGACCGAGGGGCTGCGTACTTAGACCTCGCCGATGAAGCCTATTGTGTTGGCCCCGCTCGCTCTAACGAAAGTTATCTCAAAATTGATCGCGTTATCAGCGCAGCCGAAGTTGGTAACGCTGATGCTATTCACCCCGGCTATGGTTTTTTAGCTGAAAATTCTCATTTCAATGACGTCTGTAGAAGCTGCGAAATTGATTTCATCGGTCCTTTACCAGCCTCGATGGACCAACTCGGCGACAAAAACACCGCTCGACGCATGGCGCGCGAAGCAAACGTTCCTGTTGTCCCAGGCAGTGCCGGATTGATAACCGACAATGCCGAAGCGGCAAAGGTCGCCAACGAGATTGGCTACCCGGTGCTCATCAAAGCAACAGCCGGCGGTGGTGGAAAAGGGATGCGGGTAGCAAAGAATGCCGAGGACCTCGAAACCGCACTGCAACAAGCAGCTCAAGAAGCTGAGGCCGCCTTTGGTAATGCCGCTGTCTATCTCGAAAAATATGTCGAACAGCCACGACACGTCGAAGTGCAAGTCATCGCCGATCAACATGGCAACGTCGTACACTTGTGGGAGCGAGATTGCAGCACCCAACGCAGGCATCAAAAATTGATCGAAGAATCACCGGCGACAAATTTGCCGGAGGCCATCCGTACGGCAATTTGCGAAGCGGCAGTACGTATGATCTCCAACGCAAATTACTCCAACGCTGGTACCGTCGAGTTTATTGTCGACAAGAACCATGATTTCTACTTTATCGAAGTCAACGCTCGTATCCAAGTTGAACATCCGGTCTCAGAATTAGTGACGGGCGTGGATTTAATCAAAGAACAAATCCGAATCGCTGCGGGTGAACCACTCGCCTTTACGCAAGAAGATATCGGGCCCTGTCAGGGGCATGCGATTGAGTGTCGTATCAATGCCGAAAACCCGGATCGTAACTTCCAACCATGCCCTGGCACAATCGATCACCTCATTATCCCTGGCGGTAAAGGTGTCCGCTGGGATTCGCATGTGCATGCTGGATACACTGTGCCACCCCATTATGATTCCATGATCGGCAAACTCTTAGTGCACCAACCAACCCGCAAAGAAGCCATTGCTACCATGCTCCGCTGCTTGGATGAATTACAAGTCGGCGGTATTGCCACAACGGCTTCCTTCCATAAGAAAGTGTTGACGCACCCCGAATTTATTGCTGGTAATATCGATACCACCTTCGTCGAACGAACGCTGCTAGACTAAACGTTTCCAACCGCACTTGTGGTTAGCGACAAAAAACAGCGTGAGTCAAATACAGGCGAGATCTGCCGCTCTCGCTTACCTTTTTATTAGAGCATTCTCCATGACTACTGATACTTTGTCCCGCCCCGAAAAAACAGACAATCCCATAAAACGAGTTGCCATCCTATTCGCGGGCGGGCCAGCACCGGCGGCCAACGCCGTTATTTCATCCGCTGCCATTTCATTCATTCGCAATGGCGCGGAAGTCATTGGTATTAAACACGGATACTCCGCTTTGATGGAATATGACGGTGAAACGCCGTTGGTCGAAGGTCAAGATTACATTCTACTTACTGAAGCGTCGCTCGACCAAACTCGCACCACACCGGGGATCATGATTGGCACCGCACGAGCGAATCCTGGCAAATCCATACAACAACCATCTGATTTCCAAGATGCTGAAAAGACCGCCGCACTACAGCGCACCTACGATGCCATGCGTAGCCTCGGCGTCGATGCGTTCATTTCCATTGGCGGCGACGATACACTTAAGACCGCTAACAAATTTCAACTTTTCCAAAAAACCCTTGGCGAAGACCAAGTTACCATCCCTGTAGTCCACCTGCCGAAAACTATCGACAATGACTACATGGGTATCGATTTTACCTTTGGATTTTTCACTGCCGTTGATTTCTTGGCAACGGAAATACGCAACTTGAATTGCGACGCTTCGGCTGGTCGAGCCTATTTTCTTTGTGAAGCAATGGGCCGCAGTGCAGGGTGGCTCGCTTATGGAGCGGCGATGGCTGGCGAAGCAAGCTTGGTCATCAGTGTAGAAGATATTGTCGGCGTCTATGCCACCGAAGAAACAATCACGAACGAGGTCACTGGCGAATCCGAAACTCGCAAGATCATGGATATGCCAGCACTTGTCGGACGCATGGTACGGACGATGGTTGCCCGAGAAGAGCAGGGGAAGCAGTTTGGCGTAATCGTTGTTGCCGAAGGATTAGCTGAGTTCTTGCCGTACAGTTACCTTGCAGGAATACCGCGAGATGATCATGGCCACATTGCCATTTCGGAAATCAGTTTGGGGAAAATTCTAACCGAACACCTCAGTACTGCTTACACCGAAGCGACTGGCAAGCACCGCAAAATCAATGGCTTGCAAATCGGCTATGAATCACGCTGCTCTCAACCCGTAGCGTTTGACATTATGCTCGGTAGCCAATTAGGTGTGGGTGCATACCGAGCACTCGCCGAACAACAACTCAACGGTGTTATGGTCAGCATCAGCGGCCAACTCGATTTAGAATACGTGCCATTTGAGCAACTCGTTGACCCGCAAACGCTCGTCACCGTCGTTCGCTACATCGAAACAACCAGTGATTTCCACAAACTCGCGAGATTCCTCGAACCTTATATCGATTGATATCGCAGCCCAAGGTACACGTTCGTTACAACGTACCTTTGGTGGAGGGAACAACCCCATGCATCCGTGGGTCGGCTTCGATAGCCGCTCGAAACGCTCGAGCCGTGCATTTAAAGATGCCTTCACTGATATGATGGCTATTGCGACCATAATGTAAGTTGACGTGAAAGTTGCAAAGGGCATTCGCAGCAAAGGCTTGCCAGAAATCCTCGACCAACTCGCTGTCAAATTCGCCGATACGGCTCGTTGGAAATTCAGCGTTGAATACCATGGCATACCGACCGCTGAGGTCGATAGCGATTGACACAAGTGTTTCTTCCATCGGTAACGTATAGTGCCCGTAACGACGAATCCCAGCTTTGTCACCGAGAGCTTCTTTTACCGCTTGGCCTAAACAAATACCAATGTCTTCCACCGTGTGGTGTTGATCTACATGTAAGTCCCCGTTGGCGCGAACCGTTAGGTCCACTACGGCGTGGCGGGCGAACAAGTCAAGCATGTGATCTAGAAAGCCTACGCCGGATTTGATATCCGAAGTGCCGGTGCCATCAAGATTAATTGACAATTGAATGTCTGTTTCTGCTGTTTTACGGTCGATCTCAGCTGTACGCGTCATCGTATTACCCTATCGTTTCTCTAAAAGACTGAGGCAGGCATCCATTTGCTCATCCGAGCCAACGCTGATTCTTAACCCATCCTGCCATTTGGGATACTTCATATATCGGACTAAAATGCCGTTCTCTTTGAGATACTCGTAAATCTGTTCTGCGGGTTGTTCCGAATGGGTACACCAGACAAAATTTGCGTGCGAGGGTATTACGTCATATCCCAATTGTGCCAATTGTGCCTGCAAACGGCTTCGAGTCACTCGAATCTTGGCGACATTCCCGGCTAGCCAATTCGTATCACTTATCGCCGCAGTTGCCGCAGCTAATGACAAGGAATCACAATTATAGGAATCCTTCACCTTAAGCATCTGGGTAATTACTTGAGGCTGGGCGACGGCAAAACCAAAACGTAAGCCAGCTAGACCGTAAGACTTGCTGAGAGTACGAGTCACAATGATCTTTTCATTTTCTTGTACTAAATCAATGCAATTGAAGTCCGCAAAATCCGCGTAAGCTTCGTCGACGACTAACGGGCAGGGTAAAGCGTCTGCTATTTCCAGAATTTCTTCGCGACTAACCACTGTTCCCGTGGGACTATTTGGATTGGGTAACATCACCAATCGTAATTGTCCATCGCCAGTCCGAAATGCCGTCGGTAATGTCCAATCGTCATTAAAAGCAACCTCCTCCGCCGTAGCCCCTTGAATGGCCGCCAATGTGCGATACAGAGTATAGCTAGGGTAGGGAAGCCGAATGGAATTGCCGGCATCCACAAACGTACGCGTTAAAATTGTAAGGATATCATCGCTGCCATTACCGCACAGAATCCAATCCGGATCAACGCCCAAAATTGGCGCAGCGGTCAAACGAAATCCAGTAGCGATTGGATCAGGGTAACGAACGAGATTCCTCGCAGCCGTTTCAATGGCCGCCGCGACTGCCTCAGAAGCTGGGTATGGATTCTCATTCGTGTTGAGTTTGATCAACTTGCCTTGCTGCGGTTGTTCACCTGGAACATAACCCGCAAGATCTTGAATTGTTTTTCTTACATTTGACATAGATACACCGCTACTCAGACTCAACTCGGATTTCGACGCTGCGGCGATGTGCAGTTAAACCTTCTTTGTTCGCCATGGTCGCCACATCACCAGCCACTGCCTGCATCGCCGACTGGCTAAATTCAATCACGCTGCTACTTCGCAAAAAGTCATTTGAACACAGCCCCGACGACCAACGTGCCGTACCGGACGTCGGTAAAGTATGCGAGGGACCCGCGACATAGTCACCCAATGCAACCGGAGTGTAATTACCCAAAAACGTCGCACCGGCGGTTGTCAATTGTGATTGCAAATCATGCGGTTCTGCTATCGCGATGTGCAGATGTTCCGGCGCCAATTGGTTCGTGATTTCAACTGCTTCAGCGGCATTCCGCACTAGAATCAAAGCGCCGAATTCTTCGAGGCTCTGACGCGTAACATCATGACGCTCAAGTGCTGCAACTTGCGTCTCAAGTAGTGCATAAGTTTCAGTCAATATACTTTCTTCCCACGTCACAAGGATACTTGCGCCGGGAGCGTGTTCCGCTTGAGCCAATAAATCGGCAGCCGCAAAATCAGGCCGTGTGGTCGCATCGGCGATGACGACAACTTCGCTAGGTCCAGCGATCGAGTCAATTGCCACTGTGCCGTAAACCAGTTGCTTTGCCAACGCCACAAACATACTGCCTGGACCCACAATAATATCAACAGCAGGTACGTTTTCGAGTCCGTAGGCCAGCGCCGCGACTGCTTGCGCGCCGCCCATGCGATAAACTTCTGTAATACCAATTTCGTGGCAGGTTGCTAACAAGTCTGGATTATTGGAGCCAAATTTTGTGGGCGGGGCCACCACAGCCAGTTGTTGCACTCCGGCCGCTTGGGCAGGCACTGCCGTCATGAGTACAGTTGAAGGATAAGCCGCCGCTCCACCAGGCACACACAGTCCGGCCCGCTGCAGAGGTGTATACCGATGACTAAGTGATACTCCGTCGGTAGTGGGTAGTGTTACATCCGAGTGTAAAATCGCTTGCTGAAATTCCAATATGTTGTCCCGAATTCTGCCAATGGTCGCCAAGAATTCCGGATCAGCAGTGGCGTGAGCGGAGTGCAATTCATCTGCACTAACTCGCAACGATTGGGCATCAAGTTCAACGTTGTCCAAGGACTTTGTGTATTTCAAGACAGCTGACAATCCGTCATTGCGAACATCGGCACAAATGCGCTGTACAACTTGCTTCGCTGTGAGCGGCTCTCCAAACACATCAATCGTCCGCTGACGCCCAGCTGCGCTTACGATATCTCCGCTGGGGCTGAGCTTATCACGCAGAGCTGCCACAACAGACGTAATGCTGTCTTGCCGAGTATCAAAACGTTGAATATTGAGGGGATTTGTCATGGTTTACACGATCAATAGTGGTTAAGAACAGGCGTGTTCTAGTCCTTATATTGTGAACGAGAGGTTGATTTTTGGTAACCCCTTGAATTTGCTCGCTTTCTCGGTTCGTATCCCGCTCTTTTTGCCCCAATGATATTCCCACCACCGCATCGGGACTTCATAATAGAAATAGATTCGGCGATTAAATCTCGCTCAGAATTCCCTGACCACGTGACCTATCCATTCCCAAAATATTATTCCACCTGCTATGACCACTCCAATTGATTTACGCAGCGACACCGTTACTAAACCGTCACAGCAAATGCGCGAAGCGATGGCTCAAGCGGATGTCGACGATGATGTCATCGATATCGACCCGACAGTGGCTCGCTTGCAAAACAAAATCGCCGAACTTACCGGAAAAGAAGCCGCTCTATTTGTACCCTCTGGAACGATGAGCAATCAAATCGGACTGCGTATTCATTGCCGATCCGGCGACGAGTTTATTTGTGAATCACAATGTCACATCTACAGTTACGAGCAAGGAGCCTATGCCTCGCTAAGTGGTCTCGCCGTACAATTATTACCTGGTAACGACGGTGTTCTCGACCCCGCACAGTTCATAGGCACAATTAAGTCTGATAACGAGCATTTCTGTCGTACCAAACTCGTCTGTCTAGAAAACACACACAATCGAGGTGGCGGCCGTATTTTACCTTATGACGGAGTAGCTGAGATTTGCAAATGGGCCCACGACAACGGCCTAGCGACACACCTCGACGGAGCTCGCCTCTTTAATGCCGTAGCCGCCTCGGGAATACCTGCTGTACAGTGGGCACAACATTTTGACACCGTATCCATTTGCTTCAGCAAAGGCTTAGGCGCACCTGTCGGTTCCGCTCTCTGTGGCACGACAGAAATGATTGCCTTTGCCCGCCGCCACCGTAAAATGTTTGGTGGTGGTATGCGACAAGCTGGGATCATCGCTGCGGGTGCTCTTTTTGCCCTCGAGCACAATCTCGAACAACTACACATTGACAACCAAAACGCTCAGCAACTAGCACAAACTATCCGTGACACCGAAGGACTACAGCTTGCCGGAGATCGGGCCGATACCAATATTGTTATGTTTGATGTTTCGTCTCGCGTCGGCTCGCCGTCGGCGCTCGTGGCGGAACTCGAATCACAAAACGTACGATGTCTCGCGCTCGGGCCAACTCGGGTACGTATGGTCACACACCTTGACGTTTCAAATACACAAATAAACCAAGCCTGCGAGATATTGAACCAGATCGTCACCAATGCATTGACGAACGACCGTAAATTGACTGGCTCCGGCGCTCAATACTAGAATCTAAAAATCACTATGACCACTCTCAACGAATTCTGGAAACTGCTCGAAGAAAGCGAACTGGTGCCGAGCGAGCAACTCACTGAATTACAAGATAAATATCAAGCAGAAGAGTCAGCAGAGACCGATGCTGATTCCCTTTCCAAGTGGTTGATCAGCCAACAGGCGCTTACGGTCTACCAAGCCCGCATCCTATTGAAGGGTCGCACGGGGCCGTTTCAATTCGGCCACTATCAGGTCCAAGACCGAATATCAGAAGGGCCGCTCAAAGGTTGGTTCCAAGCTCGTCACCAAAGTACGGATCATCCAGTTATTCTTCATTTTTTGACCGGAGACGAATGCCAACAACCCATTTTCTTTGGCCCCCTCATTCAACGCGTGAAAGCATTTGCCGGATTGCGCAATCCCAACATCTGGCGAATTTACGACCTCGTGCACGAAACTTCGTATCGATGTGTTGTACTGCAAGATGAATTAATTAGAACGCCTAAAATTCAATCGCTGACTCAACGCATGTCCATGACAGCGCGATTGAACGAAGTCGACGCCTGCACGATCGCTTGGCAGGTCGCACTAGCCCTGCAACAACTTCACAAACGAGGCGTTGTATTTGGTCATCTAACACCAAATAGTATTTGGCTAGATGAAAACGACCAGGTCAAATTGCTGCCGTTTTTTGACCAGATTCACCGCCCACTCAATTTGCCGGCGGATGAAGATAACGAGGCACTGGTTTTAGCTGCCGACTATATGGCTCCTGAACTACAAATGCCCGATGTAAATCTAAATATTACAACGGATATTTATAGCCTCGGCGCCATTCTGTATTTTATGCTAACCGGTATGCAGCCGTTTCCGGGAGGCAGTATCGCAAACAAGATGGCATTGCACGCCAGCGAGCCAATTGCGGACTTGGGTGACTTCGGGGTTTCAGAACCGATTACACAACTCATCAATTACATGATGGCTAAGCAAACCGCCACGCGTTATCAATCTGCGGCGGAAGTTGCTGATAAACTTGCGACGGTTCTGCCCGCAGAAATGCAATCGCCGTCACAGCACTCTGAACTTTCGGAATCATCGTTCGAGTTTGAAGCAGCCATTACCGCAGAAAGCACAATCCTTGACGCGGCTCCATTACCTCCCGCAGCAAACAAAGCATCCGTCGCAAAAACGCCATCTCCGCCGGTTCAAGTAGCTGTGAACAACACCAGCGACAAATCTGAAGCTTCGGAAGCAACTCTAACAAACGAATCACGCAGTGATATTGTGGCTCACCCATTCGATAGCAATAGCACGCCCAGCTCATCAAATACTGCTCGGCTACGACGGCAAACTACATCTCCTTGGATGAATCCCGTGCTGTGGATCGGATTAGCCGTTGGCCTTATTGGCATGGGGGCTCTCGCCATTTTTCTTAACCAACCGTTAGACCCCGTGACGACGACCGAAAAGGACCAACAAGAAACATCGTCGACCGGTAATGGCAGCTCAACGAGTACCGGCAACACCACGACTACCAACAATGGAAATGGTGAAAACGGTAACGCGGTGCCACCTAAAACAGGTAGCTCACAGTTTATTGCTGATGATGGACAATCACTGTGGCAATCACCCACTTCCGGTGAAGGAGTCAATTTAGCGTGGTCACCTCCGGCCGGACAACTGTTCATTGCCATTCAAGTTGACGAACTTCTAAAATCACCGGTCGCTGACGACATCCTCAAATCGCTGGGACCCGCCTTTCAAAAACATCTGTCCACTTGGGAAGCGACAACTGGGTTCAAGCTACAGGACATAAAGCAACTCGTTCTCTCATGGCGCGACGAGGCAGGAGTTGCGTTTCCCACGGTTTCGACAGTCGTTCGCCTGAAGGCCGAGGCAACTGCACAACAGATTCTTGAAACATTGGGAAATCCGTCGGCAGAGGAAACTGAACACGGAATATTGTACCAGGCTAGCAGTTGGAGCTATGTTGTTCCTGAAAGCGGCGGATTATTTGTAATGGGAACAAAATCCGCCATGACCGACGCCCTTGAGCTCGCGGGTAACCCGCCGCTGATACGCCGTACACTTGCACAGCTCATCAAACAATCTGATAGCGACCGGCACCTCACCATACTATTCGCTCCTAGCTTTCTCTCGACAACGTTGTTTCGCGATGGCCATGAATTTTATTTTGGTGAACCCAGCAAGATACGAGATCCGCTTCAGTGGTTACTTGGCGACGAACTCGAAGCCGCCATGGTGAGCCTGCATTTTGACTCCGTCCTGTATATCGAAGCCAGAATGACTGCAGGCTTGACGGTCGACAAACGCGAACTCGTAACTCAACTACACGACCGCATGGGCGATTTACATGACAAAATTGAAGCACATATGGTCGCCCTCAACCCCTCACCGTATTGGCGGGCACTGGCATTTCGATTCCCCGCAATGGTCGCGTTTTTACATGAACAAACTCGAATCCAAATTGAAGACAAAACCCCTGTACTTAATATTGCGTTACCAATCCAAGCTGCTGCCAATTTGATTATCGCTAGTGAACTGAGCTTGGCATCAGAACCTGGTGCCGGCAGCGTGGCAGTCAACAATGAGCCCGTGATGCCCAAGACAATCGAAGAAGTGCTGCAATATCCCTTCAGTGTCGACATACCACAACAAGACTTAAATCTTGCTATTGCCGATATCGCCAACGAAGTCAGGAGTTCCTTAACCGGACTGCCATTCAAATTTGAAATAAATATTGCCGGCAACGACCTGATGCAGGAAGGCATCACCAGAAACCAAGCGATTCGCGACTTTACAATGAAAGACAAACCACTAGCGGAAGTCTTAACCGGAATCGTGATGAAAGCCAATCCAGACCCCACAGTGACATCACCGTCAATGCCTAACCAAAAACTGATTTGGCTTATCACAACCGACCCCAATGACCCTGGGAATAAAATAATCCTGATAACCACTCGCAAAGCTGCCGAAACTAATAAATACACACTCCCCTCCGTTTTTGTAGAATAACAACAACCAATTCATACGGATCCACTATCCTCACTGCACTGCGGTGATGCCAAAGGTGTGAACTATGCAATCATTCCCGATACACTGTACGACGTGCCGCGCGCAACTCATCGTCAGTAAACCCGAACTGCTTGGGCAGATCCTCGCTTGCCCGAGTTGCAGTAGCATGGTGCAAATTCCAGATGTGCCGCCAGGATTCCAAGCTCCAGAGAACGCCAACGACACCGTCGATGATTTTGGCTACGTGGCAGAAGATAATCCCAACGACGAGATTCCCATTGGCGATTCTAGCGCTAACCTACTCGCTAACGAACATGCCGATTCGCTGTCCGCTCAAGATCAACCCATCGTCCTCAGCGACTCGCAAGCGGATGAAATTGATGAACAAGCAGACATGCTTCCGCTTGATTGGAAATCGGAAGAATCGCAAGCCAAAAATCGGCAACTTATCGTTATCGGTCTTTGCGTAGGCGGGCTCATCACTATCACCACAATCATTGGCATTGTCGTTTATAGTCTCCTTGAAGATCCGCATCAAATCACACAACAACCTACCGTACCTACTCAAGACACTGCTGAACAACCAGAACAAATTGTAAATCCTGTACCCGCAGACACTGTTTCGGATGTTGTCCCAGATCCTCCTGAGCAAACCACACTGCCAACCGAGGCAGAACCAACGACTGCCGAAACAATAAACCCAACTCCGCCACCCGAAACCAATCAACCCACTACAGAACCAGAACCTCCTTCCGCAGCGCCTCCGGGATTTGAAGCTACCCCAGAGACGTCTACAGAGACCGGAGATATAAACAACATCCTCTTAGATGTCGCGCCGTTTTTGGGAAACAGTGCCAACCCGATTCTGACAAGTCCCGAACGACCCGCTATGCCTAATCCCGTCAGTAATGCACAAGCGGCAACCGAAGTTAACATTGAAGCCGGTTTATCATTCACTGTACCGCAGTTAATCATCAAAGAGGAATTGCCGCTATTCCAGTTTTTCTATCTTATAACGACGCTTGGTAACTTTCCTGTCACCGTTGATTTACAGTCCTTGGAACTCTCTGGTACGTCGCTATTCAGTCCCGTTTCGATTTCTGCAGAAAATCAGACTTTAGCGGCAATTCTAACCACCGTTTTAGATCCGTTGCGACTGGCGATGGTCCAGAATGGTGGTCATGTCATCATCCTACATCAACGACATATTAGTCCCGACATTCTACGAGTAGATATTCCGTTGGAACGTATCGAAGAACTGGGCACTACGGCGGTTGAACTGTCCGATATCGTGAACCAATCTCTGGCGGATCCAAAAAAGCCAATCGCATCAATAACCTCTGGGGACATCGCCGACGAGTCAACAGGAGTAACAATTCAAGGCGGCCAACGAGTTCAGGATCAAGTGGAACGATTGTTGCAACGCCTGCTACAGTCCGAGAAACTACAAGCGATCGATGGCCTGGCAAACGAACGCGATGCGTGGGAACAATATCAACAAGATTCATCGTTGAACTTCCACCGCAAAACACCACTGGTTCGTATTTTGGCATATCTCAACAGCGAGACTGGACTCCATTTTCAAGTGAATTGGGATCAATTGTGGAAAGTTGGCTGGACACCCACGAGTCAGGTCACACTCGTAACGGACAATGAAACGCTACTCAGTGGCTTAGAGCAACTACTAACCTCTAACGGCCTGTCGTTTATTGCACGGGCAGACAATGTTCTTGAAATAACTTCCGCAAAACATGCACTCGAAACAAATTTGGTCAGTTTTTACGACCTCACCAAAACCGACAATACTCGTCGCGACGCATTACTCACGACACTGCGCGACCTGCAACAAACTCTTGATATTCGCATCATCGAAGAAGGCCCTGGCATGAAAACCATCATCAGTGCACCAGCGCCAGTACATCGCCAGATCGTACAAATCATTACGCCCGCTAAACCTGTCATTCCTAATAAGTAGGGTTGCCAGTTTTTATCGCTTGTGTGGCTACCACGGCGTATGGCATAATGGGTTTATCTGTCGTACCCCACCCTCGCAACCTACCGTTTTCTTTCTGCGAATATACACTCCATGAAAATCCGCTGTCCCAATTGCCAAAGTCTTGCTGAAACGGCGCATGACTCCGCGCTGGATAGTATTCATTGCGGTCAGTGCGAGAGTATTTTTTCAATCTTCGACCAAGACAACCTAGAGACGCTAGAGCATCAAGGTCGCATGACAACTAAGATTGGTCATTTTGAATTAGTCGAACAACTCGGTTCAGGCGGATGCGGAACGGTGTGGAAAGCGAATGATTTAGAACTTAAACGTACCGTTGCAATAAAGATCCCTCGCAAACGGTCAATTGGAAGTGACGGTGAAGAGCAGTTTCTGCGAGAAGCTCGAGCGGTCGCTCAGCTTAACCACGCGGGAATCGTGACAATTCACGAAGTAGGACGCGATGATGATCGTTTGTATATCGTGAGTGATTATGTAAAAGGAGTTGACCTTTCCGAGTGGTTAACCGCTAAGAAAATGTCGGCTCAAGAGGCCGCAACACTGTGCATAGCCGTTGCCGACGCTTTGCATCACGCGCACGAAAAGGGGATCGTCCATCGGGATCTTAAGCCCGCCAACATCATGCTCAATGTGGACAACACGCCGTTAGTAATGGATTTTGGTCTCGCCAAACGTGATATCGGTGAAGTTACCATGACCGTCGACGGTCGTATTCTAGGTACGCCTGCTTATATGCCACCGGAACAAGCACGAGGCGAAGGGCATCAAGTCGATCGGCGAGCGGACATTTACTCACTAGGGGTCATTCTTTATGAATTGACGACCGGCGAGCGTCCATTTCGCGGTGCGGCCAAAATGTTGATGCAACAAGTCGTCAATGATGAACCAACTGCTCCTCGTAAATTAGTGGGCTCCATCGAGCGAGACATGGAAACGATCATTTTAAAATGCTTACAGAAAGACCCTGCAAGCCGCTATGATACAGCGTCCGATCTCGCCGCGGACTTGAAAGCTTGGCTTTCCCACGAACCAATCACGGCTCGGCCCGTGGGGATTTTCGGGCGAATTCGGCGATGGCGAAAACGCAACAAAGTCATTGCCAATTTGACACTGGCATTTTTTGTCATGCTTATCATGATGTTGGCGGCCGTATCCTCATTCGCCTTAAAAGCAGGTAACAAAGCGGCAACACTGAATAAACAAAACATTAAATACTTAGCCGCTCAAGCAGAAAATGCTCGGCAAGATACGTCCATCGAATTGGTGCTAGATATGATTGCGCAAGCATCCGAACGAGACGGGAAACTGCCCGATGAAGTGTTCTTCGAAGCCGCTTTGATTTCTGCTATTAGGACAGATGACAAAGGATCCCAGAAGGCTGCTGTTGAGTTTATCCGACGCGCAATGCTAGCAGGCGTTTTCGAGGATCCAGCTATGTTAAAACGCCTTGAAACTGAACCGCTTTTAGATTCGCTTCGCAATCGCGACAAATTCAAAGCTATCCTGAAGGAACTCGCCCAATAGGTAAGTGACCTATTCAACGTCACTGTAAACGTGCTAGTCGGATTTTTTGGGAAGAGCATCAATTGCTGCTCGACGCTCATCAGCGTTCAACACACCGTCACCATCGAAGTCATACTTTTGCATCAGCCGCGAAGAATCCAAGCGGTTGCGTTTAACGTTAAAAGAAAAAAGTCTGCGAGTACTTCCCGAGCGTTGCCGCAATTGCTGTAACGCTTGGCGTGCTGCTGCTCGTTCCTGATCGTTGAGAACACCATCACCATCTTTGTCAAATCGCTGGACTACTTGCGAGCCACTCTCCCGCCGCGGGTTGGCCGCGGGTTCGCCACTTGGCTTGTTGGTTTGCGGGCCAGTATTGTCTTGCATTTTTCGCTTTAATTGCGGATTTGCTTCGCGCATACGTGCAAACTCAGGAGCATCCAGTCTGCCATTTTTATTGACATCGTACCGCTGTAACAACAACCGATATTGCTGCTGACGCAGCTCGGGCGTCATGTTTTGACGATTGTTGGGAGTTTGTGCACTACACATCGAGGTCCAGCAACTCGACCCACCTACCAAGACTATTGCAATCAATATTTTCTGCATCTCATCCTCCAATACAACCCACTAAGCGTATACTTAGTCCGTGGTTTTATTACTATTAAACAACAGTCTGACAATAAAGTTGCTTTATAACAACATATAATCTTAAAAACCGATTCGATTTTAAGAAAGCAAAATAATTAATCAAAACCTTGCAGCGATTTAGGTGTTTAATATCCCCATAGCAGGGGCACTCATTACAACCTCGAGCGAAAATAGGTTATGAACTGCTATTCACTATCATTACGATACACTATGACAAAACTCCTAATCCCAGTTTCTTTTCTCGCCGTGTGGTGTTTCACACCGCTAGTCAGTTTTGCTCAATCGCCAGCAGAAGTTGCTCGAAAAATTGACGAGCTATTGATTAGCGAAACAATCGTTTCTCAAACCAATATTTGTGACGATGAGACATTCTTAAGACGCGCCTTTTTCGATATTGTTGGGCAACCCCCGTCACTTGAAGACGTACTTGTATACGGACTTGAACCGAGCGTCACTAAACGGTCGCTCCTGATTGAATTTCTATTATCGGATAAAACTTATGGTGCAAACTGGAGTCGATACTGGCGAGATGTCATTATGTATCGCCGCACGAACGATCAATCTCTACTTGGAGTTCCCGCATTAGAGTCTTATTTGACAGATGCATTGAACAGTGGCGTGAGTTGGGATCGAATCGCTGCGGGTTTTATAACCGCTACAGGCGATATCCAAAAAGACGGTCGCGCCGTTTTCATAGCGGCCCAACAGGGGCGTCCGGAAGAGACCGTCTCAGAGATTTCACGCATTTTCCTAGGCATCCAAATTCAATGTGCTCAATGTCACGACCATCCAACCGATCGTTGGAAACAAGAACAATTCCATGAATTAGTGGCCTTTTTCCCCCGCGTAGCACTGCGACCACAACAGGAACCGCGATCATTCATAGTCAATGCTACCGATTTTGTTGGCCGTCGTCGAACTCCCAACGCGAACAATCGATTTGTAGGAACTTTGGAACACACGATGCCCAACCTCGTTGAACCAACTCAACCTGGGAAAGTGATGACCCCGAAATTCTTCGTTTCCGGACAAACACTACCTACCGGTACAACGGACGCTGTGCGGCGTGATGCACTGGCACGTTGGATCACCTCGCCAGACAATCCTTGGTTCGCAAAAGCGGTAACCAATAGAGTATGGGCAGAACTGGTCGGCGAAGGGTTTTATGAACCCGTGGATGACATTGGGCCTGACCGCACACCCTCAGCCCCAAAAACAATGGACTACCTTGCCACTGAATTTACGCTGTCCGGTTACGATCTTAAATGGTTGATGCAGACGATCATGAGCACCCAAGCGTACCAACGAAGCAGCCTCGATCGCCGTAATTACGACCAGATTCCCTTCCAAGCGAACACGATTCAACCACTAAGGTCTGATCAATTATTCGACAGTGTGATGAGTGTTTTTGAAATTTCAGACGCTGACAGCGAAGGGTCCGGACAGGGACTCAGACGCCTACAATCACCGCGCAACGTCTTTGCCGGTGTCTTTGGGTACGACCCGAACGACCCTCGTGGCGACGTTGCTGTTTCCATTCCTCAATCACTGGCCATGATGAACTCGACGTTCATCAACGAACAAATCCAAGCACGGCAGGGAACGATGCTTTATCGATTATTGCAAGAAGTCCAATCGGATCGTGCGGCCATTCAGGAGTTGTATTTGCGAGTTTTTTCACGCCGTCCCAACCGCAAAGAACTAAATACAAGTCTGGCATATATCAAACAAGTCGCCAATCGAGGGGAATCCTTTGAAGATCTCCTGTGGGCACTTCTAAATTCCGCTGAGTTCAAAACACGCAGATAACCGAACCCACTGCTCGAGAGTTTTACAGGGGCTTTCCAAGCAGCACCAATTCCAATGAGGTACGAGCAGATGCCAACCAATAAAATCAACCGCCGCTCTTGGCTGCAAACATCCGCTATGGGATTGACGTCCGTAGCTGCCTGGAAATCACCGATCATTGCCAACGCAGACACACTACGTACGAATGCTAAAGCATGTATCTTACTGTGGATGGGCGGCGGACCTAGTCAGTTCGAAACGTTCAGTCCCAAACCAGACCACGCAAACGGTGGTGAAACTACCGTTACGAGCACTGCAGTTTCTGGGATTCAAATCAGTTCACAATTACCAGCAACCGCAGCGGCAATGAAAGATATCTGCCTCATCCGCTCAGTGCATGGCCCCGAAGGTAGCCATCCACGCGCATCTTACGTTTCCCACACCGGATATTTGCCGACTGCCAGCGTCAAGCACCCCTCGCTAGGCGCTCATGTGACACATCACATCGGAGACCAAGAATCTGAACTCCCGTCCTTCGTGCATATTGGCCGCAGCCGCAGTGTATACTCCGCAGGACTCCTCGGAGTGGAATACGATCCCTTTATTCTCAGCTCGGCAAACCAAATGCCGGCTAACACGGAGTTGTCCACATCGAAAGATCGTTTCGCTCGACGATTAGGTCTTTTAGAAAATCTTGAAAACGACGGATCAACCGAAGGGTCCAGACAATTTGTCAGGGCTAACCGTAATCTCTATGGAAAAGCATCCCGGCTCGTGCTGAGCCCTCAAATGGAAACCTTTGATATTACTCAAGAGCGCGGCGACGTACGTTCTTCCTACGGGGACGGCAATTTTGCCGCTGGCTGTTTGATGGCTCGCCGCTTGGTCGAAGCGGGCGTAACATTTATCGAAGTAGCATCTTCGAATTGGGACACACATTTTGACAATGCCTCGCGTACCAATACCCTATGCCAAGAAGTCGATAAGCCCTACGCACAATTACTCGCGGACTTAAAGCAGAGGGGACTGCTTGATACGACGCTCGTGATTTGGATGGGAGAGTTTGGTCGAACGCCTCGAATTAATAGCCGCGGGGGGCGAGATCATTACCCGCGATCATTTAATGTGGCTTTAGCGGGCGCTGGAGTGCAAGGCGGCCAGGTTATCGGCGCCACCGATGCCTCCGGAACTAACATTACGGATCAACCCGTTTCCGTAAACGACCTGTTGACAACTATCTATGATGCGTTGGGTATTGATTCCTTCCACGAGAACATGAGTCGTATCGGTCGGCCAATCCGGGTCGTCGAAGATGGTGAAAGCGTCGATGGAGTGCTTTAGCAAATACTTCGTAAACAGCAGCATTTGAGCGACTGGCGGAAAAAAGAATGAAAGATTTTAATTAGTAGGGGTAGTCCCGACCGATGCTATGCCTATAATACCGACGAATGGTTAAAGGCACCATTTATCAAGAACAACGATACTTTTAACGTATAAAAATGATCAACTGCACAGTAAATTTTGCTTTCTTTTTTAGCTACCCGTGGCAACGCGGGGCTAATAGGAATGCGTAGTTTATTCTGCAAGTTAACAAATCGTTAACAGAAAAACAAAAAAACATCCTAAAGCCCCGATGAAAACAGTCATCGGGGCTTTTTTCGTCTACTTATAAAACAAGGAATTTGGTATCTCATGACTATATCAAAAACATTACTTGAAGCAGATTTTAAAACTCCGGTCGTCAGAGTGCAAAAAACCGTAACTAAGCACCTTAAGAAGGGAAGTATAGAAGGCATGATTGTTGTAATGAAAAGTGGCGCTTCGGCCGAAGAAATATCCGCAATGGCTCTACGAGTTGAATCTCTAGGGTTGAAAGCTCACATAATTGAGGGAACCGAACGAACGGTGATTGCTGCCGTCGGTGAAAAGCGAGAATCCACCAAAGAGGCGTTAGCAGCGGGTGCAGGTGTAGACGAAATTCTACCAATCCTCGCACCATACAAGATTGCCAGTAAAGAAGTTAAACCTGATCCAACGATCATCACCGCGGGCAGCCTCGTTGTCGGCGGTAACAAAGTTGGCATGATCGGTGGTCCTTGTAGCGTCGAATCGGAAGAGCAATTAATGGAAGCAGCTCGAGCGGTAAAGGCCGCGGGCGGAACGGGCTTGCGCGGCGGGGCGTTTAAACCTCGCACAAGCCCCTACAGCTTCCAAGGCATGAAAGAAGAGGGATTAAAAATATTAGCAAATGCGCGCGAAGAAACAGGTTTAGCCGTCGTGACCGAAGTCTTGGCGACTGAAGATGTTGATTTGGTTGCATCGTATACGGATGTTTTACAAATTGGTGCTCGCAATATGCAAAACTATCGTTTGCTAGAAGCAGTTGGCAATACGGAATGTGCTGTCATGCTTAAACGTGGCGCGTCGGCAACAATGGATGAGTTCCTGTTAGCTGCGGAGTACATCATGAACGAAGGTAACGCACGTGTGATGTTGTGTGAGCGAGGTATTCGCACGTTTGAATCGCACACTCGCTTTACGCTGCCGCTGGCCTCAGTAACCTACCTGAAAAACAAGACGCATTTACCAATCGTGATTGATCCCAGTCACGGCACGGGTCATGCATACTTGGTACCGGACATGGCGGTCGCTGCGGTAGCCATCGGCGCAGATGCGTTGATCATTGAAATGCACCCTCGACCCGAAGAAGCGATGAGTGATGGCTATCAATCCCTGACGCCAGAACAATTCGAAGACACCGTAGGCCGCTGCCGTGTTATCGCCGACGCCATCGGCAAGCAAATGTAGATACTGTCGCGGCAACATGTTTATGACGACCGGTCGTCGTCTCCAAAGCTGGGTACGGTTTCTGCCAGACGCAGGAGCTGATTGTATTTAGCTAAGCGTTCACTGCGGACGATCGAACCGATTTTGATTTGGTCTCCTGCGGCTGCGGTGGCAAAGTCCGCCAACGTATCATCTTCCGTTTCACCACTGCGCGCCGACACTACCAGTTTCATCCCAGCTCCCCGCGCCACAGCCATCGTTTCGATCGTCTCACTGATGGTCCCAATCTGGTTCACCTTGACCAACACACTGTTCGCAGCACCGCACTGAATCCCCTTTCTCACTCGTTTCGCATTGGTCGTAAATAAGTCGTCGCCCACGATCATAATGCGATCACCGAGCCGCGCATTTAGTTGTTGCCACCCCTCCCAATCCTCTTCGGCCAACCCATCTTCGATGCTAATAATGGGGAACGCCTCGACCCATTCTTCCAGCATGTCAATCATTTCGGCGGTTGTTAGAACCCGTCCACCGGCGGCTTGCAAATGATACATCCCATCACGGTAAAAATGAGTTGCGGCTACATCCAACGTCAGCGCGACTTGTTCGCCGGGAATCAGTCCCGCTTCTTCAATTGCCTGAGCCACGATTGCCACTGCATCTCGATTGTTAGTTAACTTCGGGCCATAGCCACCTTCATCGCCGACCAAGAATCCCTCATACCCACGCGATATCAACAATTGCCCCAAGCATTTATAAACTCTCACGATCCACTCGAGGCAAGTTACATAATCCGCCGCACCAACTGGTGCAATAAGCACATCTTGGAAATCCAAATTCCCACCGGCGTGTAATCCTCCTGAAATCATGTTTGTCTGCGGCAATGGAATTCGCGGCGCCGGAAACAACTCTGGGGAATATCCAAGTTTGACCGTTTGCTCAACAATAACGTGGTGCAAGTGCTGATAAAGTGGTATTCCCTGGGTTGCTGCCCCGGCGCGAGCCGCTGCTTGGGATACCGCGATCATGGCGTTCCCACCGAGGTTGCACTTTTGCTCCGTACCATCTAACTCCAACATCTGGTCATCAACCGTTTTTTGATCAGTAGCGTCCACTCCGCACAGTGCCGCATGTATTAATCCATTGACATTTTCAACCGCCTGCAATACCCCCTGGCCACCATAACGACTTGCATCACCGTCTCGCAATTCAAGCGCCTCAGCAGCCCCGGTAGACGCCCCCGAAGGAGCAATCGCTCTACCCACCACACCGGAGGCTACATGCACTTCCGCTTCTACTGTTGGTCTGCCACGGCTATCCAGAACCTCTCGGCCAACCACTCTTGTTATTGAACTCGACATAACAACACAATCGCTCCTGTAATTCATTAACCTAACGAACTATCCAACATCTAAGAAAACATATCTCAAACAATCTCGGGATCCCAGACATTCTCAACACGTTGGACGCCCTCAAGCAATAGACGCTTGCCAAGTTGCCTTACAGTTTCTTGGTGTTCAGGATCTAACAGATACTCTACCGGACTTTTTCCATCCACTCTAGCGACCAAGCACGCACCAAGGTTGGTACAACTACGCCGCTCGATTTCCGCGACCGCTGCTGCGCCAACTCGCGGCAACAACACTCGCTGATACTCTTCAATAAAAAGCTGCACCATCTCCGCATATTGCCCAGCCAGGGACGACTGACGAATCGACTTAATTACTAGATGCGTCAAGAAGAATCCCAAATCAAAGGCTGGGTCGCCGTAATGACCAACTTCATAATCCAACAACATCAACCGAGTAACTTCAGTATCGTCCAGCAACATATTTTTTGGGCTAAAATCTCCGTGCACCAGACAATGTCGATGACTAGCTAGGTCAGCCACCAAACCGTCAACTGCCGGTCGCAGTGCAGGGTGAACTCGAGCAATTTGTCGATAATATGGATCGATTCGCAATTCTTCGAAAAACTCTTGGTCTCCAACTTGTTCGGCTATTTCAGAATCTTCCCACGACCCGCTATGCAGTGTCCCGAGTAACCAACCAACACTTTTAAATATTTCAGCGTCGAGTTCACCTGCCAGCAAATCCTGCTTCCATTCTCTAGCATTGCCTTGCATCGCCGTCATCGCGTAAACATAATTCTCGCGATCTTCAAAAAGCATTTCCGGAACGACGCTGTGGCAGGTCAGCGCATGGGCTTTATCCGCCAACATCCTATTACTAATTTGCAGCACATCCATTTCACGAAGCACTCGCGTCACACTGCAAAACCATGGCTGCTCGACGGCAAGTTGTTCCCGCGCCTGCTTCAGGACCCAAGGCTCTTTGTCGTCAGAAAACTCTACCAACAATACCCGATTGGAGACGCCGCCGAGTAACTGTCGAACCTGCACGTCACTCACACTCGCAATAACTTCTTGGTCGACTAAATACTGCCCAACCGTATCAACTTCTAGAATAAACATGATTTCACAATGAACTCTGACGCCTAATGGTTGACAGAAAGTTTCGTCGACGATTCTGAACTTCCTGTAGCGGGTCGATTACCCTTTCCACCAAATATCTGCCACTTTACTTGGCGTGTCGCCATAAGTCGCTGCAAATGCCACATCAAACTTAGCACCGTTTTGCAACGCCTTTGTTAAAGCGTTAAACCGCTGCGGATTCGCCATGAGAAACTCAACATAGCCGTAGGCAACAAGCGATGCATCTTCGCCGCCTAATTTACCGGTAATGAAGTCATCCGGTTTCGTCATCTTCGCAGCTGCGGAGGCAACGTTTTTCTTCCAGTCTTGAATGCGGGTATCCGCTTTGACGACACGGGCAGCGATCACCCGCGACATGCCATTGGAAAACCAGCGTGGCACTACCCCCAGCGACTGCGCGTAAATCCCAGCAACTTGTTCGGCCACAATGCCATCAATAACATCATCGCCTCGCGGAACCAGCAACGCTCCGTAGGCATCGACAATATCATAGCGAAAATGTCCCCGCCATTCCCTCGGCAACGTTCGCTTCTCGACCATCTGTCCAAATTCACTGTAGTCATAGCGTTGGTTGAAAAAGAACAGTGAAACACGCCCTTTGATCAATGGCTCACTTTTGGAGACCTTCAATGCGACTTGAACTTTCCCCATCACCGCCTCGGCCTGTTCACCAAACTTCTTTAATTGCGATTCAGTCAACGATCCGATTATATAAAAGTTGTCTGTTTCAACGGATTGACTGTTGATTCCCGACATACTCAGCTTCCAGTTATTTTGGGCGATTCCTACTCGCTCGGCGGCTAATTGCTCATGCGTGTAATTTTCGGTACGAGCGATTGCCACAACTCGACCCAAACTTTGGTCAAACGACAAACCGTCAAATGTCGCACCTTCGGTAATCCATTTTGAAATCAACTCCATTTGCGCGTCATCAAATGGGTCACCGTTAGCCGGCATCCTTTGACCTCCGCCGGTACCTAAGAGCTTCTTGATGATATAACTCTCAGCCGGATTGCCTGGCAATACCGCAGGCCCATTGTCACCACCTCGCAACATTCCGGCAAACGTTGTCAGATCAAAACGGCCACTGGGACGACGCCCAAGTCCATGACAGCTTGCGCAGTGTGTTAACAGCAGCGGTGCTATATCATTTTTAAAACTTACCGTCTCGTTCCCTTTAGAGAACTCTGGTTTTACAACTGGCAGATCGCCGACACTCGCGTCCGGATTCAATTCCGCTAAATTTTTCTTTTTATCTTCACCATCAAATTCAGCGCCCTCGATTATCCACTTTTTCAACACGTCCAACTCAATCGCGGTTACAGACAAGCCACCACGAGGCATGGCTCCTTCTTCAATAACCTCAATAATTCTGCTACCAATCGCATCTTTCGGGAAAATAACGACGCCAGCGGCCGCCCCTTTCATCAGGGTTTCGAAGTCCGCCATACTAAACATCCCCCGCGCGTTGCGAATATGGCAGTTACCGCATTTGGCCGTTAAGATCGGTACAACATGGTTCACGAAACTAATCTTGCCGTCGGGAACTTTAGTTAACATGCCCTTAGCGGGCATCGGCACGGGCTTAGCAATCATCGGTTCTTTAAGTTCCGGTAGGCTTACGCCTTCGAGTTCCAACAGCGCATGCGCTTTTTTCAATGAATTGAAAACTTTGGAAAACAGAGACATCGTCTGATCCGTAGGTTCCTTCATCGCTTCATCGAATTTTTTCTGAACTTCAATTACGACATCAGCCGATTCATCGAACTTGCCTTGAGCAAATAGATTGCCTGCTTTTTTAACCGCCGTCCGCAGTTCCAGTTCAACCTTACGTTGTTGAGGGGTGACTTGAGCCATTACCGCTGTACTAGCGGTGCTCCAAATTGCGACAACGGCAAGCAGCATCAAAAGATATTTTCGGGTTAATTGAATCATTTTGGAATCCTGTAAATTAGTTCCTAGTTGATGATTGTCGATTTTCGTTTACCTAGTGAGTATTAGTATCAAGGTTGTTAAATTTGTTACATCCAGCTGTCATCATTATAGGCTTTATCTGCGCAGGGAAAGGCCTCCGAAACAACAATGCTGGTAGTCTGCATTTGCGTGATTGTGTTGGTCGAGGATTCCTTTACAGGCCAAAACACCACTAATAATATTCCCGCGAGTACACAAACGATACTAAACACAATTACAATCCACCCCCAAATAGGCATACGTTTTATGACAGCCGAAGTCGTGGTACCGTCTAATAATCCATGTGTGGTACTTTGCAGTGAATGTTGAGCACGCTCAGCATCAAGCTCAATACGACTGCTGCCTGTACTAATACTGCTATCTGGTACACCCACAAATTGACTATCACTCAGCGCCGATCCGCTGCCGGAGATTAACTGAGCCGATGACGTACTATCACCAACTCCGACATAATTTACCACGGCAACGGCCGCGTACATCGCTTCGACAATAGTATCGGTGGATTGGTTTGCGTCTTGACGGGGCGGTAGGTGAATGGGATCAGCGACATTTTTCGTGGCATCAATGCCCTGAGTTTGCAACCATCTTTCCAACGCGACAGATATCTCGTGACAATTCTGATACCGATTATCAACTTCTTTTTGTAGCATCTTAAAACAAATCGCTGCCAATGGGTTTGGGCAATCAGGTCGATCCACGCTTATGGCCGCCGGCATTTTCGATTGATGCAGCGCTATCCGCTGAGCCAATGATCCGTCAGGAAACGGAGGATGTCCCGTCAACGCGTAATACATCGTGCAACCCAATCCATAGATATCTGCTCGCAGGTCAATATCGTGACTATTGAGCGCTTGCTCAGGAGCAAGATAATCTGCCGTGCCTAATACTTTTTCGTTGTGCTTGTCCGTTAAACCCGCTAGTTCAGAATCATCGTCACTCATGAGCGCAAGGCCCATATCGAGAATCTTCAACTGTCCATTTTCTTCGACCAACAGATTGGCCGGTTTGACGTCGCGATGAATCATCCCAACTGTATGTGCGTGTTCTAACCCTCGAGCTGCTTGCAAAATGTATTGGGCGGTTTCGATGAATCCTGTCGGACCGTCATCCTTAACGATCGTCATCAGATCTTTTCCTGCCACGTACTCCATCACTAGATAATGCGTCTCGCTGGCACTATCAATGTCGAACGCTCTGACAATATTCGGATGGTCTAGTGCCGCCGTCGCTTGGGCTTCTCGATAAAATCGTTCAAGGTATGAGGAATCATTGACGCGATCTCGAGGCAGTACTTTGATGGCACGCAATCGTTTCATCAGCGTATGCTCGGCTAGGTAGACAGTGCTCATTCCTCCAACGCCGATATGCCCTAGCAGTTTATATTTTCCCAGATAGAAACCTTTGTATTTTTTGTCGAGCAGCTTTTTTGATTGCCATTTCGTAATTACATGCTGGGCAATCAGGAAATCTGCCAGTTGCTTAGCATCGCTGGGTAATGCTCCGCCATTCTCTTCGATACAAAGCTGCAACGTTTTCTTGAGCGGCGCATCGTCGATCAACTTGCTGCGACGCAATATATCGAGAAATGTTCGGGTCGTTATCGCCATGGCTTACTCGGATGAGAAAATTGGCACGCGCGGGATGACAAACTGTAATTAGGCTCGTATCTATTAGTTAAACGTAAAACAAACATCATACCGTATCAGGACTTTAGTGTCTCTTACCGCTATAGTCTAACCGTTGTATAAGTAGCCAATAGTATTGGAAAGCATCGACACACGGTATCGGCGCATCCACAATAGATAATAAAATAAGGGCTTTACCGGCGCCGTCACGTTCAACCTATAATTAAAACGCACAAAATCACCAAATGTCCTCATTTTCCGCCACACTTTATTCTCGAGACAACTGCCCCCTGTGCGATGAGGCCTATGAAATACTCGATATGTACGGCTTCTCCATAAAAACCGTTGATATCTCACAGGATTCAGAACTGCTAGACAAATACGAGATGTGTATTCCCGTCGTAGAAATTGATGGCAAGGTCCGCTTCCGTGGTAAAATCAATGAAGTCCTACTACGCCGTATCATAGGAAACCGTTTGTGAGCAAACCATTTCAAACTCAACTCGGTGTGTTCGCTAAATATTGGGAACCAGGTCAAGTCAAAACTCGACTTGCGCGCGATACAAACCATGAATTTGCAGCGCGTGTCTATCGGCAATTTATCCAAGCGACGTTGGAAACCGCGACCGGCATTGCCCAACGCAGTGTGCTCGCTTTCACACCGACTGACCAATACACCGAATTCGCCCAATGCCTTCCCGCCGACTGGACCATGGTTGCCCAAGCCACGGGCGATCTTGGAGAACGTATGCACGCATATTTCGCTGACGCACACGCCCACCAAATTGAAAAGGTTGTTCTAATCGGCAGCGACAGTCCTCACTTACCGGCAGCACTACTTAGGCAAGCATTTGAGCAACTCGATGAACATCAATGCGTCATCGGTCCAGCCCGCGACGGCGGGTATTATCTCATCGGAGCGCGCAATATTGTGCCACCCGTATTTGATGATATTGATTGGTCCACCGACAGTGTGCTGCAACAGACGGTCACCAAACTGCAAGAGGCTGATATCTCTTACTCGTTGTTACCACCCTCGTTCGACATCGATACAATTGATGATTTCCGCGAGTTACAACAGCACCTTCAGCACAGTGGACACTGGCTCTGTGACGAACTCAATACACTGCAGCAGGAGTTCTTGTCATGAACCACCCGCAGCATGATGTGTTGATTATTGGAGCGGGCGTCATTGGGCTGTCGCTCGCGTGGGAACTATCCAATCGAGGCAAATCCGTACACATAATCGATGCAAACTTACCCGGCCGTGAAGCTTCATGGGCCGGCGGCGGAATCTTACCGGATGCAAATTTACAATACGCTCTAGACCCGCTTGATAAACTACGTGGTCTCAGCCGGCAACTCCATCCGATATGGGCAGACCGCCTAAAAACTGAAACGGGAATCGATAACCAATTTGAGGCGACCGGTGGCGTGCACGTCGCACGCCGTACGGGTGAAGCAGCAGCCCTCGCAGGATTGCTGGCTACCTTACCAGCGGAAGGTATTGCCGTCGAAAAACTCAATTCACAACAATTGCGTAAACTCGAGCCGGCACTGGATCCGGATCAATTTCTCGCTGCCTATTATTTACCCAACGATGCGTTGTTACGCAATCCACGGCATTTGCAAGCGCTGGTTGCGGCCTGTGAAAAGAATGGAGTCACCATTACACCACATTGTGCCGTCACCGATATTCCCATCGACCTTGGACATATCCACAGTGTGCCTTCGCCGCAGGGCTCACTGAGAGCTCAGCAAATATGCATTACCGCAGGCGCATGGTCCGCTATGCTTTTGCAGCAACTAAATATCGAAAACGGCATTGTTCCCATTCGTGGACAGATGCTGTTGTATCAGGTGGCAACAGGCACCATCAATCGCGTCATCAATGAGGGATCACGTTATGTGATTCCACGGCGTGATGGACATATTTTAGTTGGCTCCTGCGAAGAGGAAGTCGGCTTCGAAAAAGGGACGACTCCGCAGATGCTCGCTCAGTTGGCAGAATTCGCCGGTCAACTCGTTCCGCCGCTCGACGGACTCGAGATTAAACAAAGTTGGTCAGGTTTACGTCCGGCGAGTTTCGACGGCATGCCCTATTTGGGCCGTATCACCGCGGCGGACAATTTATTCATCGCTGCTGGCCACTTCCGCAATGGCTTACATATGTCACCGGCAACAGCTGTCGTGATGGCTGATCTCATGACCGGTGAAACACCGGCCCTTGATATCTCACATTTCAGTATCCTCCGTAATAGCAATACACCGGATACTGTTAATCTTTGATTTACAACTCCAGATTCTGAATTTTGTGGTAATTCGTACAATTCGAGGTTGAATTTATTCGAATCGGTACCATCGCATCCGCGTGGTAAACTGATTAGCGTTAGAATACGACAGCACACCAACATCATGCAAGCAAAGGCCATTGCTAAGAACGAAACGAAATTTATGGCAATCGACACTCCCGCTCATATCCTCATCATCGGTGCTGGCCCCATCGGACTCGAAACCGCACTATATGCGCGGTACTTGGGCTACCAAGTCACTCTTATCGAAAAAGACGAGGTCTGCCAACATGTTTTAAAATGGCAACACGTAAGTATGTTTACACAATTCGGGGACAATAGTTCGACATTAGGTCGAGCGGCAATCGCCGGTCAATCTCCCGAGCACCCGTTAGACGAATTGGATCAATTACAATCCGGAGCCCAGTGGTTCAAAAACTATCTCGAACCACTAAGTCAAACCGACTTAATCGTTGACCATATCCGTACGAACACGAGAGTTCTTTCCGTTTCCCGTTCGTGGCTCAATAAAACAGATCTAGCTGATGGGCAAGCCCGCGCCGCCGCTGCGTTTCGCGTGTTAGTTCAAAACGGTTCGCACGAAACTGTTATAGCCGCGGACATCGTCATCGACACATCCGGCGTCCTCGGACAACCCAACCCGCTTGGTGCTGGTGGAGGACCCGCTATTGGTGAGAACAACTGTCAGAAACAATTTCACCGCCTGAGCCCGACTATTGAGCAAGCGGCCATCCTGGCCAATCAACGTATCCTAGTCGTCGGATCTGGACATACCGCCGCCCAGACCCTAGTCAGCCTCACTCAAACTCGCTCCACAACCGATGCAACCATTACTTGGCTTACACGCAACGAGAACCAGTTGGGAATTGCCGCCATCGCTGATGACCCGTTAAGCAATCGCCGCGACCTTGTGCACCAGGCCAACGAAAAGGCATCCAACAACCAAGTCACTCGTATCGCGGGAGCCATTATCCACCGCATTACACAGCACGAGGACGAAACATTCGAAGTAGAGCTACACCAACGCGACAGTGAAAACGACGGCAGGCAAATAACGCTCGTCGTCGATCAAGTGTTTGCTCATACCGGTTTTCAGCCCGACAACTCCATTTTTCGCGAACTACAAGTGCACCTATGTTATGCAACCGAGGGGCCCATCAAACTCGCCGCTAAGCTACTTGACCACGGATCGGAAGATTGTCTTGATCAATCACCCGTGTCCGCAACAGATCTAATCAACCCAGAACCCAATTTTTACGTCTTGGGAGTTAAAAGCTACGGCCGCAATTCAAACTTCTTATTCAGCGTGGGACTGCAACAAATAACACAGCTGTTTCAAATCATTGGGGGCCGCAAAGACCTCGACCTTTATGCCACGATCCAATAAATCCGCAATGGCAACAATACAACCAACCATTAGCCTATCTCATCTCGATGAACTTTGGTTTCAGGTTAGCGGGACACTTTGTAATCTCACATGTAACCACTGTTTCATCTCCTGTAGCCCTACCAACAAGAATTTTGGCTTTTTATCGCTGGCAGCTGTCCAAGCATCGCTGCAACAAAGCGTAGAACTCGGAGTTAAAGGCTATTACTTTACTGGCGGAGAACCATTTCTAAATCCCGAAATGACGGCCATCCTCATCGCCACACTTCAGTACGGTCCCGCGACCGTGTTGACCAATGCAACCGTACTTAAACCGGACTGGATCGACGCCTTGGTCACAGCATCTCGAGCAAGTCGCTATAGCCTTGAATTCCGAGTCTCGATAGACGGGTTTGACCCCGCTACTAATGACCCGATTCGCGGTGAAGGAACATTTGTACGAGCCTTGGCAGGCGTGCAGCAACTCGTCAAAGCCGGCTTCCTACCAATCATCACGGCGACTCGCACCTGGCCAATAGAGGAGGACCGTACCGTATTGGCCAAATTTATCACGACTCTCAAGGAAGCTGGCTACGATCGTCCCCGTATAAAACTGCTCCCGACCTTGCAAATCGGTGCAGAAGCACAACGCAGCAGCGGGTATACCGACACACAACGGGTGACAGCAGAAATGCTCAACGAATTCGACACCTCGCAATTTGTTTGTGAGCATGCTCGGATTGTCACAGATCGAGGAGTCCACGTCTGTCCTATTCTGATCGAAGAACCCGATTCAATACTTGGTACCGACTTACAACAGGCAACACAAGCAGACTTCGCCATCACGCACGGTGCCTGTCTCACTTGCTATCAATACGGAGCAATCTGTTCTAATCCCTCGCTGGGTCTTACGAGTGGAGATGCTTGATGACAACTAACATCGCGCTATTCGGAGGAGTTTACAGTAACTACTTGGCACTCGCTGCGGCTATTACTGACGCCCGTAGCCGCGGGATATCCGACCTGTACTGTCTCGGCGACCTCGGAGCGTTCGGCCCGTTTCCAGACCGCATATTCCCTCTTCTTCAGCAACATAACGTTCAATGCATTCAAGGCAACTACGACGACTCCATTGGCAACGAATTAAATAACTGCCAATGCGGTTATACCGATGTCCGCGATAACTACTATGCGAACATAAGCTATCAATATACGCAGCAACACACCAGCGCCGATAACAGAGCTTTCCTGCGTCAACTACCACGCACTCGCATCATCCAAGTCGAACAAACTCAAATCCTGCTCTGCCATGGCAGCCCCCGAAAACTAAACGAGTTCCTCTGGGAGTCAACGTCACCCGATCATTTCCTAGAACCGTTTTTCTCACAACACAACGTCGACGTGATTGCGGTGACGCATACTGGCATAAAGTGGCAAAGGCAACTCCCAAGTGGACTATTCGTAAATGTCGGCGTTCTTGGTCGTCCAGAAAACGATGGCACGACCAACGTCTGGTACACCATACTCGAAGTGTCCGGTAGCAAAACTGCTGTTGAATTCGTTCCAATCGAGTATGATTATCAACAACTTGCACAAGACATGCAAAACGAACAATTGCCACGCGAGTTTATTGACACAATCAATACTGGCTGGTGGACTACTTGCTTGGAAGTCCTACCGCAAAAAGAACGAACCATTGGCAAGCACTAGGCTTTCCTAGTAACCGCTAAACTGATTATGCGCCCCCAACAAATCTTAGCTACTTTAATCATTACAGCCATCGCTGGATGTGCTCTGGTCGCAATCACCATCACCTACATTGATCAGCCGTTGTGGATCGATGAACTGCACACATCGTGGACGATCAGTGGCGGATTTGCCGACGTCATTCCCCGCGGAAACGCCGGGAACCAAGCGCCGCTGTATTACTTCATTCTCAAAGCTGTCACCGAACTTGTGGGTTCCTCAGAATCCGTGCTGCGATCGTTTTCCGTAATATCAACCATCGCCTGCATCGCACTCATGACAGGCTGGGGAGTGATAAAAAAAGTGCATCCGTTGTTACTCGGCTGTGTCATGGTAATGTTCGCCACTGACCGCTGGGTAACTCTTTTTGCGCTCGAAGCGCGGCCGTACGCATTTCTAATGTTTTTTACAATCCTCTTGTTCACTCTACAAACCACCCGCATTCAACATTTTCCATCTAGGGTTTTAACGGAAGTCATCTGGACGCTCTGTGCATCGGCCATGTTCTACACCCATTACACAGCGTTGCCGATCATTGCCGTGTTTTTTCTGACGCGGGTAATCTTCCGTAAAACTAACCAAATAAATATCAAATTTCTGCTGTTACAATTCATCACAGTCGTCGCCTTTGCCATGGGACGACTGGATCACTTCGCTTCCGTTTTCGCGATGCGCGATAACTGGGCAACGTTTATTAAGCCGGAGCGGGCCACGATCGAAGGACTAACTACCAGTTTTCCCTTAATCGCCTTAGTAATAATTCCCTGCGGCTTACTAATACTCGACCGCCTCCTACAAAAACATCTTGTAACTGCAAAAGCGCAAAATAACGCCGAACAAACAGTAAGCAATTCCAGTATCAAAACGCTCCTCATGTGGGGACTACTGCCGCTGCTAGCCGCTTGGATTTGTACTCGGTTTGCATGGATCCATTGGTTCCACCCCCGATATTTTATAACAATCGCTCCGGCGTTTTATTTATTATTTTGTGCTGTCATCGGTCGCCTGCAGCAGCCCGTAATCAAGACTGCGGGCATTCTAATTGTAATCTGTGCGTGGGGCGGTCTTGGACACAGTGTCGCTAAACAACATAAAAACGGAACGGTGGCGGAGAAAACCGAGTCATGGAAAGAAATAGTGGAACACTTGAACGCTCAACCCGGCAGAGGCAATGTGTTACTGCTGTCGGGACTCATTGAAGATCCACAACTAGCAGCACAGCACCAGGAGGTGCAATCTGGCAAAGTGCCGCTGCAGCAATATTGTCAGTTCCCAGTACGCGGTTTGTATAGTCTAGAACAGCGTTGGAATGTCACGGCTCTAAGTTCCGATACCTCGGCAGCCGCACTGCAATCGTACTTGCTGGCACCCCGCACCTGGATAATTATCCGCGGTTCTCGCCGAATTCTCCAATGGGAACAATTTACGCAACAAACTTTTCACAAGCAACAATATTCTCGAATTGAGTTCCCTGGCAACGTTGCCCTGTTTACTTGGAGAAAATAAGACCGCCACAATCGATCGTAAAGGGTCTGTATAACTAGGTTACAACAAGATATTGCCTAGTTACGGCTAACCATAATTCAATTCCTCGGGTAAACTCACAATTTGGATATTTCTCCTCGAAACACACTTTGACAAACATATCTAACCATGCCTGTCGATCGTACTGAAGAACTAAAAAAGATCCTGCAACAGCGAGTGATGGTACTCGATGGCGCTATGGGTACGACCGTTTTTTCCTTAGGTTTTGACGAACAGACGATCCGTGGCGAACAATTCAAAGATCATCACAAAGATGTCAAGAACTTTGTCGACCTGATATCCATCACTCATCCGGACACGCTAACGGACATTCATCGCCAATTCCTTACGGCTGGCGCGGATATCATCGAAACCAACACCTTCGGTGCTACCAAGATAGGTATGGCCGATTTCGACTTGCCGGATCTCGTTTACGACCTGAACGTCGCCGCGGCAACGTGTGCACGTCGGGCTGCCGATGAATTTACAAATGAAAATCCTGACAAACCACGGTTCGTCGCTGGGTCCATCGGTCCCACCACAAAGACATGTTCGATTTCCCCCAAAATTGAAGACCCTGGTTTTCGCGAAGTCATGTTCACCGAACATGTCGAGTCCTACTACGGTCAAGTAGCAGCGTTAGTCGCCGGCGGCGTCGACATCCTGTTTCCGGAAACAACTTTTGATACGCTCAATCTCAAGGCATGCCTCTTTGCAATCCGGAAATATTTCCTCGACCACAACACGTCCCTGCCAGTAATGGCTTCCTTTACCATCACGGATGAAGCTGGGCGGACATTGACTGGACAAACCGTAGAGGCGCTATGGAACAGTCTGTCGCACTTTGACCTGTTAAGTGTCGGTATCAACTGTGCTCTCGGTGCGGAAAAGATGCGGCCTTACATCGAAGAGCTATCACGACTGGCGCCGGTCCACATAAGTTGTCACCCCAACGCGGGTCTACCAAACGAGTTCGGCGGTTTCGACCAAACACCAAGTGAAATGTCTCAACAAATTGGTGCCTTCCTCGAAAACCGCTGGGTCAACATCATCGGCGGCTGCTGTGGAACCACACCGGAGTATATCGCAGCGATAGCCCAAGCTGCCGAGCATGCTGCGCCTCGCGAAGTCCCTACAGTCACTCAACTAACTCGCCTCAGCGGCCAAGAAGCTCTAACACTAAGATCGGATTCTAACTTTCTGATGATCGGTGAACGCACTAACGTAACCGGTTCCAGAAAGTTCGCGAGGCTGATCCGCGACGAACTCTTTGAAGAAGCTGTCGACGTTGCCCGCCAACAAGTTCTCGGTGGCGCCGCCGTCATCGATATCAATATGGACGACGCGCTGCTCGATGGCGAAGCCGCGATGACTCGCTATCTAAACCTAATCGCTGCGGAACCCGATATCGCCAAAGTACCGGTCATGATTGACAGTTCCAAATGGACCGTCATCGAAGCCGGACTGCGCTGTCAGCAGGGTAAAGCGATCGTGAATTCGATCAGCCTCAAAGATGGCGAAGAGGAATTCCTACGACGGGCTCGCTTAATTCGACAATACGGTGCCGCTACCGTCGTAATGGCTTTCGATGAAGAAGGACAAGCCACTGAAACATCAGAGAAAGTACGGATTTGCAAACGCGCTTACGATCTACTTACCGAACAAGTTGGATTTCCAGCAACGGATATTATTTTTGATCCCAATATATTGACCGTAGCCACCGGTATCGCCGAACACGACAATTACGGCGTAAATTTTATCGAAGCAACTCAGCAGATCAAGGCGTTGTGCCCCGGCGTAAAAATCTCTGGCGGAGTCAGCAATATTTCGTTTTCCTTCCGTGGCAACGATGTCGTGCGAGAAGCACTTCATTCGGCATTTCTATTCCATGCCATTCAGGCCGGGTTGGACATGGGTATTGTCAACGCGGGGCAGTTAGGAATCTATGAACAGATCCCCAAGGAACTGCTCGAGTGCGTGGAAGATGTAATACTCAACCGCCGATCGGACGCTACAGACCGCTTGCTTGATCTAGCCGAATCGTACAAAGGGCAGGGGACGCGAGAAATAAAAGAAGATCTCAGTTGGCGTGAACAAGATGTTGCCGCACGACTATCGCACGCGATGGTCAAAGGCATCGACGCTTTTATAGAAGAAGATGTCGAAGAGTTCCGCCAAACAGTGGATCGTGCGCTGCAGGTAATTGAAGGCCCGTTGATGGATGGCATGTCAACGGTCGGCGATTTATTTGGGGCGGGGCAAATGTTCCTACCTCAAGTCGTAAAATCGGCTCGCGTCATGAAAAAAGCGGTCAACTATCTGCTACCGTTCATGGAAGAGGAGAAACTCGAGAGCGATGGCGATGGCATGTCCCACCGCGCGACAATACTTTTAGCAACCGTCAAAGGGGACGTGCACGATATCGGTAAGAACATTGTCGGCGTCGTCTTGGGCTGCAACAACTATCGCATTATCGACTTAGGCGTGATGGTTTCTAGTGAACAAATCCTTAAAACTGCTCAGGAAGAAAACGTTGACATCGTTGGGCTTTCGGGGCTCATCACGCCCAGTTTGGACGAAATGGTTCACGTAGCCAAGGAAATGAAACGCCTGCAGTTTGACGTGCCATTATTAATTGGTGGTGCCACAACCAGTGCACGCCATACTGCCGTACGCATCGCGCCTGAATATGATAATCCCGTTGTCCATGTTCTTGATGCATCTCGTAGCGTCGGTGTCGTTGATAAATTATTGAACCCTGAATCGCGGGATGGGTATCAACAGAGTAACCTCGAAAAGCAAGCCGAATTAGTCGCTAGCTTTGAAACTCGGCAACTCAAATTGGTCAGCTACGAAGAGGCATACGACAATCGCTTGACAACCGATTGGTCTGAACTCGATATATTAACGCCAGAGTTTATTGGAAATCGGACCATCGAAAGCCAATCTCTCGATAGTTTGCGAGACTTCATCGACTGGACGCCGTTCTTCATGACGTGGCAACTCAAAGGGAAATACCCGCGTATCTTCGAACATAAAAAGCTCGGACCTCCCGCGCGTGAATTATTCGAGCATGCCCAGCAACTTCTCGACGACATCATTTCTCAGCAACTATTTCGAGCGACCGCGGTCTACGGATTTTGGCCAGCCGCCAGTGTCCGTGACGACATCATCGTCTATACAGACGAGTCACGAAGTAAACAAAAAACAATCTTCCATGCATTACGTCAGCAAACGCGGCGCAAGGGACAAGATTACTTCCGTTCCCTTGCTGATTATGTGGCACCGCGGGAGTGTAACCGTTCAGATTATGTCGGAGCGTTTGCCTTAACGACGGGCAACGGTGTCGCGGAACTGGTCGAACAGTACGAGGCCGCAAGTGATGACTACAATTCCATTATGGTTAAAGCGCTTGCTGATCGACTCGCCGAAGCATTTGCCGAATATTTGCACCAACACGCACGGAAATGTTGGGGGTATGGCAAGTCTGAGAATCTAACAAACGAAGAGTTAATAGCGGAACAATATCGAGGCATTCGTCCCGCCCCAGGCTATCCCGCTCAACCAGACCACACCGAAAAATCGACGATTTGGGAATTGCTGAATGTCCAACAAGCAACCGGTATTGAATTGACCGAAAGTTTAGCGATGATGCCGGCAGCGAGCGTCAGCGGATTGTATTTTGCACACCCCGAAGCTCGGTATTTTGCGGTCGACCGGATTGGCAAAGATCAGCTAGAAGATTATGCCCAACGTAAAAACATGCCGATCGAAGATGCCCGCCGCTGGCTAGGCCCAATTCTGTAGGCTGCACTATCTTTCACAATCCAAAGATATTCGTATGCCTTTGATTGTCGTTTTGCAATAAATCATTACAATGTGAGGGTGGGACAAAGCCGACGTTAACAATCCAATAAATTAAACCGGTGTCGGAACGGATAGAATCTTACACCATATTATTATCTGCAGGAGCAGCCATTACTATGACTCAATTTCAAGCAGCCCGTCGTGGTGAAATCACCCCCGAAATGGAATTTGTGGCGATTCGTGAACAACTTGAACCCGAGTTCATTCGCGACGAAATTGCAATCGGTAGAATGGTTATTCCCGCCAATACCGAGCACCTCAAAATGGGACTTGAACCCATGGGCATTGGCATCGGTGCAACTTGTAAAATCAACGCTAACATCGGAAACTCGGCGGTCACCAGTGACAACGATTCCGAACTTGAAAAACTACACACGGCCGTCCATTATGGTGCCGATACGGTGATGGATCTCTCCACCGGTCATAACATTGACGCAATCCGTGAATCCATTATTGCTGCTTCGCCCGTTCCAATCGGTACCGTACCGATGTACCAGATGCTAGAAGAACTCGGCGGCGAAATTGAAGCCATGCGTCCACAACACTTCTTGGACATGGTTGAACATCAAGCAAAACAAGGAGTGGATTACATGACCGTCCACTGTGCGGTCTTGCTCGAACATCTGCACCTAACAACCGAGCGAGTCACCGGGATCGTTAGTCGAGGTGGCTCATTGATCGCGAAATGGATGATGGTTCATCGCAAGCAAAATCCGCTGTATGAATCGTTTGAAGACCTGTGTGACATCATGAATCACTACGATGTGACATGGAGTTTAGGTGACGGTTTGCGTCCTGGTTCAATCGCAGATGCGAGCGATGAAGCTCAATTTGCAGAACTCGATGTGATGGGCGAACTCGTCCAGCGGGGTTGGGACAAGGGTACGCAAGTCATGGTCGAAGGACCTGGACATATCCCGATGGACCAAATCGAAATGAACGTCAAGCGTCAAATTGAAGTTTGCCAAGGTGCCCCGTTCTACGTACTTGGCCCACTTGTGACCGACATTGCTCCTGGTTATGACCACATCACTAGCGGCATCGGCGCGTCCTTAGCTGGTTGGGCCGGCGTTGCTATGCTCTGCTATGTAACTCCCAAAGAGCACCTCGGGCTACCCAATAAAGATGACGTTCGTGAAGGTGTAATCGCCTACAAAATTGCCGCACACGCCGCCGACATTGCACGACACCGACCAGGTGCGACAGACCGCGACAACGCACTTTCCAAAGCACGTTTTGAATTCGATTGGAACGAACAATTTCGATTATCATTGGATCCCGAAACTGCGCGACGCATGCACGATGAAACGTTACCGCAGGACTCATTTAAGAGCGCTCAATTCTGTAGCATGTGTGGGCCGAAATACTGCAGTATGAAAATCACCGATGACATCCGTAAAATGGATCTCAGCCCCGAAGGCATCCAACCTCTTGTTCATTTAGAACAAGGAGCAACCGATCCCTCGTAAGTTGCATTAATTGCGCATGCATAACCTCCAAAACGGAGCAGGCAACATGTCCGTCGACACTCGATCAGAATCCATTGCGATACGCCGTAAAACGCACTACCTGTACTCCTACACGCACGTATTTGAGCGCGATGACTGGTTTGTAAATCTGATATTGGGTAGCCTGTGCTTTTTCATTCCAATCATTGGGCACGTTGTCTTTATGGGGTATCAGTATCAAGTCGTAGAAGGATTTATCCGGCGACCCAACCAGAAAATGTCTAAGTTTGACTTTAACCAATTCACCGAAATGTTAACCCGCGGGGTCTACCCATTCGTAGTATCATTGATACTACAGTTCTTAATAGTGCCTGTATTTATTATTATTGCCCTTGTTGCAATGGTAATCCCCGCGATGTTCGACCGCGGAGAGCAGTCACTAGCAATGATGCTTGTGGGGATCTTCATCGCTTTCGCAACAATCATCGGTTTATTTGCAATTCACCTAATCATGGGGCCTTTGATGTTGCGAGCAGGCCTTTGTCAATCTTTCAAAGAAACATTTAATTTCCGTTGGATTCGCAGTTTTGTGAGAATGATGTGGTTAGAGGAAATCAAGTCATCGTTATTCCTCATGATTTCAAGCATCTTTGTTTCAATCATTGGAATGCTAATGTGCTTTGTTGGCATTTATCCCGCAATAGCGCTGATGGCGTTAGCAATGTCACATCTCACCTATCAACAATACGCCATATTCCTTGCAAATGGTGGTGAGCCCATTCCCCTCAAGGAAGAAACTCCATGCTATCCCGTTGAGCAACCCCAGTAATCTATAAACATTTCAAGTCTATCGATAACCTTGACAGCAAAATCGACTAGGATGGCTTGTCGCA
>LWDU01034363.1_pt1 | contig 38464 bp, 37 predicted proteins | sample 727161 | NCBI WGS metagenome assembly LWDU01 (sample SAMN04566230, study PRJNA314399) | hydrothermal vent metagenome | isolation source: deep sea hydrothermal plume seawater | place: Mexico: Gulf of California, Guaymas Basin | collected 2004-07-11
TTATTGAAATTGCTTTTGATAAGTATCTATGTGCCTCATCATTTTTTGCAACTAACATTAAACCAGAAGTATCTTTATCTAATCTATGAACTATACCTGGTCTTTTCACACCTCCTATACCTGACAAACTCCCCTTACAATGATGTAATAAAGCATTTACTAAAGTACCTTCATAATTTCCGGGAGCAGGATGTACTACCATTCCTGCATTTTTATTTAAAACTATTAAATATTCATCTTCATATACTATATCTAAAGGAATATTTTGAGCGAGAGGTTTATCATCCTTCAAATCTGGAAAAATAATTTTAACTGAATTACCTTTTAATAACTTATAAGATGGATCCTTTATTTTATCATTATTAATATATAAAGAACCGTTTAAAATTAACTTTTTGATGTAAGATCTACTTAAAGATAGATCAAAAAATGTAAGTGCTTTATCTACGCGAACACCCGTTTCTTGATCAGAGACTAAAAATTCAATTACTTTACTAGAATTATCCATAAAAAAAGCTTAAATATATTAAAATTAATTAATTTATAATATAGGTGATATAAAATGAGAGGTCTAAAATTTTTAGTAATATTTATGGGCATACTAATAATACTTGGAACATCATTCTTAGTATTTACCATAGTTAAAAAAGGAAGCGATATAGTCATATCGAAAAATTCTAATATAGATGCCTCTTCTATAGAAATTAATTCTCCAAATAATATGACATTAAAGAATGTTAACTCTAACAATCAAAACGTAATTTTAAAATTTGAAGATGATAAAAAGTATATACTTCAAATCATAAGCCTTAAATCAGGTGAATTATTAAAACAAATACATATTAATAAATAGGAAAATATATTGAATATAGTTTTACCTAATATTATTAAAAAAAAAATTTATAATGATGTAAAAAAAGAATACCCAAAAGAATGTTGTGGACTTTTAATAGGGCAAAAAAATAATAATATTCTAATTTGTAAAGAATCAGTAAATACAAAAAATATTGCAACAAACCCTTATCATTTTTTTGAAATAGATAATCAAGAAATAATTAATATTCAAAAATTATATAGAAAAGATAAATTATCTATTATTGGACATTATCATAGTCATCCTAATAGTGAGTTAAAATCTAGGCCTTCAAAAAAAGATATAGAATCTATTTTTGATATTAATTTATGCTGGCTCATAATAGGTATAAATGGAAAAGCTATTGAACTTTCTGCTTATTTTCCTATAAAATCCACAGAAAACTCTTATAATTTAAAAGAAATAAATATAAACTAAAATATATTAATTATTAAACGAAAGAGAAATTTGATGTCTGATAAAGAACTGCACCCTGATGCTTTATCTATTATAAATGATGTAAGAGAAGCAGAGAAATCTGGAGAAAGAATTCCTATGTATAAAATGAACCATATTGAAGCTAGAGATGCTTATCTACAAATGAGAAGTTCGTTATCACCTCCAGCCCCAGATGTACATAGAATTTTAGATATTCAAATACCTGTAAAAGGTCAAAATATTAATGCGCGCTATTATAGAGGAATAAATAATAATAATGAAAAATTACTTCCTATAACAATATTTTTTCATGGTGGTGGATGGGTTATAGGTGACTTAGACACCCATGATGTAGTATGTAGACAATTAGCAAATGCAGGAAACTTGCCTGAATATAGATTCCCTACTGCTATAGATGATTCCATAAACTCTATTAATTGGATTGCGAATAATTCATTAGATTTACCTATAAATGTTAATAAAATAGCAGTATGTGGAGACAGTGCTGGAGGTAATATTGCAGCAGTATGTTGTATAAATGCAAAGTTAAATTCTACTCTACGAATATCTTTTCAAGCACTAATATACCCATCTACTCATATGGGTTCAGATTATCCTTCAAAAGAAAAATATGATGGTTTTATTTTATCAAAACTTTTAATGAATTGGTTTGAAGAAAAATATATTGATAAAGATCAATTAAAGGATTGGCGTGCATCTCCTATGCTTTTCAAAGACCTCACAAAACTTCCTCCATCTTTAATAGTAGTTGCTGGATGTGACCCTCTCAAAGATGAAGGAATAGCATATGGAGAAGCATTAAAAAAAGCTGGAAATAGTGTTGAAACCATAACTTTTGATGGACAAATACATGGGTTTTTGACTATGGGTGCTAGAATAAGTGATACAGCCAAGTTAATAAGTTTAATTAGCAATCAAATAAATAATGTATTTAAATAAAATCTATTCTTTAAAAGAATCATCTACATCAATTTGATATGCATTTGCTAAAGCATTTGTTTGAGACGCCATTGCAATAACGGCAAGTAGCTCTCTTCTCATTTCCTCTGTCATTCCCTTTTTTCTAGCAACAGCTGTATGAGAATGTATACAATACTGACAACTATTTACTATACTCACAGCTATATAAATTAATTCTTTTGTTACTGAGTCTAGAGCACCGGGTGCCATAACTTGCTTAATTCTATTCCATGTAGCTTCTAATAAATCAGGGTCATTTGCAAGAGCCTTCCAAATATTATTAACTTTATCTCCACCTCTAGTTTTACTAATATCATCAAATATTTCTTTAACTTTACCTTTTGCATTCTCTGGTTCTATTAATTTTACAGTCGCCATAACTTACTCCAATAAATATTATTTAACTTCTAAAATTGCATATCTAATAGTTTCAAATATTGTTTTTATTTGGTCTTCGCTAACTATTAAAGGTGGAGAAATAGCAATAGTCTCTCCAGTAAATCTAGTAAGCAAATTATTTTCAAAGCAATTTTCCCAAACATCGTACGCTCTTTTACCAATACCATCTTCTCTATTTTTTAACTCAATGCCTGCTGCTAATCCAATAGTTCTTATATCTATAACATTATCTAAATCTTTTAACTTGTGCGCATGCTCTTCAAAGGCTTCCTCTATACTAGCAGCTCTATCAAATAATTTTTCTGCTTCATATTCTTCTAAAGTAGCTAATGCAGCTGCACATGCTAATGAGTGACCAGAGTAAGTATAACCATGAAAAAGCTCAACAACATTTTCTGGACCATGCATCAGCCCATCATATATTTTTTTATGTGTGGCTACAGCACCCATAGGCACTGTCGCATTAGTAATACCTTTTGCAAGTGTCATAATGTCTGGAATTACATTAAATTTATCTGCAGAAAATGGAGCACCTAGACTTCATCAAAAATTAGTAATATACCATTTTTTGTGCATATTTCTCTTATTTCTTCAAGGTAACCAATAGGTGGCACTAATACTCCTGTTGAACATGCAACAGGCTCAATAATTACAGCCGCTATAGTAGAGGCATCATGTAAATTTATTAAATCTATAAGCGAATGAGCTCTTTCTACACCATGTTTAGGCTGACCTTTAGAAAAAGCATTTAATTCTGGAATATGTGTATCCTGCATATGATCAACACCAGGTAAATGATTAGAAAATTGTTTTCTATTTGCAACCATTCCTCCTACTGACATTCCTCCAAAACCAACACCATGATACCCTCTCGATCTACCTATTAATCGTGTTCGTCTAGAATCACCATTGGCATTATGATATGCTAGCGCAATCTTTAAAGCAGTATCTACTGCTTCTGATCCAGAGTTTGTATAAAAAATATTGTCTATATCTTTAGGTAAGATTGCCGCTAGTCTTGAAGCTAAAGTAAAAGCTTTAGGATGCCCCATATTAAAAGCTGTAGCATAATCCATTTCGGCTACTTGTTCCTGAACTGCTTTAACTATACGTGGTCTACAATGACCTGCATTAACACACCATAAGCCAGCCATACCATCTAAAATACTTTTATCATCTGAAGTTTTGTAATACATATCTTTAGCAGAAACTAAAAACCTAGGATTTTTCTTAAAACGTCTATTAGTGGTAAAAGGCATCCAATAAGAAGATAAATCATTAGGTAGTTCTTCCATCTTCTTATCATTTAAATTTGCTTGTTCTAAAACGTTTTCTTTTAACATTGAATTTCCTTTAACTTAATATAATATAAAATTATAAATTAATAACCAATATTTGTAAAACATGCCCTTAACAAAAAACACTTTATATAATTTAATTCTCTCTATTAATAAAAATAATATTTTTATTCAGTCTCCTGATGAATCTGAAATAACCTATGGAGAACTTTTAAATTATATAGATAAAACTTTTAATCAATTATCTTTTCTAAAATTAAAAAAAGAAGATAGAATAGCTATAGTTTTAGGAAATGGCTCAGCTATGGCTTCTACTTTTATTGCCGTTGCCTCAAATTATACTTCATGCCCGTTAAACCCATCATTTACAGAGGAAGAATTTAAATTCTATTATGATGATTTAAAAGTTAGTGCGGTAATAATAGAAGAAAATAAATCAATGGAAGCTCGAGAAGCGGCTAAAGAATTAAATATTAAAATTATTAATTTAACAAAGAAAGGCGCATTAGATTCTATAAAACTAGATATCGAAATAGATGAAAGTAGTAAAACATATTCTTCAGATTCTAATTCAGATGACATAGCTATGATACTTCATACTTCAGGAACTACATCTAGACCTAAAATGGTCCCTCTCTCTCATAAAAATTTAATGGCATCAGCAAGAAACATTTCAAACACTTTAAACTTAAATAAAGATGATATATGTTTAAATATTATGCCTATGTTTCACATCCATGGACTTATAGCTGCTATTTTGGCTCCTATATATCAATCTGGCTCTATTGTTACTCCTTCAGGTTTTGATGCTCTAAAATTTTTTAGGTGGATAGAAGAATTTAAACCTACTTGGTACACCGCTGTCCCAACTATGCATCAAGCTATCCTGAGTAGAGCTCCACGGAATATAAAAATTATTAATAATAATCCACTTAAATTTATTAGATCCTCTTCTGCTTCCCTTCCATCTACTGTTATGGAAAATTTAGAAAAAGCCTTTAATACCTGTGTTATTGAATCCTATGGCATGACAGAAGCTGCACATCAAATGACCTCAAACCCTCTTCCTCCACACAAAAGAAAATCTGGTTCAGTAGGTCTAGCCGCCGGTCCAAAAGTTGCGCTACTATGTAAAGGTAAAATTATTAACTATGATAAAGAAAATATAAATATTACAGGACAAATAATTATAAAAGGTGAAAATGTTACTAATGGTTATATAAATAATCTAAAAGCTAATGCTGAAAGCTTTGTAAATGGTTGGTTTTTAACTGGTGACGAAGGTACATTTGACAAAGATGGGCACCTTAAAATTACAGGAAGGCTAAAAGAAATTATTAACAGAGGTGGGGAAAAAATAAGTCCTAAAGAAATTGATGAAATATTACTGGAGCATAAAAGCGTTCAGCAAGCTGTTGCTTTTTCTGTGCCTCACGAGAAACTAGGAGAAGATCTTTTTGCAGCTGTTGTTCTTAAGGATAATGAAATGATAAAAGAAGACGATTTAAAAGCTTATTGTAAGAATAGATTAACAAAATTTAAAATTCCTAGAAAAATTTTAATTATTGATGAAATACCTAAGGGTGCAACTGGAAAATTACAACGTATTGGCCTAGCTGAAAAGCTAGGAGTAAAAATAAAATGAATATTTGTATATTTGGCTCTGGTGCTATTGGAAGTTATATAGGTTCATTACTAATAAAAAGTGGAATAAATGTATCTTTAATTTGTAGAGGAGAGCATTTAAACGCAATTCAAAGTAATGGCCTATTGATGCAAAGCGCTGAATCCGAAAAAGAATATTTTTGCAAACCTTTAGCAACTGATAATCCTCATGATTTAGAAAAGCAAGACTTTATAATAGTTACTTTGAAAGCACATTCTGCAGCATTAACTGCTAATATGTTAACACCTTTATTAAAAAATAATACAACAGTAGTATCTGCTGTTAATGGTTTACCTTGGTGGTATTTTTATAAAAGCAATAATCAATACGAAAATATGAGGTTACAATCCGTTGACCCAAAAAGCCTACAATGGGATTATATTACTCCTAAAAGAAGTTTAGGATGCGTAGTATATCCAGCAGCAGAAATTAAAGCTCCTGGCCATGTCTTTCATATAGAAGGCAATAGGTTTCCTATTGGAGAGCCAGATGGTTCTATATCAGCTAGAGCTAAAACTTTATCGAAAGTATTGATTCAAGCAGGGTTAAAATCTCCTGTAAGAAAAAAAATACGTGATGATATATGGATGAAACTTTGGGGTAATTTAGCCTTTAATCCTATTAGTGCCTTAACAGGAGATACATTAGAAAATATCGCAAATAATAAAGAGTCTTGTGCTATAGTAAGAAAAATGATGTTAGAAGGACAAGCAGTTGCTGAAGCATTAGGTGTAAATTTTCCTATCAGCTTAGAAAAACGTATAGATGGAACAAGAAATGTTGGAGCACATAAAACATCTACCTTACAAGATTTAGAATTGGGAAGACCTATGGAAATTGATGCTCTAACAAAATCTGTCTCTGAAGCAGGAAAAATAGTAAATATACCTACCCCTACTATTGATATAATCTATGAGCAAGTTAAAGCTAAAGCAATTAAAGCAGGCTGTTATATAGATCCAAACCTATAATCCTAAGGCACAACCATCTTTTCTAGGATCAGAGCCACCAATTAATGAAGAATTCTCATGATTAAATTGGATAACTTGTCCACCGCCATGAGGTAATTCACAAACTTCAACTTTATGTCCAATTACTTCTAGTTGTTTATTTACCTCATTTGAAACACCTTTTTCACATTCTAATACACCATCAAAATAAAAGCTTCTTGGGCAGTCAAGGCTTGCTTGCGGATCCATATTATAATCAATAATATTAGAAAGCACATGTGCTTGCCCCATAGGTTGATAATGGCCACCCATAACTCCAAAAGATAAAAAAGGTTTATTATTTTTTACCGCTAATGCAGGAATAATAGTATGCATTGGTCTTTTTCCTCCAACTATTACATTAGGATGATTAGGTTCTAGAACAAAACTAGCTCCCCTATTTTGAAATAACACTCCTGACTCTGGTGCCACAATTCCACTTCCAAATGAATGGAATATTGAATTTATTAATGAAACCGCATTATTATTTTGATCTACTACAGAAATATAAACTGTATTATCATGTTGAGGTAAATCAGATTTATAAGTGCTTTCTATACAACTATCCTTTTTTATTAATTTTCTTAAATTTTCTATATAGCTGTCAGATAATAATTTACTAACCGGTACATCCGTAAATTCTGGATCCGCTAGATAATGACTTCTATGGCTAAAAGCAATTTTTGTCGCCTCAGCCTGAAGATGAATTCTTAGCGCTGAATCATATTCTATCTCATTAAAATTAAACCCTTCAAGAAGTTTCATAATCATCAATGCTATTACACCTTGTCCATTTGGAGGACATTCAAATACTTCTACATCTCTGTAGGTAGCCGATATTGGCTCTACATAATTTGCTTCTGCTGCTGCAAAATCATCTAACGTATGTAAGCCTCCCATTGAATTTAATTTATTAACCATATCTTTTGCTACAAAACCTTCATAAAACCCTTTTCTACCATTTTCAGCAATATTCATAAATGTTTCTGCCAATTTAGGCTGATAGTGAATTTCTCCTGCTTTTAAATATTGGTTATTTGGTAAAAATAAATTTTTACAATCTTCATCAGTTACTAACTTTTCAACCTCTCTCTTCCAAACATCTGCTATAACATCTGCAACTATATAGCCCTCCCTTGCAAAATGAATAGCTGGTTTAAGTATTTCTTTTATAGGCAAAGTTCCGTGATCCTCTATTAATTTTACCCATCCAGCTACACCCGTTGGAATACTTACTGAATGTGGGCTTAAAAATGGAATACTATTTTTAACACCTAAACTTTCTAACTTTTCTACAGATATCTCGGCTGGAGCTCTTCCAGATGCATTCATAGCTATAACTTTTTTTGTATCATTTGGAAAATAAAGGCAAAAAAGATCTCCTCCTACTCCTGTAGAATGAGGTTCAACAACTGCTAGAACTGATGCAGCTGTAATCGCAGCATCCATAGCATTCCCGCCCTGTGATAATTTATCAATAGCTGCTTTTGTTGCTAAAGGATGAGATGTAGCTACCATTCCATCTAAAGAATAGACTGGAGACCTTCCTGGAAAATGTATGTTTCTCATTTTTAAACCCATATTATTATAATATAATATGTATAATCTAATTTATAAATTAAATATATAATTTTGGATGCTTCCTTAAAAATCCGGGGAACACCCTTTTTTGTCTTCAAGCTCTAATAACCAGATGTCAGGATCAATACTAATAATTTTTTCTAATTTTTTATTAATAATACTATCTTCTATCCAACTATCCAACCCGTAAATTTCCCAAAAATTTTCAAGTTTTGCCTTTCTATAAGTGAATATTTTAGAGAAACCCTCTAAATTATTTAATTTTAGAAATATTTCCCCAGATTTACTATCCCCTCTTCTCACTAAATAAGCGTCAAGCATCTTTAATCTTGCTGTTTTAATAAAAGCAGTAATAATTACTTCAGAATTAAGCGTCAAAAGACTATCCAATAATAATTAAAAAAAAACAATTAATTGTTGTAAGAACCTTTACAAACATATAATATTCCATTTCTAATATAATATACTATTTTAATAGCGATAAAATAATTTTTATATTAAAATGCCAAAAAATATATTTAAGTAACTTAATAACAAAAATTCGGAAAAGATATGAATTACGCAGTATTAAAAAGTGGTGGAAAGCAATATAAAGTTTCAGCTGGAGACGTAATCCTAGTGGAAAAAATACTAGGTGAAAGTGGAAGCAAAATAACTTTTGATGATATAGTTATGATGGGCGAAGGTGCCCAAATTCATATTGAAGAAGCTGAACTAAAATCTGCTTTTGTAACTGGTGAAGTCATAGAACAAACAAGAGGTCCTAAACTTATTATTTTTAAGAAAAAAAGAAGACAGAATTATAGAAGAAAAAAAGGACATAAACAAGATTTAACAGCGATTAGAATAAAATCAATAAATCTTAAAAAAGTAGCAACAACAAAAACAGCTGCATCGAAAAAAGTAGAAACTAAAGCTGCTATAAAAAAAGATAGTGCAAAAAAAACTATAAAAACAGTAGCTAAAAAAGCATCAAATAAGGAGTAGTTACACATGGCACATAAAAAAGCAGGTGGATCATCTAATAACGGAAGAGATTCCGCTGGACGAAGACTTGGAGTAAAGAAATATGGTGGGGAAGTTGTAAGAGCTGGCAATATAATCGTTAGACAAAGAGGGACGAAGTTTCATCCTGGAGAAAACGTAGGTATGGGCAAGGATCATACATTATTTGCCCTTAAAGATGGAAAGGTTTCTTTCCTGCACGGCTTAAATAAAAGAAAAATAATTAGAGTTGAGAACGTCTAAATAAAATTATTATAAGCAATTTTGAACCTTACATTTTAGATATCTCTATTAAATTGGTTTAATAAATGCAATTTCTTGATCAAGCAAAAATTTATTTACAATCTGGTAAAGGCGGAAACGGCTGTGTAAGCTTCCGTAGAGAAAAATATGTAGAATTTGGCGGCCCTGATGGAGGGGCTGGAGGAAAAGGTGGAGATATTATTTTTGAAGGTTCCTCTTCCTTAAACACACTAATAGATTTTCGTTATAAACAACATTATAAAGCCAGAAAAGGAACTGATGGCTCTGGAAAAAATTGTACAGGTGCAAGAGGAGAAGATATAATTATTAAGGTTCCTATAGGCACTCAAATAATTTCTGATATAGATAAAGAAAGTATACTACAAGACATAACAAAAGATGAAGAAAGAGTTTTATTTTTAAAAGGTGGTAATGGCGGCTTTGGCAATACTCACTTTAAAAACTCAATGGAACAGGCTCCAAGAAGAGCAAACCCAGGCTTAGAAGGAGAAGAAATATGGGTATGGCTAAGATTGAAAACACTAGCTGATGTAGGATTATTAGGATTACCTAATGTAGGAAAATCTTCTTTACTTTCAGCAATTACAAATGCAAAACCAAAGATTGGAAATTATGCTTATACAACACTTACACCTCAATTAGGCATTATAAAGAATTATGATCAAGAAATTGTATTAGCAGATATTCCTGGCTTAATAAGTGATGCTCATAAAGGAGTGGGAATAGGAACACGTTTCTTAGGCCATATAGAAAGATGTAAAATTCTTTTACATGTGATAGATGCGGATTCAGAAAATCATATTAAGGCTTATCAAAGTATAATGAAAGAAATAAAAGCTTACGGTAAAGAGTTAAAAGATAAAAAACAGATACTTGTAATAAGTAAAGCCGACTTGATAGAAAAAAAAGAGTTAACTAAAATAATTAAAAAAATTGAGAATTATACAAAAAGTAGTGTAATAGTATCATCTTCTTTAAATAAAGAAGGGTTAGACACTATAATAAATACTTTATATTCTTGTATGAACAAACATAAAGAAGAAAACAACAATAAAGAAATTAAAGAAAAAAAATGGTCTCCATAAAGTCAATTAATTTAGAATCTATTAATAAAGCTAACCGGATAGTTATAAAAGTTGGGTCTTCTTTAATAGTTAATCCTAATACAGGATATATTAATAATTCTTGGGTAGAGAACTTAGCTCAAGATATATTGTTTTTATTAAGTAAAAATAAAGAGATACTAATAGTAAGTTCTGGCGCAGTTGCATTAGGAAAAACTGAGTTAAATTTACAAAATAAATCTTTAAAACTTTCTGAAAAACAAGCGGCAGCTGCTGCTGGACAAATAGTATTAGCAAAATCCTGGAAAAATGTTTTTGAAAAAAATCAAGTTAAATGTGGTCAAATTTTAGTAAGTCATAACGACTTAGAAACTAGAAGAAATGCTATGAACACCAAAACTACATTAGACACACTACTTAAATTAAAAGTAATTCCTATTATTAATGAGAATGATACGGTTGCTACTTTAGAGATTAGATACGGAGATAACGATCAATTAGCAGCAAGAATATCTCAATTAGTAGAAGCAGACGTATTAATCCTACTATCTGATATAGATGGCTTATATTCAGAAGACCCTAAATCCACTAAGAAAGTAGAATTTATTGCAGAAATTGATAATATCTCTAAAAATATTGAAGATATGGCAAAAAATACTAAGTCTAATATAGCCTCTGGCGGCATGATTACTAAAATAAAAGCTGCAAAAATTGCAACGGCTGCTGGATGCAATGTAATAATTGCCCATGGTCAAGACAAGAACAGTCTTTTAAAGCTAATAATGGGAGGCAAACATTCTATTTTTAAAGCTAACCTAACACCCCTTAGTGCTAAAAAGAAATGGATATTAAGCAAAAGAAATAAATTAAAATTTATTATTATTGATAAAGGTGCGGAAAAAGCTTTACTATCTGGGAAAAGTTTGTTGGCCGCCGGCATAAAAGCTAGTTCAAGAAGTTTTAATAGAGGCGAAATTATTGATATTTTATCAATTAATGACAAATTATTAGGCTGCGGAATAATAGCATACGATTCTAAAGAAATAAAAATGATTACAGGAAAACAAAGCAAAGATATTAAAAAATTATTAGGTTATAAGCTTCGAGACGAAGCAATACATAGAAATGATATGGTTATAAATTAAAAAAGAATGTGCTTATAAATGAATAATATAAATAACAAAGAGATTAATAATCATATTGAGAATATTTGCTTTAAAGCCCATAATGCATCAAAAGCTTTAGCTCATGCCTCAACGCATTCTAAAAACGAAGCTTTAGAAATAATAGCAACTTATCTTAAAAAGGATAAAAAAGAAATTTTAGAAGCCAACATTATTGATATGTCTATGGCAAAAAAAAATAATGTTTCACAATCTCTATTAGATAGACTTTTTTTAGATAAAAATCGCATAGATAACATGATAGATAGTATACATAATATTATAAGTTTAGAAGACCCAATAGGTTCTGAGATAAAACGTTGGAAGCCAACAAATGGAATAGACATTAGTCAAACAAGAGTTCCAATTGGAGTTATTGGTATAATATATGAATCGAGACCTAATGTAACGGCAGACGCAAGTGCATTGGCGTTAAAGTCAGGCAACTCAATTATTTTAAGAGGTGGCTCAGAAAGTTTTTATTCAAGTTCAGCAATTGTAACCTCTATTAAAAATGGACTAAAGGAATCAAAAATATCAGAAGATTGCGTTCATATGGTAAATACGATCAATAGAGATGCCGTGGGATTGCTGTTAAATATGCATAAATATGTTAATCTAATTATTCCGCGCGGAGGCAAGGCCTTAATAGAAAGAGTTCAAATAGAAAGTAAAATACCAGTTTTATCCCATTTAGATGGTTTATGTCATACTTACATAGATGTTGATGCTAATAAGGATATGTCTTTAAATATTGTTTTAAATGCAAAAATGAGAAGAACAGGTATTTGCGGCGCTACTGAAACAGTACTGTGTCATAAAGATGTAATAAATACTATTCTTCCTGATATAATAAATAAACTTTTAGAACAGGGCTGCGAGATAAGAGGAGATAAAAGTATTCAAGCTTTAAATAAGAATATTAAAAATGCAACAATAGAAGACTGGCAAACAGAATACCTAGATAAAATACTATCAATAAAAACTGTGAAAAATGTTTCTGATGCAGTTATGCACATTGAAAAATTTGGATCTAATCATACAGATGCAATTATTACTGATAATAAAAATACTGCAGAAATATTTTTAAAAGAGGTGAATAGTGCCATAGTGTTACATAATGCTTCTACACAATATGCAGACGGTGGAGAATTTGGAATGGGCGCAGAAATGGGAATCGCAACTGGGAAATTACATGCAAGAGGTCCAGTTGGATTAGAACAATTAACTACATACAAGTACCAGCTTAGAGGCAATGGACAGGTAAGGCCCTAGATTTGCCTGTAAATAAAACATTCTATTACAAATCTATTGGTTTAACCAAAAGAAGAAAAATGAGAATTGGCTTATTAGGAGGCTCTTTTAATCCTGCTCACAATGGGCACTTATATATATCCAATACAGCACTAAAAAAATTAAAACTAGATGAAATTTGGTGGTTAGTAAGTCCACAAAATCCTTTAAAAGAAAAGTCTATGAGTACACCCTTAAAAATTAGACTAAACAATGCTAGAAATATTGCGAAAGGCCATAATATTAGAGTTGAGGATCTTGAAACAAAATTTAAAACAAATTTGACATCTAAAACTCTAGAACTAATAAGCAAAAGATATAGTGGTAGCAACTTTATTTGGTTAATGGGGGAAGATAACCTTATAGAGATTAATAATTGGTTTAATTGGAAAAAAATTTTCAATATAATGCCTGTTGCAGTTTTTAATAGAGGTGTTTATTCTTATAGCGTAATTAATTCTATTGCAGGAAAGCACTATTTTTTAAAATTACATAAAACTAAAGGTTCGAAATCTATCTTTAATAAACCTCTTCCAGTTTGGCAATTTCTACATATTACTAAAAACTCAGTATCGTCAACTATGTTAAGATTAAATAATAATGATCGGTTGGAAACCTAATAAGTATGAACAATAAAAAACTAAACAATAGTATAGAAAAAATATTGAGTGATGGTAAAGCAGAAGATATAATATCTATCCCATTAAAAGGCAAGTCATCTATAGCAGATTATATGATTATAGCTAATGGAACTTCTACTAGGCATGTAAGTGCTCTAGCTAGTCAAGTTACAAGCAAGATTAAAACATTAGGTTATCATATATTTTCTATTGAAGGTCAGAGAAATGGTGATTGGGTGTTAGTGGACGCAGGTGATGTAATAGTTCACTTATTTAGGCCAGAAGTTAGAGATTTTTATAATTTAGATAAAATGTGGCTTGCTCCTAATGATAAATCTATGGAAGAGAATTTATAGAAAAAAATTAATATTACCATCTAAAAACAAAAAAGCCTGAAGACGTAATTTACAAATTCAAAAAGAAAAAAAATTATATCCCCCGTATCAGGCAAAATAGTATTTGCAAATTATTTTAAAGGATATAAAAATTTATTAATTATTGATCCTAGGTTTGCTTTTCATGTTATACTTTCAAGACAAGATGAAATATATTATAAAATAGAAACTAAGATTAACTGTGAACAAAAAATTAGATATAATTAAAACAAACAAATCTAATTCTTCTGAGCTTTACGTAGAAGTAGAATTAAATGAAAAACCAGTTAACCCTATAAAATGGTTAATACAAGAACAACAAAGGTAAATAATAATGAAATATTTAAGTTTAAAAAAAATTAACATATACGGTTTTACAATAATTACTTTAATATTATTTATTTTTACTGTTAATGCTGAAGAAAATGAAACTAGTATATATCAACAATTAAATATGTTTGGAGAAGTATACGAAAGAGTCAGAAGAGAATATGTAGAGGAGGTATCAGATAAAGAATTAATAGAGGCTGCAATTGAAGGAATGCTTCAATCTTTAGACCCTCACTCATCTTTTATGAATTCAGAATCATTTAAAGATATGCAAGTTCAAACTAAAGGAGAATTTGGAGGGTTAGGTATAGAAGTCACTATGGAAGATGGTTTTGTTAAAGTTGTGTCACCTATAGATGATACACCGGCTTTTGAAGCAGGCGTTCAAGCTGGGGATTTTATAATAGAGATTGATGGCGTGTCAGTATATGGAATGACACTCGGAGAAGCAGTAGATAAAATGCGTGGTTTAATTAATACAGAAATTACTATTAAGATTAGTAGAGGTGACGCAGAACCCTTTGATATAAAAATTATTAGGGATAAAATAAAAGTACAATCAGTTAAGGCAAGAAGAGAAGGCAATGCCGCATATTTAAGAATTACTTCTTTTAATGAAAAAACAGAATCTGGCCTTTTAAAAAAAATGAAAGAGTTAAAAGAAGAAATAGGGAAAGATATTACCGGTGTTATTCTAGACTTAAGAAATAATCCTGGCGGACTATTAAATCAGGCAGTGGCCGTATCTGACGCTTTTTTAAATAGAGGTGAAATAGTTTCTACTAGAGGAAGAAAGAAAAGAGGTCAGCAAAAATTTAATGCCATATCTGGAGATATTTCTGATGGACTTCCGGTAGTTATTCTTATAAACGGTGGCTCTGCATCAGCATCAGAAATTGTTGCTGGAGCTCTACAAGATCATAAACGCGCAATAATTATGGGTACCACCTCATTTGGAAAAGGTTCAGTTCAGACTATTATACCTGTACAAAGGGATTCGGCTATGAGACTAACAACAGCTAGATACTATACTCCTTCTGGCAAATCCATACAAGCCAAAGGTATTGTTCCTGACATTATAGTTAAGCAGGCAAAAATAGAAGAATTAGAACCATTTTCTAATAGGAAAGAAAGTGACTTAAAAGGACATTTAGAAAACCCTACTGAAGGTAATGCTAATTTAGAAAAAATTAAAAAGGAAAGCAGCAATACTGAAGTTGAAAACAAGAAAATTGACTATCAGTTAAATAGAGCAATAGATTTATTAGAGGGCATATCACTATATAAAAAAAATAATGCCTGACCATGAACAGTATAGACCAAATGTTGGTATAGTTATATTCAATAAAAATGCTAATATTTGGATTGGGAAAAGAGCTGATATTAAAAAGTTGTGCGCTTGGCAAATGCCACAAGGAGGCATTGATACAAATGAATCGACATTAAAAGCTGCTATTAGGGAAACTTATGAAGAAACAGGTATTAAAAGTATTAAACATATTGCCTCAATTAATGAATGGATAAAATATAAATTACCAATTGATATAGCAAAAAATAAATGGAATGGTAAATTTGTAGGACAAATGCAAAAATGGTTTTTATTTTATTTTTTTGGTGATGACTCTGAAGTAAATATTAATTCATATAAAAATCCAGAATTTAGTGCATGGAAATGGGCAGATACAAAATATATAGAAAACAATGTTACAGAATTTAGAAAAAGTGTTTATAAAACTGTTTTTGAAAAATTTGAAGCTGATATAAAAAACGAAACGAATTAGTTAATATTTTTAAATTCTATCATGGCTTGATATTTATCGATGCTTTTCAATATAGATTCTTTATCTAATTCCTTCTTTGACTTCCCTATTTCATCATTACATTTATTTATTTTATCTTCACATTCAGATATATTTATATCATTAGAGGTCAGCACCTCTGTTGCTAAAATTGAAACTTTGTCATTTAATACTTCTATAAAACCACCCCCTATAAACATTTTTTCAATTGCTTTGTCAGCTTCTATTTCTAATAAGCCTGGTCTAATACTTGAAATAATTGCTGCATGTCCTGGAAGAATACCAAAATCACCCTCAGTTCCAGAAATAGTTACCATATCTACTGATTTTGACATAACTAGTTTCTCTGGTGAAACCACTTCTAAATTAAGTTTTTCTTCTTCCGCCATTTTACTATCTTTCTAATTTATGCCACTTTTTCTTCCATTGCTTTAGCTTTTACTATAGCTTCTTCCATAGTACCTACCATATAAAATGCAGATTCTGGAAGATGATCATATTCACCAGCACATAGTGCTTTAAATCCTTTTATAGTATCTTCTAATTCCACATACTTTCCGGAAGAACCTGTAAATACTTCCGCTACATGGAATGGTTGTGATAGAAATCTTTGTATTTTTCTAGCTCTATTAACAGTAAGTTTATCTTCTTCAGATAATTCATCCATTCCTAAAATAGCTATAATATCTTGTAAAGACTTATATGATTGCAAGATACTTTGCACTTCTCTTGCAACTTGATAGTGTTCTTCACCTATTACTCTTGGGTCTAAAATACGAGAAGTAGAATCCAAAGGATCCACTGCTGGATAAATTCCCAACTCTGCTATTTGTCTCGATAAAACAGTAGTAGCATCCAAATGAGCAAAAGAAGTGGCTGGCGCTGGGTCAGTTAAATCATCTGCGGGCACATAAATAGCTTGCACCGATGTAATAGAGCCCTTCTTTGTAGATGTAATTCTTTCTTGTAATGTACCCATATCTGTAGCTAATGTAGGTTGATAACCCACAGCTGATGGAATACGTCCTAATAGCGCAGAAACCTCTGAACCAGCTTGAGTAAATCTAAAAATATTATCTACAAAGAACAATACATCTTGTCCCTCTTCATCTCTAAAATATTCCGCCATAGTTAATCCTGAAAGACCAACTCTTAAACGCGCCCCAGGAGGCTCATTCATTTGACCATAAACTAAGGCTGCTTTTGATTTATCTCCTTTTAAATCTATAACACCAGATTCAATCATTTCATGATATAAATCATTTCCTTCTCTAGTTCTTTCTCCTACACCGGCAAAAACTGAGTATCCTCCGTGTCCTTTAGCAATATTATTAATTAATTCCATAATTAAAACAGTTTTACCTACACCTGCACCTCCAAAAAGTCCGATTTTTCCACCCTTTACATACGGCGCTAATAAATCAACCACTTTAATTCCTGTTACTAATATTTCAGACTCAGTTGACTGATCTGTATATGAAGGAGCAGGTCTATGAATAGGATATGAAGTTTTTGTTGTCACTGGACCTCTTTCATCAACAGGCTCTCCAATAACATTCACAATTCTGCCAAGCATTTCTGGTCCCACTGGAACTGATATAGGTTTACCTGTAGAAGTTACTTCTTTCCCTCTAACCAATCCATCAGTTGCTGACATTGCAATAGCTCTAACTGTTTTTTCTCCTAAATGCTGAGCTACCTCAAGCACAAGCCTTTCTCCAGAATTATCTATTTCTAAAGCATCTAAAATACTAGGAAGATCTCCCTCAAATTGAACATCCACTACCGGGCCAATAACCTGCGTTACTTTTCCTTTATTACCTGTCATTTTCATCTCCATTCTTATGTAAATTCTAATTAAATTTTATAAAGCCTCTGCACCCGAAATAATTTCTATTAGTTCTCCAGTAATAATAGCTTGTCTTTGTCTATTATAAGATAAATTAAGTTTATCAATCATTTCTCCTGCATTTCTTGTAGCACTGTCCATCGCTGCCATTCTTGCACCTTGCTCACCTGCACCACTTTCCAAAATTGCTTTATATATTTGGATAGCAAGATTTTTAGGTAGCAAGTCTGATAAAATTTCCTTTTCATCAGGCTCAAATTCAAAACTTATCATATCATCGTCTTGTTTATTTTCATTCTCTTCCATATCTATACTACATGGAATTAATGATTGCTCCCTTACTATTTGAGAAATAACAGACTTAAATTGATTATAAATTACGGAACATGTTGCAAATTCATTAGCATCTAATTTACTTACAAGCTCAGCAGATATGTCTTCAGCTAATAAGAAAGAGTTTTTATCATTAATATTAGATGAGATAATAATCTTATCAGCAAAGAGCCCTTTTAATACATCAGCTCCTTTTTTACCTATACATATTATTTTAAATTCAGAATTTGTAGCAATTAATTCTTTGGCTTTAGTTTTAACAGCTCTAACAATAGAAGAATTAAATCCTCCACATAACCCTCTATCGGAAGTAACTGCAATAATTATATGAGTAGTATTATCTTTATTACCTAACAATAAATCTAAAGAAACATCACTATCTTTCATTCCTAATGCTAATGATGACATAATTTTAGAAATTTTTTCTGAATACGGCCTTGCAGACTCCGCACTTTCCTGAGCACGTCTTAACTTGGATGCCGCCACCATTTTCATAGCTTGCGTTATTTTTCTAGTAGACTTTACACTATCTATTTTATTTTTTAATTCTTTAAGGTTACTCATAATTTAATATCAATCGCTCTTAAATAAAATCTTTAATAACTTCTTCTATTACAGCAGTTATAGATTTTTCCATATCTTCATCTAAAGCCGCTTTTTCTTTAATTGTTGCTAATAGAGTTTTAGAACTTCTAAGACTATTTAATAAAGCTTCTTCAAATTTTGCAATATCTGATATTTCTATCTTATCTAAAAATCCTCTAACTCCTGAAAAAATTACAACAACTTGCTCTTCTACAGATAGAGGAGCATATTGTCCTTGTTTTAATAATTCTGTTAATCTTGCCCCTCTAGCTAATAACTGCTGAGTTGCAGCATCTAGATCTGAACCAAACTGTGCAAAAGCAGCCATCTCTCTATATTGAGCTAATTCCAGCTTAATAGAACCCGCAACTTGCTTCATAGCTTTAATTTGAGCAGAAGAACCTACACGACTAACTGATAGTCCTACATTAATCGCAGGCCTAATACCTTGATAAAAAAGATCAGTTTCTAAAAATATTTGTCCATCTGTAATAGAAATAACATTTGTAGGTATATAAGCAGAAACGTCTCCGCCTTGTGTCTCAATTATTGGTAAGGCTGTCATTGAACCCGAACCATTTGCATCATTTAACTTTGCAGAACGCTCTAATAGACGTGAATGTAAATAGAATACATCACCAGGATAAGCTTCTCTTCCTGGAGGCCTTCTTAACAATAAGGACATTTGTCTATATGCTACCGCTTGTTTAGATAAATCATCATATATAATTAAAGAATGCATCTTATTATCTCTAAACCACTCCCCAATTGCAGAACCTGTATAAGGCGCTAAATATTGAAGTGGCGCTGGTTCTGATGCAGTAGCTGCTACAACTACAGTGTAATCTAAAGCACCTCTCTCATCCAACTCTTTTACGATTTGGGCAACAGTTGAACGTTTCTGACCAATAGCTACATAAACACAATATAATTTTTTACTTTCATCATCACCATCATTAATGGGTTTTTGATTTAAAATTGTATCAATGGCAACCGCAGTTTTTCCTGTTTGTCTATCACCAATTATTAATTCTCTCTGCCCTCTTCCTACAGGTACAAGAGAATCAATTGCTTTTAAACCAGTTTGAACAGGTTCATGAACAGATTTTCTTGGAATAATTCCTGGTGCTCTTACATCTACAATACTTCTTTCAGAAGTTTTGATCTCACCTTTACCATCAATAGGGTTTCCTAGAGCATCTACTACTCTTCCTAATAATTCTTTTCCAACTGGAGCATCAACAATACTTCCTGTTCTTTTTACAGTGTCGCCTTCTTTAATTCCTCGGTCATCTCCAAAGATAACTACACCTACATTATCCGCTTCAAGATTTAAAGCCATTCCAGAAACACCCCCTGGAAACTCAACCATTTCGCCAGCCTGAACATTATCTAATCCATAAACTCTAGCTATACCGTCCCCAACTGATAAAACCTGACCAACTTCTGCTACTTCTGCTTCTGTTCCAAATTTTTCTATTTGATCTTTTATAATAGATGAGATTTCTGCAGCGTTAAGTTTCATTTATTTAATCCCTTTCATAGATACCTTGAGCCCTTGTAATTTAGATCTTACTGAACCATCCAGCATAACTGAACCAATATTTAAAATATATCCTCCAATTATAGTAGGATCCACTTTAGATATTAAACTCACATCAGCACCCATAGACTTTTTAATTATTTGTTCAATTTTCTTTAAATCATCTTCAGAAGGAGTTTCAGTACTTAATAACTCAGCCCTGATCTCTCCTTTATGTTTAACTTCCATTTCTAAGAATCGAAAGCAGATTCTATCAATAATAAAAGATCTTCTATTGCTAGATACGACAGAAAAAAACTTTATTACTGTCTCACTTGCAGAAATCTTCTTTAATATTGCATTTATAACAAGACTTTGATCATCTCTTGAGATTATAGGAGATTTTATAACTCTATTAAAATCACTACTAGACTCTAATATATTTATAATCTTCACTACATCATTATGAATCGTATCTAAAGATTTATTCTCAATAGCTAGCTCAAGAAGAGCCTTAGAATATCTCTCTACTACACTTCCAATATTCTTTGAATCATTAGCCAATTATATAGATCCCAAAATACCAATTCTTTAGTAATTATTTATAAAAAATGCTTGCGGAGTTTAGGTAACACAGCTTTTAAATATGTGCAATAGCAGATTACTGTTTAATATATTTACTATAAGAAATTATAAGGATCTATATCAATTTTAATTCTAATAACCTTATCAATCTTTATATTTAAAAGCCATTCTTTAATAAAAGCCTGGATGCGAACATCACCTTTACCTTTAATAAGAAAGCGATATCTATACAAACCACGTAATTTAGCTATTGGTGCGGGAGCAGGACCCAATATATCGATTCGATCCTTATCTTTATGAATCTTTGGTGCTTTGGAAGATAAATTTTTAACAAATTGTTCTAGGATGTCTAAATTAGAAGACTGTATTATTAATGAACCCAAACGACCATATGGAGGCAAACTTCTATCTTTTCTACCATCTGCCTCAACTTTTATAAAATTTTTAATACTTCCTGTTTGCATTGCTTCCATTACTGTATGCTTTGGATCATAACTTTGAATGTACGCATAACCTTTTTTCTTTTCTCGTCCAGCTCTTCCTGTTAATTGTGTTAGCATTTGAAATGTTCTCTCTGATGCCCTCAAGTCTCCTCCTGACAGACCTATATCCGCATCAATTGCTATAACCGTTGTTAAATTAGGAAAATGATGCCCTTTTGCTACTAATTGTGTGCCTACAATTATATCAACGTTACCTAAAGCTATAGTATTAAAAATATTTTCTGTTTTTGAAGAATTATCTAACGTGTCACTAGCTATCATTTCTAACCTAGCTTTAGGAAAAAGTTCTTTTGCTTCTGCTGCTAACCTTTCCACTCCTGGCCCACATGGAGCAAATTCTTTTTTAGATTTACAATTAGGGCATTCATCTTCAATATCTTCTTTATATCCACAATAATGACATAACATTTTATTAATTACTTTATGATTTACTAACCAAGAAGAGCAGTTAATACACTGAAATCTATAACCACATGATCTACATAAAGTTAATGGGGCGTATCCTCGTCTATTTATATATAAAAGAACTTGTTCTTTATCGTTTAAAGCTTTTTTTATAGCTTCCTTAGATTCATGAGCAATCCATTGATTCGTTGATAATTTTTCTTTTCGCATATCTATAATTTTTATTCGTGGCATTACTGCAGAACCAAAACGTTCTGGTAATTCAATTCTATTATATTTTCCTATATTTGCATTGTGAACTGATTCTAAAGATGGTGTAGCTGAAGCTAAAATAACTTTTGAATTAGATAAATTTCCTCTTACTACAGCCATGTCTCTAGCATTATAAATAATACCATCTTCCTGCTTGTATGAAGAATCATGTTCTTCATCTACAACTATTAAAGACAAACTAGAAAAAGGCATAAAAAGCGCGCTTCTTGCACCAATTACAACTTTTATTTCTCCTTTTATAACTTTTTGCCAAGTTTTACGCTTCTCTTTATTAGATATTTCTGAATGCCATATAGCTGGCATAAAATTAAAACGTTTCTCGAAACGATCAATAAACTGTTTGCTTAAAGCAATTTCTGGTAAAAGCACTAAGCTTTGCCTTCCTCGCTTAATTTCGTCTGAAATTAACTCTAGATATATTTCAGTTTTTCCAGAACCCGTAACACCATCAAGAAGAAAAACATTATTATTCTTTTTAGAAGCTATGCTTTTGATCTTCTTTATAGCTTCTAACTGGTGTTGATTTAGTTTAGGAGTATTTTCTTTTATAATTTTATTATGTTTTATTTCATTATCGCTATCAATTACCAAAACTTGATCAAATATAAGTTTCTTTATAACACCATAACTAACTTTTACTTCTCTACTACATTCGCTTAGTGTCAAACTAGGATTCTTTTTTAAATGCTCTAATACTTTTTTACCTAAAACTGTTGTTGCAATATTAGATTTATTATTAATTTTAAGAATCGCCCTATCTTTTACTGGACTTATAAAATTTACGGCGGGTATTACCATTTTTAAAACTTGTGATATATCACACATATACCAATCAGATAGCCAATAACAAAAGTTTAATAGCTCCATAGAGATTAAAGGTAATTTATATATTTCTATTATATCTTTCAATTTATATTGAGGAAAATTATTAGAGCCTTTGGCTATTACTATGCCTAAATATATATTTTTTCTTAAAGGGACCGAAACAACTTGCCCAATATCAATGCTACCCTTTATTTTGTAATCATAAATACCTTTGCCAGGAGAAATAATAATTACCTGACACGAATTTTTTAGTTGTTTATCTGCATTTTTAATAAAAATAGCTTTATCCTTTGAATTCATTAAATCATAGGTTTTAATTTTACTATATTTAAACTATAAATATTACATTATATAAATTTATATTATTTACTAGGAGGTTAAATTGAAGTTTTTTATTGATACAGCAGATGTTTCTGAAATTAAAGAGCTATCATCAAGTGGTTTTTTAGATGGTGTAACAACTAACCCTTCTCTGATTAAGAAATCTGGTAGAAATATAAATGAAGTTATTGCTGAAATTTGTGATATCGTCCCAGGGCCAGTATCTGCAGAGGTGACTGCAACTACCTATGAAGAAATGCTAAAAGAAGCAGAAGTATTAAAGGAGATAGCAAAAAATGTGACTATAAAAGTTCCATTAACTTGGGACGGGCTTAAAGCCTGTCGCACATTACGTAATGATGACGTTTTAGTAAATGTAACATTATGTTTTTCTGCTAGCCAAGCTCTTTTAGCTGCAAAAGCAGGAGCCACATTTATATCTCCTTTTGTGGGCCGGTTAGATGATATTGGGTTAAATGGAATGGATCTTATTTCCGATATATGTGAAATGTATTCAAACTATCCTAATTTAAATACTGAAGTACTTGTAGCAAGTATCAGAAACCCAAATCATGTAATTGATGCAGCAAAAATTGGTGCTGACGTTGTAACACTTCCTCCTAATGTATTAAAACAATTAATCAGTCATCCTTTAACTGATAATGGATTAAAAGCATTTTTAGATGATTGGAAAATGACGGGGCAAAGTATAGCTTAGAACAAATGCATAAAGAAAAATATATAGATAATAATATATTTAGTAATAAAAAAGTTTCCTATTTATGTAATCAATGGTTACTTTATATCAAAAAAGAACAATTACTTAGTTTAAACACTTATAACGCCTATAACATAGATCTTAAATATTTTTTAAAATTTCTAAATGACCATTATGGCAATATAGTTTCTATTAAAAATTTAGAAGACTTAACATTAAGAGATTTTAGATCTTGGTTATCATCTCAAAAAATAAAAAATAATAATTTATCTCCTAAAAGTCAGGCTAGATCTAAAGCTGCCATGAAATCATTCTTTAAGTTTTTAAACAAAAATAACTATATAAAAAATACTGCTATTTTTAATCTACAACCTGCAAAAATTAATAAGCAAATTCCTCGTCCTTTATCATTTAAGGAAGTTATAGACGTAATAAATATATCAGGAGAAAAAAATGATTGGACAGGATTAAGAGATAAAACTCTTTTTACCTTAATTTATGCAGCAGGATTAAGAATTAGTGAAGCTCTTCAGCTTAATAGAATAGATGTAAAAAATATGGATGTTATAAGAATAACAGGAAAAGGTGGAAAAATAAGAGAAATTCCTTTAATAGAATCTGCAAAACTAGCAATTGAAGAATTATTAAAGGTAAATGATAATACAGAAATGAGCTCTCCATTATTTTTAGGCTTAAAAGGGAAAAGACTGAGCTCTCGTCAAGTACAAAAAACTATAGAAAAAATAAGAAATAGACTTTCTTTGCCAAAAACTGTAACCCCTCATGCTCTTAGACATAGCTTTGCAACTCACCTACTAGAAAAGGGGGTTGACCTTAGAACTCTTCAAGAGTTACTAGGACACAGTAGCTTGTCTACTACACAAGGGTATACTGCGGTGTCCACGCAAACCATTAGGAAAGTGCATAAATTGGCCCATCCTAGAAAATAATCTTATTATGAATGAATAGTTTGTCCATAGGCAGCTAAACTTGCTGCTTCTTTAATAGATTCTGACAACGTAGGATGAGCATGGCAAATTAATGCTAAATCTTCAGCCGTTGCACCCATTTCAATAGAAACAACAAATTCACCAATCATTTCTCCAGCATGATTACCTATAATATGTGCACCAAGAATTTTATCTGATCCGAAATGAGAATATACTTTAATCATTCCTGTTGTATTTCCAGAAACCTTACTTCTAGAATTAGAAGAAAACTGAAACTTTCCAACTTTATAATTAATTTTATATTTATCAAGCTCCTGTTGAGTTTTACCAACCCAAGCTACTTCAGGACTAGTATATACTACCGAAGGAATAGCATCATAATTAACTTGACCGTTTTTACCTGTAATAATGTCAATGACGACTTGACCTTCCATACTAGCTTTGTGGGCTAACATAGGACCTTCTATTACATCTCCAATTGCATATATTCCATCTATAGATGTTTTATAAAAATGATTTACTACTATATGACCTTTATCAGTAATTTTTATACCTACTTCTTCTAACCCCAAACCATCGGTCTTTGGCATACGACCTACAGCCAAAAGAGCTTTGTCAAAAACAAGCTTGCTTTCTTTCTTATCTTTTATAGATTTAACATTTAAATGTACTTTATTACTCCTAATTTCCGCTTTAGTAACCTCTGATGAAAGTAAAAAATTAATACCTTGTTTTTTTAATTCATTATGAAAAGTATTTGCTATATCTAAATCCATAGAAGGTACTATAGTATTTGCAAATTCAATTACAGTAACTTCAGAACCTAATCGGTTCCATACTGATCCTAACTCCAAACCAATATATCCTGCTCCTATAACCGCTAATTTTTTTGGAATTTTCTTAAAATTTAAAGCACCAGTCGATGATACTATTACCTCTTCATCTATTTCTATATTTTTAAGCTGCGTAGGATAAGAACCTGAAGCAATTATAATATTTTTTGCCTTATATCTTTTTTCATTTACCTTAACTATTTTATCTTTCTCTAGAGATGCCAAACCAACGATATGTTGGATTTTATTTTTTTTAAATAGAAATTCAACGCCATTAGTTAACTTACTAATAGCTTCTTCTTTCCCTTCCATCATTTTAGAAAGATTAAACTTTGGCACATTAATTTCAATACCATGATGATGCATCTCATCTGTAACGTTCTGATATAATTCAGAAGAATACAATAACCTTTTAGAAGGAATACATCCTACATTTAAACAGGTGCCACCTAAATTTTTTCTTTTATCAATACAAGCTACTTTTAATCCTGATTGTGCAGCAGCAATAGCAGCAACATATCCACCAGGTCCTCCGCCTATAACAATTAAATCATAAGTTTCCATTATGAGCCTATTAACATTCTTGCTGGCTCTTCTATAAACTCCTTCACTTTTACCAAAAATGATACAGCTTCTTTTCCAGAAACAGCTCTATGATCATAAGTTAAGGCTATATACATCATAGATTTTATTTTTATTTCACCGTTTTCAACTATGGCCCTATCTTTAATTTGATGTAGGCCAAGTATTGCCGCCTGAGGAGGATTTATAATAGGAGTAGACATCATTGACCCATATACCCCTCCATTGGTAATCGTAAAAGTAGCACCACTCATTTGAGCAGTAGTTATTGAACCGTTCTTAGCTTCTACACCAAAATCATAAATTTCTTTTTCAATATCTGAAAATGATTTTGAATCTACTGTTCTTATTACTGGAACTAATAAACCTTGGGGAGCCCCTAATGCTATACCTAGGTCAATATGGTTATGATATATAATATCATTGCCATCTATTTCTGAATTAATAATAGGCATTTCTTTCAAAGCAAACGAAACAGCAGTGCAAAAAAAAGACATAAATCCTAGTTTAACACTAAACTTCTTCTCAAAATTATTCTTATTGCTTGTTCTAATTTTAATTACTTTTGACATGTCAACTTCATTAAATGTTGTTAACATAGCAGCCGTATTTTGAGCTGATTTTAGTCTTTTTGCCATCGTCCTCTGTAGCCTTGTCATAGGAACTCTAGTAGATTTATTAGTGCTGGATTGCACTGTATTACTTAATCCATCAAACTCATTATCCTGCTTAGCATAAATATCTTTTCTTCTCTGACTAGGAGATAAATTTTTTCCTCCTATAAACTCTTGTAAATCATTTTTAGTAATTTTATTGCCCGCGCCTGACCTTTTAACCTCTATAGCTGATACTGTTTCTGGAATCATAATTTTCTCTTCAATTATTTCTAGATCAGATACATTGCTATTTTTATTTCTAAGGTTGCTTTGTCAGTCTCTAACTCCACTAAAACTTCATCCTTAGAAACAACAGCACCTTTTTTCTTTAACCATTTTGCCACGGTAGCTTCAGTTATAGACTCACCCAAAGAAGGAACAAGAATTTTCATTTAAATAACCCTAACTTTTTTATATTGCATTTAATTTAATACTTTCTTTTTTGTACCTTTAGTTATTTTCTTATGAACTATATCAATATTATTTCCTAATAAAGCTTTATATATTAACTCATTCTGTTCTTGAACGTGACGGCTAAACAGGCCGGTTGCTGTGGAAGCTTGAGCTTCCCTACCGGCATAAGACAATCTATTTTGTTTCGATCCTACTTTAATCATAACTTCTTCTATTAACGAATTAATATAAGCCCAAGCCCCCATATTCTTTGGTTCTTCCTGACACCAAATTATTGTAACATTATTAAAACTTTTTAATTCTCTTATTACTGCATCCTCTGGAAAAGGGTAGAGTTGTTCTATTCTTATTAGTCTAATATTTGATAACCCTTTTTCTTCTCTTGTCTTTATCAAATCATAAAAAATTTTACCCGAGCATAATACTACTCTATCTACTTTATCATTATTAGATAATTTTTTTGGATCTGATAATACTCGGTGAAACCATGAACCTTCTATCATATCTGATATTTCTGATACCGCATGTTTATTTCTTAATAGTGACTTTGGAGTAAATATAATAACTGGTTTTCTGAAAGATCTATGCATCTGACGTCTTAAAACATGAAAGTAATTTGCCGGTGTTGTACAATTTACTACCTGTAAATTATCTTCCGCACAAAGTTGTAAAAACCTTTCCATTCTTGCTGAAGAATGTTCAGGACCCTGCCCTTCATATCCATGCGGTAATAATAAAGTTAATCCGGACATCCTTAACCACTTACTTTCACCAGATGAAATAAATTGATCAATTATAACTTGTGCACCATTTGCAAAATCTCCAAATTGCGCTTCCCAAATTACTAATGCATTGGGCTCAGCAAGAGAATACCCATATTCAAAACCTAAAACAGATGCTTCGGACAAAGGACTATCTACTATTTCAAATATAGCTTGATCCTGAGAAATATTATTAAGCAAAACTATCTTATTCTCATTATCTTGATCCACTAATACCGCATGTCTCTGAGAGAAGGTTCCTCTACCTGAATCTTGCCCCGTAAGACGAATTTTTACTCCTTCTACTAATAAACTTCCTAAAGCCATTGCTTCCGCAGAAGACCAATCAATAGATGCTTTACCTTCATAGGAACTTTTCCTTTGGTCTAATAGTTTTTGCAACTTTCTATGGACATTAAAACTTTTGGGTATATTAGTTAGACCTCTCGCAACTAATTTAAAATGATCGATATTTATACTTGTATCGCCTCTTCTTTTACCCTTCTCTCTCGCTATATCTAAACCTTTCCAAACTCCACTAAACCAATCCGCTGTATCAGGTTTATAAGAACTCGCTTTTTCATATCCTTTTTCTAATCGAGCATGCCAATCAGTTACCAAACCTTCAGCTTCTTTTTTAGATATTAAATTTTGTTCTATAAGTTTTTTGCTATAAATTTCTCGAGTAGAGGGATGCTTTGAAATAGCCTTATACATATTAGGTTGCGTAAATGCAGGTTCATCCCCTTCATTATGACCGTGCCGTCTGTAACAAAACATATCAATAACTATATCTTTATTAAATTTCTGACGAAATTCAATAGCTATTCTAGCTGCATGAACTACCGCTTCTGGATCATCTCCGTTTACATGAAAAATAGGTGCCTGTATCATAAGAGACACATCTGAACAATAAGGCCCTGATCTTGAATTTACAGGATTAGTAGTAAAGCCAATTTGATTATTTATAATAAAGTGAACAGTTCCACCAATTCTATAACCTTTGAGTTCAGATAAATCTAAAGTTTCTGGAACTAGTCCTTGTCCTGAAAATGCCGCATCTCCATGTATCAGCAGTGCCGCAACTTTACGGCGTCCCAAATCCTCTTTTTGGTCTTGTTTTGCTCTTACCTTCCCTACAACTACAGGATTTACAGCTTCTAAATGGGAAGGATTAGCTGTAAGAGATAAATGCACATTTTTACCATCAAATATTCTATCTGATGAAGTACCTAAATGATATTTTACATCCCCCGCCCCTTGAATATTCTCAGGTTGAGAAGAGTTACCTTGAAATTCGGAAAAAATAGCCTCAAAGGGTTTACCCATAAAGTTGGCTAAAACATTCAATCTTCCTCTATGAGCAGTACCTATAACAACTTCTTCTAAACCTAATTTACTTCCTCGTTTTAATATTTGCTCCAATGCCGGAATCATAGACTCTGCGCCTTCAAGGCCAAACCTCTTTGTGCCAGTATATTTTCTACCTAAAAACCTCTCAAAAATTTCTGCGGCTACCAATCTCTCTAATATTGCCTTCTTACCCATATCTGTAAAATCAGGCTGATTTAAAACATTTTCTAATGTTTTTTGTATCCACGCTTTTTGTTCAGGATCCTGTATATGCATAAACTGCACACCAATTGTTCCGCAATAAGTTGCTTTAAGATTTGCTATAATTTCTCTTAACGTAGCAGATTCTATGCCTAATACATTATCTATAAATATTAACCTATCCATATCTTTCTCTTCAAAGCCATAACTTTCCGGCTTAAGCTCAAGGTGCTCTTCAGATATTGTTAATTTTAAAGGATCTAAGTTTGCTTTTAAATGACCTCTAACTCTATAAGCCCTAATTAACATTAAGGCTCTTATAGAATCTAAAGTAGTAGACCTACTATCTTTGTCTCTAGATGTATTTGTATTTGGGGTATAAAATGAATTAGAACCATTCTTTAAAACAAAATCTTTTAAAAATAAAGATGCATTAGGAGTCAAGTCATCAAATAATTCTTGCCAATCTAAATTTACGGAATTTTTGTCTTTAGTATAAGCAATATATAGTTGCTTTAATTCATTGAAACGAGTTTGTTTATTTAAAATCTTTGTTGACAAATTTTATAAGTCCTTCTATTTGCTCATATAACTTTTAACATCTCTTCACCAATTCTTGCTGGAGAAGATGCTATAGAAACTCCTGCTGATTTTAATGATTCAATCTTTTCCTCTGCACCTCCACTACCCCCTGATATAATTGCACCGGCATGGCCCATCCTTTTTCCTTCTGGAGCACTTAAACCAGCAATAAAACTAACCACAGGCTTTTTTATTTTTGAGTGCTTTATAAAATCAGCCGCTTCTTCTTCTGCTGAACCACCTATTTCTCCTATCATAATAATACCTTTAGTATCATCATCAGCAAGAAAAAGTTCTAAAACATCTATAAAATTAGTTCCAGGAATAGGATCTCCTCCTATTCCCACACAAGTAGTTTGCCCTAATTTACACGCTGTAGTTTGGTCAACTGCTTCGTAAGTAAGCGTACCAGATCTAGAAACTATTCCAATACTTCCATTCATACAAATATGACCTGGCATTATTCCTATTTTGCATTGATTTGGAGTTATTATACCAGGACAATTAGGCCCAATTAATCTACTATGTGAAGAATTTAAAACATTTTTAACCTTTACCATATCTGATATGGGTATACCTTCCGTTATACACACAATTAACTCAATTTTTGCTTCAATTGCCTCTAATATTGCATCCGCTGCAAACGGAGGAGGCACATATATTACACTAGTATTAGCATCTGTTTTATTTACTGCCTCATCAACTGTATTAAAAACAGGTAAATCTAAGTGCGAAGTACCTCCTTTTCCAGGAGAAACTCCTCCTACCATCTTTGTACCATATGCTATAGCTTGTTCAGAGTGGAATGTTCCTTGTACACCAGTAAAACCTTGACATATTACTTTGGTCTCTGAATTTACTATTATAGACATTTATGGCTCCCTTATTGATGAAACAACTTTTTTTGCTGCATCTCCTATATTATCCGCACTAATAATATCTAAGCCTGAATTATTTAAAATATATTTTCCCTCATCTACATTAGTACCAGCCAATCGAACTATTAAAGGAATACTTATATCTATATTTTTAGCAGCAGCAACAACTCCTTCAGCAAGAACATCACACCTCATAATACCCCCAAAAATATTTATCAGTACGGCCTTAACTTTTTCATCAGATAAAATTATTTTAAATGCTTGCTCTACTCGTTCCTTAGTAGCACCTCCACCCACATCTAAAAAATTTGCAGGACTACCTCCTTCTAGTTTAATAATATCCATTGTGGCCATTGCTAATCCAGCACCATTTACCATACAACCTATATTTCCATCTAAACTAATATAATTCAAATCATGTTTTGCTGCTTCAAGTTCTCTTGGATCTTCCTCATCTTCATCCCTTAAACTTTCTATATCCTTATGTCTATATAAAGCATTATCATCAAAATTCATTTTTGCATCTAATGCCAACACATTATCATCATAAGTTATAACTAAAGGATTTATTTCTACTAAACTTGCATCAGTCTGTTCTACTGCTTTTGCCAAAGCTAAAATAAACACGACAGCTTTATTGGAAACAGTTTTTGAAAGACCTAATTTAAAAACCAATTGCCTTGCTTGATAAGACTGCATACCTATTAAGGGATCTATGTGTACTTTAAAAATTTTCTCAGGAGTCTTTGCTGCAACCACTTCTATTTCTGTTCCACCTTCAGTCGACGCCATCATTACATATTTTTCATTACTCCTATCAAGAACTATTCCTATATATAATTCAGAGACAATATTTATACCTTCTTCAATAAAAATTTTATTTACTTTTTTACCTTCTGGGCCTGTTTGATGAGTGATTAATTGCATGCCCAACAATGCATTACTTATTTTTTCTACTTCTTGAATACTATTAGCTACTTTTACTCCTCCACCTTTTCCTCTTCCCCCAGCATGAATTTGTGCTTTTACAACCCATTTTTCTCCTCCTATTTCTGATGCAGCAGAAACTGCTTCAGAAGCAGAATAGGCTTCTTTCCCTTTAGGTATACGTACTCCATATCTGGCTAGTATTTTTTTTGCTTGAAATTCATGAATATTCATTACAAATTACCAATAATATTTTCTATTTACTGTTTAAACTTTCTTATCATGTAATAACAAAAATTTAAACTACAAATACTTAAGAAATAAAATATTTTTATAATATGTTAGGGTTTTATTTTTCTAAAATGTGAAGTTAAAGATTTATCAATATTTTTACAGGCAGATAATAATTCCGTTACAGCTTTTACCGATTTATTAAACATAGATTTTTCTTTTTTATCTAAACTAACTTCTATAATTTTTTCTATACCTTTTTTACCTATAACAACAGGCACTCCTACATACATTCCTTTAACACCATATTCACCATTTAACATAGCCGCACAAGGCAACACTTTTTTCTTATCTTTTAAATAACTTTCTACCATTTGTATTGCTGCAGTGGCTGGAGCATAAAATGCTGATCCTGTTTTAAGTAAAGATACAATTTCGGCTCCTCCGTCTCTAGTCCTTTGAACTATTTCATCTAATTTATTATTTGTAATCCAACCCATTTTAATTAATTCAAACAAAGGAATACCTGCAACAGAAGAATATCGTATTAGTGGCACCATAGTATCACCATGGCCACCCATAACAAAAGCCGTTACATCAGATACAGAAACATTTAATTCTTGTGCTAAAAAATATCTAAAACGTGAGCTATCTAATACTCCTGCCATACCAACTACCTTACTAGCAGGGAGACCACTAAATGCTCTTAATGCCCAAACCATGGCGTCTAAGGGATTAGTAATACATATTACAAAGGCCTTTGGACAATACTTTTTTATTCCTTCTCCTACAGTTTTCATTACTCCTAAATTAATTCCAATGAGGTCATCTCTGCTCATTCCTGGTTTTCTAGGAATGCCTGCTGTAACTATTACTACATCTGAATCTTTTAATAATCTATAATTGCTTCCTCCACGCATACCTATATCAAAACCTTCTACCGGAGAAGATTGTGCTATATCTAAGCTTTTTCCTTCAGGAATACCCTTTGCAATATCTAAAAGGACTACGTCGCCTAATTCTTTTAAGCCTATTAAATGTGCAAGTGTTCCACCAATTGCTCCAGAGCCTACAAGTGCTATTTTTGATTTAGACATTTTTATATTCCTTATTGATGTAATTCTTATTCGTATATATATCGAATAAATAAAATATTAAAGTATTTATATTATTTATCTTCTCCAGCCTGTGCAGCATATATTGAAGTATAGCCTCCAGACCAATCTGGAGGAATTAAACATGGTCTAGGATCATGCTGAGCCCAAAGAGATTGTATACCCCTCACAACTCGATATGCATTTTTAGATTTGTCAGGATGTGGGGTATATGCTTTAGCATCTGCTGATGAATAACAATTTAATAATAAGGGTCTAGGACTTTGCGACCTGCTTGGAGGAGATGAATGCAAAGTTCTACAATTATGAATAGTTATTGATCCAGCATTTCCCATAAGATACTGAACTTTCAAAAGATCTATAGAACCTGCATCTTCTCGACTTAAACCTCCCACCCAATTACCAGAAGCATCATATTGATTATACAATTTACCTTCATGGCTTTTTGGTAACACACCTAATGGTCCATTATCCATATCTGTATCTTCCAAATAACATCCGATAGTAAAAACATTGTAATTTGTGTGAGGAAAAAACTGAATATCTTGATGCCACTTAACTTTATCACTAGAATCAAACCATTTAAAATTTAGTTTTGAATGATGAAACACCACATCTGGCCCAGCCAAATCAGCGGCCAAATCAGCCATTAATCCGGATGCAAAATCCCAATAAACTGTATGTTGTTCATCAGGTCTCTTAATTCTCCTTACTACAGGTTTTTTGTTAGTATGCTCTGGAGCCAAATCAAATAGACTATCTGATTTTGTTATTTCTCTACTTTTATTTATAAATTGTTTAGTAACTGTATTAAGTTCTTTTAAAGTACGTTTAGGTACAAAATTTTTAAGTTCTAAATAACCATTATTAAAATAAAATTTTCTTTGTTCTTCCGTAATTTTATTTGCCGGATAAGATAGTACTTCATCTCTAAACATTAACTACTCCTAATAAAGTATATTTCATTTATTAAAAATAACTATTCTTTCTACCATAAAAGTTTATATATATCTATAATTTCATGAACTTCGGGTACCCGTGGATTGTTTCCTGGAGAACCAGACGCAATTGCCTGTTTCGCCATTACCTCTAAGTTATTCATAAAATCTGTTTCATTTATGCCAAACTCTCTAGGAGTAGGTACATTAAGCTCTTCATTAATGGCAACAAGCTCTGATAATAATTTTTGATTTGCAATCTCATCATTATCTTCTGATAAAGCAACGCCCATTGCTCTAGAACAATCAGCATATCGTTTTGTTGCAGAAGGTAGGGAAAATTCTGTAACTGCAGGAAGCAACATTGCATTCGATAAACCATGTGGAACATGATAAAATGCTCCTATAGGTCTACTCATTCCATGCACTAAAGCAACAGAAGCATTTGAGAAAGCAGTACCAGCTAATGTTGCTCCAAGCATCATTTTTTCCCTAGCTTCTATATCATTTCCATCATGATAAACTCTCCTTAAATTAGGGCCAATTAATCTCATAGCTGCTATAGCCTGTGCATTACTATAAGGGTTAGCTTTTTTACCTACATAGGCTTCCATTGCATGAGTTAAAGCATCTATTCCCGTATCAGCTGTTGCTCTTTGCGGCAAACTAAGTGTTAACTCATAGTCTATTAAAGCAACAGATGGCATGAAACCTCTTCCCACGCATAACATTTTTTCATCGGTAGTTTCATCTGCTATTATAGTAAAACGTGTAACTTCCGAACCAGTTCCAGCGGTAGTAGGAATAGCAACAATGGGAACACCAGATTCCGAGACCATACGAGGAAACTTATAATCACGCATCACACCTCCAAATTTTCCTAAAATACCAATTGCTTTAGCACTATCAATCGGACTGCCTCCTCCTAAAGCAATAATACAATCGTAATCTGCACTTTTTATTTTATTTACTCCTGCCTGAATAGAAGCAACAGTCGGCTCAGGAATAGTATCTGCAAATATATCTGCATGAATATTTATAGAATTAAGGCTTTCTTGAATTTTACTTGCATAGCCAAGTTCAACCATCATTTGATCAGTAATAATCAAAGGTTTTTTATAATCTAAACTATTTAGAATAGAACCTACTTCTTGACTAGCCTTAGCTCCAATTTGCATAATACTTGGTAAAATTATTTGATTAGACACAATACCTCCAAAATCTCAAATTATTAAAATAAATAAACTTCATGATGAATATCATAAATTCAATAATTTTTTAAAACCTTTATTTTTTATTTTATTTAACCATTCTTTATGAGTCATTTCATATATTCGCGAAACCGTTCTTCTAAACTCTTTATTACCATCTCCATCTATGTATATATCCTCAGGTTTAACATCGGAAGATAATGCTAACCCAATATTTTTATCATATAGAATATCTACAAGGGTTTGAAACCTTTTAGCTAAGTTTCTGTCTTCTGCCTCTAATTTAGGTACCTGAGATAATATTACCCAATCACATTTATTACAAAGCTGGATATAATCCAATGAAGAAAAATTTGATCCACAAAGTTGTTTAAAAGAAAAACTACCTACACGATTTGATATATTATCTATGGTTAATATTCTTCCATTGTATTCTATAGTAGTAGCATTAATAGGAAGATTATTGCGTAAGATGTTAAATAAATTTTTAGTATGCTCTATGTTAGTTGGTAAAAAATAAAAGTCTTGAAATTCATGTTTTCCATTCTTAGTTTTAGGTTTAATTCTATAATCTTTTCCATCCAAAACTTCTTCTATTATCATAAATTTATCAACTAATTCTATAAAAGGTAAAAAACGTTCGCGCTGTAAACCATTTTTATATAATTCTGAAGGAGATGTATTAGATGTCAAAACAACTTTAATATTATTTTTATAAAACATAGAATACATTCGCTCTAAAATCATAGCATCTGCTACATCTAAAACTTCAAACTCATCAATACATAATAAACTTATATTTTTAGTTAATTTTTTAACGGCATATTTTAAAGGGTTTTGATTTTTTAAAGATCTAGCTTCCGTCATATATTTATAAATATTTTGCATAAAATCATACTGATGAACCCTCATGCATCTTTTATTTTGTAATAATTTAAAAAATATATCCATTAAGTAAGATTTACCTCTACCTACCCTTCCATAGATATACACTCCCATATTTTTATTTTCTGAAAAAATATTTTTAAGATTAAATGAAGAGTTAACTTCAACATATAAAGCATCTAATGCTTTAATAGCACCTGTTTGACCAGGATCATCAAGTACTATACCTGCATATACTAATTTATCATATAATGCAGATATAATATTGAACTCACCCAAAAAAGTACTCCTACATGCTGGTTACTTCATTACAGGCATAGAGAATAATGCACCATCTTTAATCCCAGAAGGCCAACTAGAAGAAACCGTTTTAACTTTAGTATAAAATCTCACTCCTTCCATACCGTACGTATTATTAGATCCAAATAAAGAATCTTTCCAACCCCCAAAACTATGGTAAGCTACAGGAACAGGAATAGGAATATTAATTCCTACCATTCCTATGTTTGCCTTAGAGGCAAAATCTCTAGCAGTATCACCATCTCTCGTAAATATAGACACCCCATTTCCGTAAGGGTTAGACTTTACTAAATTAAGAGCTTCATCATAATTTGATGTCCTAACCGTAGAAAGAACAGGTCCAAATATTTCTTGATCATATATTGACATGCCTGGCTTAACATTATCAAACAATGTGCCTCCCATGAAGTTACCTTTCTCGTAACCCTGAAGAGTTAGATTTCGTCCATCCACAACAAGCTTTGCTCCATCTTTTTCTCCTTCATTGATCAAATTTGTAATTTTATCAAAGGATTCTCTTGTAATTATTGGACCCATTTCAGCATCTGGATCATCCCATGGTCCTATTTTAAGGCTACTGACCTTAGGCACCATTTTTTCAATTAATTTATCTCCAATATCACCTACTGCTACTGCTACACTAATTGCCATACAGCGTTCTCCAGCTGAACCATATGCTGCTCCCATTAAAGCATCTACTGTTTGATCTAAGTCTGCATCAGGCATAATTACCATATGATTTTTTGCACCGCCTAAAGCCTGAACTCTTTTACCTGCTAAAGATCCTCTTGAATATACATGCTTGGCTATTGGTGTAGAGCCTACAAAAGATACTGCTGATATATCTGGATGGTCTAAAATCGCATTAACTGCCTCTTTATCTCCATTTACTACATTTAATACTCCTGGAGGGGCTCCAGCCTCTTCTAATAATTCTGCTAATCTCATAGGACAAGAAGGATCTCTCTCACTAGGCTTTAATATAAAAGTATTTCCACAAGCAATTGCAATAGGGAACATCCATAAAGGTACCATAGCAGGGAAATTAAAAGGTGTTATACCTGCTGCAATACCTACTGGCTGACGCATAGAATAACTATCAACTCCTGTTCCTACTTGTTCTGTATATTCTCCTTTAAGGAGATGAGGAATACCGCATGCAAACTCAACTACTTCTAAACCTCTAATAACGGAACCCTTAGCATCGCTTAACACTTTACCGTGCTCTCTTCCAACCATATCAGCTAATTCATCAATATTTTCTTCGATCAATTGTTTATACTTAAACATAACTCTAGCTCTTTTAATTGGAGGAGTTGCACTCCAACTTTCTAAGGCATCTTTCGCTGCAGAAACTGCTTTATCTACTTGAGATATAGAAGCAAGGGCAACTTGGCGCTCTACTTCTCCTGTAGCAGGATTAAAAACATCTCCTAATCTTGAATTATCTTCAATAACTAATTCTCCATTTATTCTATGCCCAATAGTTGTCATGTTTTACTCCATATAATTTTAATGTTTTATTTTAACTAAGTACCAATTTATAAAGATTTCTAAATCTATACTATAGATAATAGATATACTAATATTAATATAGGAAAATGTATAATA
>LWDU01035452.1_pt1 | contig 38451 bp, 32 predicted proteins | sample 727161 | NCBI WGS metagenome assembly LWDU01 (sample SAMN04566230, study PRJNA314399) | hydrothermal vent metagenome | isolation source: deep sea hydrothermal plume seawater | place: Mexico: Gulf of California, Guaymas Basin | collected 2004-07-11
GTGGCCGCCATGGGGCAATCAGAGGCAAAGTGATCCGCTTCCTTCTGGTCGACCTGCCGGAGTACTGCTCTGGCAATTTTAAGTGATTTCGCGCGAGTTTCCTTCTTCACGGCATAGGTTCCATCGTGACCAGAGCAACGTTCTATCGCATTGACGTTTGTATCCGGTACCAGGTTCAGGATGTCCCTTGTCTTGATGCCAATGTTCTGCACCCGAAGATGACACGCTACCTGGTAACTGATGTCGCCTAAAGCGTTAGCGAACTCAGTATTGAATTCGCCTTCCTTGTGTCTCAGGAACAGATACTCAAACGGGTCAAAAAAGGCTTTCTGCACTTTCAACACATCCGGGTCATCCGGATACATGAGCGGCAGTTCCTGCTTGTACATCAGGACGCAGGAAGGAATCGGTGCCGTGAGGTCAAAACCTTCATCTACCAGCTTTGCCAGCACGGGAATGTTTTTCTCTTTCAGCCTGTGAACCGCATCCAGATCACCGAGCTCAAACTTCGGCATACCGCAGCAGGCTTCTTTCGTGACAAGTTCCATATGAATTCCGTTGTGCCGGAATACTGTTGAAAAATCCTCGCCCAGGTGAGGCGTGTTGTAGTTGCCATAACAGGTGGCATAGAAAGCTATCTTTCCGGTGGTCCTGCCCACAGGTTTTGGCGTAATCGTGTCACTCACGAACTGCTTACGCAGGGTCTTCGAGTGATATTCGGGTAACGGCGCTTCTTTATGCACCCCAAGGGTGGTCTCAAGCGCATTCCTGAAAAGACCATTGTTGTTAAGGGCGTTAACGGTGATATCGACCACCGGAATCGTCGCCAGCTTAGCCACCCTATCCGTACTGGTGAGCAAATTATCGCGCAACGAGGCGCCTTCATTCTTGTAACGCTGCGCCTTCGCTCTCAGCATCAGGTGCGGAAAGTCGACATTCCATTCATGGGGAGGAACATAAGGGCACTTGGTCATGTAGCAAAGGTCGCACATGTAACACTGGTCCACGACCTTGAAGTAATCATCCTTGTCGACACCGTCGACTTCCATGGTGTCACTCTCATCGACCAGGTCGAACAGCGTGGGGAACGAATCACACAGACTGACGCACCTGCGACAGCCATGACAGATGTCATAGACCCGTTCCAGTTCTGAATTCAGGTCTTCTTTGTCCCAGAACTTTTCAGCCTGCCACTCCAGCGGATGCCGGGTGGGTGCTTCCAGACTTCCTTCACGCCTTTCGCTCATGCTTTGTCCTTACTTTTTATTTACGCCGGTGCTCTAACCGTCAAGCGTATCGAGGGCCTTCTGGAAACGGTTGGCATGGCTTCGTTCAGCTTTTGCCGCAAAATACAGGTATCTGCGATTCGCCTGGGACTCTCCAGCAAAAGCATCTTTGAGGTTCTGTTCAGTTTTTGAATCTTTAAGTGACAAGTTGTTTTGCCTATTTTTCACATTAGCCAGGGTATCATTCTCCCGAGGCTGCCCACCCTATGGCGGCGACCATTATTCGTCAAATGAATCTTTTCACTCGAAACGATCAAAAAATACGATTGACCGTAATAGCTACTTTTTCGATGCCTGGAAAAGACTATCTACCACTTGCCAGACAACACCGGCAGAACCATTGCCGATCACAGCATCATTAACCTGCCCGACTGGCCAGACCTCAAGCCCTGTTGCAGTAATCCATATCTCGTCTGCAGCCAACAATTCATCTTCGCTAATGGCACGTTCCTCACAGGGCACACCAGCCTCGGCCAGCAGACCCAGAACATGGTGCCGGGTAATACCATGAAGAATAAAGTTACTTTTGGGTGGCGTCACAACCGTGCCATCCTTGACCATAAACACATTCGATGCAGTCGCTTCGGTCAGTTCTCCATCGCGAAATAGCAACGCGTCGTCGAAGCCTTCATCCAGCGCTTCATTTTTCAGCAACCCGTTAGCGATCAGGCTGATGACCTTAATATCACCCCTGCCCCAGCGGAAATCCTGCTTTGTCACCATCTTGTAAGGGACTATTTCGGTGCGCGCCAGAACGGCTGCGTGCATTACCGTAATAAGTACCGTCGGCTTGCCAGGCCCAGGGTAAGCATGGGACCTTGGTGATTCAACGCCCCGCGTGACCTGCAGATACAAATACGCCGGGGTCTCATCACTCCGCCGTACAGCCTCATTAATGATTGAGCGCCACTGGTCATCGGTATGCGGAGATTCAAGACGAATGGCTCCAAGGCTTCGCTTCAGGCGAACCAGATGTTCTTCGAGGGTAAAGACCTTGCCATCATAGACAGCCATGACCTCGTAGATGCCGTCACCAAACATGAAACCGCGATCAAATACTGACACCCTGGCATCCGCAGGTGCCATCCACTCGCCGTTCAAGTAGGCTATTGCCATTGCTTTCCACTGCCGTTTCGAATAAACACGCATGATAAACTGTTTCAAATCATTCTATGAGACCTTGTCGATGAATTTTCAGGACCCTGGATCAATTGGCGCACTCATTGGCGGCATTGCGGTCGTCGCATTCGTCAATATCGATTTTCCGGGCATGGCCGGAAGGTTGTTCAACAAATGAATTACCAGGGCGGATGCTTTTGCGGGAAAGTGCGGTATGCATTCGAGGCAGGCGATATCCCCTGCGCTGACTGCCACTGCACCATGTGTCGACGCACGAGTGGCGCGCCTTACGTTAGCTGGCTGGTCGTGCCGGATAAAGATTTCAGCTATACCGGCGACGCCCCAAAGCAGTTGCAGTCATCGGACGACGGCACCCGGTTTTTTTGTGGCGACTGCGGTACCCCTGTGGCGTGTACCAACAAAAGCCATCCTGAGATTGTTGATGTCACGCTTGGCAGTATGGACAGGCCCGAGGCCTTCACCCCCACCTTTACGGTGTTTGAAGACACTAAGCTTCCGTTCGTGGTGACCCACGCACTCAAAAAAGACTAACTTCTCGCCCCTAGCGGCCTTTAAAAACAGGCTCCCGCTTTTCTACAAAGGCTTTCGCCGCTTCCTTGTGATCTTCTGTCTGGCCACAATGAACGTGATGAGTGGCCTCCAGGTCGAGGCATTCATCAACATCCCCAGACATCGCACGATTGAGGTTTTCTTTCATATAGCGGTAGGCAACGGTTGGACCCGTGGCAAGACGCTGCGCGATCTCGACGGCCCGCTCGAGCAACGCTTCCGGTTCGCAGACCCAATTCGTCAGGCCAAGTCGTAACGCTTCTTCTGCATTGACCCGTTCAGAGAGGTAGTAAAGCTCACGCGCCTTCGCTGATCCAACCAGTTGGGTCATAAAGTAAGTGCCTCCATAATCCCCTGAAAAGCCTATTTTTGCGAAGGCTGTTGTCATAATGGCATTGCTGGACATGATGCGCATATCGCATGCCAGGGCCAATGATAGCCCAGCGCCTGCTGCTGCACCGGGCAGGGCCGCAAGCGTTGGTTTGGGCATTTTGAACAGTTTCCCCGCGGTGCCTCGCTGGTGTACTCGCTGCCGGTGGATCGCGCCATCAATCGTATTATGCCCAACAGTGCCGTCTCCGGATCGCGCCATCCCCTTCACGTCTCCTCCCGCGCAAAAGCCTTTCCCCGCGCCGGTTAGCACCACCGCTTTTACCTCAGGGTTGATTTCAAAATCCGCGAGCATGGTTAGCAATGCGGCATTCATTTCGCCGGACATCGCATTTCGGGCTTGTGGCCTGTTTAACGTCAGTATGGCAACACCTTCATCCAGCGTTGCCAACAAGTCTTGTGTTCCAGTATCGATTTCTGTCATCACCTTGCACTCGCCTATAGTATGAATAGTCCACAGCATATCGAGATTAGGGCCACCTATGCGAGTCATTCACACAAATAATCAGTGATGACAGTGCTGACCCATTACAGTAGATTCGAGGCTCAAAGAAATCTGGGGACTAAAGTATGAAAAAGCTGCTGATCGCGAACCGGGGTGAAATCGCGATACGAATAGGTCAAACCGCTAAAGAACTCGGCTATTCAACCATTGCTGTATTTCCCGAGGATGACGCTAGCTCCCTGCACGTTCAACAATCTGATGAATCAGTCCAAATCCCAGGCGCGGGCGCGCAGGCGTACCTGAACATCGAAGAAATCATCAACGCGGCCAAAACCTGTGCCGCCGATGCGGTTCACCCTGGTTACGGGTTCCTCAGCGAAAACCCTGACTTCGCCAAAGCCTGTGATGACGCGGGCATCAACTTTGTCGGACCAACAGCAGCCCAGCTTTCCATATTTGGTAACAAGGCAGGTGCGCGGGCGCTTGCTGCAGAACTGGGCATCCCGCTGGTGCCAGGCACCAACGAGGATACCTCTCTGGCTGCCGTCATCGGTTTCCAGGACCAGCATCCAGACAAAGGCGTCGTGATAAAAGCGATCTCTGGCGGCGGTGGTCGGGGGATGAGAATCGTTGAAGATCGAAACGAAATTGAAAAGAGCTTTGAGCGCTGCAAGTCAGAAGCAAACCTGGCTTTCGGAGATGATCGTGTTTACGTGGAGTTATTGATTCATCGCGCGCGACATATTGAAGTCCAGATTGTGGGTGACGGAACCGGTGGCGTGACACATCTGTGGGAACGTGACTGCAGCACTCAAAGACAAAACCAGAAGATTGTCGAGGTAGCCCCCAGCCCAAACATGCCCGATTCAACTCGCACAGCTCTTTTGCAAGCCTCTGTGAAAATGGCATCCCACGCCAGTTATCGGGGCGTTGGAACATTCGAGTTCCTTGTTAACGCAGACCAACCCGACGAATTCTTTTTCATCGAAGCCAACGCTCGACTGCAGGTTGAACACACCGTTACAGAAGCGATCACCGGCCTTGACCTGGTCGCCCTGCAGCTGCAGATCGCAGCCGGGAAAACACTGGATGACCTGGGGCTAAGTGAATCTCCTGCCACCAACGGCTATGCCATCCAGTGCAGAATCAATATGGAGACGCCGGGCAAAAAGGGAATGTTCAAACCCACCGGCGGTACGATCAACATTTTTGAGCCACCTTCTGGCCCAGGAATTCGAGTCGACACATTTGGTTATGCTGGTTACAAAACATCAGCCCGATACGACTCACTGCTGGCAAAATTGATCGTCCACAGTAAATCAGATGATTTTTCTGTGTGCGCAGAAAAAACAGTGCGCGCGCTCCGCCAGTTCCGCCTGGAGGGATTTAAAGTCAACCTGCCTTTCCTGCAAACCCTGGTTGGTTCACAGGACTTTCAGAATGCCAGCCTTACCACAAGATACATTGATTTAAATCTCGCCTCGCTGGTCAGCGAGGAAAGCAGTGATTCTGCGCCCGGCAAAGCGGGACTTGCTGGAACAAAACTAAACACCAGGGACCCCCTTGCCGTCCTGGCATTAGGGAAATCAGATGCACCCAGCCAGGCGCAGGAAGTCACCACCCTTTCCGCCGCCATCGATGGCCCGGCAGGAACCACAGCAGTGCCCGCGCCCCTCCAGGGCACCATAATAACTTTGTTAGTCAACGAAGGTGACCTGGTATTTGCAGGCCAGGAACTTGTTGTGATGGATGCGATGAAAATGGAGCACGTCATCCAGGCGCCGGTGTCCGGCGAGGTCGCCATGGTGACTGCCGAAGTTGGCGATGCCATCGTTGAAGACCACCCGATTCTTTTCATTGCAGAGCAGGAAGGCATAGAAGGTGAAACACAACAAACCGCAGAACAGGACCTTGACTACATTCGCCCTGACCTTGCAGAGGCGATGACACGGCATGGCTACAAGCTGGACCAGAACCGTGAGGCAGCAGTCGCCAAAAGAAGAAAAACCAGCCACCGAACTGTCCGGGAAAATGTCGATGACATTTGCGATCCAGGTACGTTCATTGAATACGGGTCACTGGCCATTGCAGCACAAAGACGACGCCGTACAGTGCAGGACCTGATGGAGAACACGCCGGGTGACGGCATGGTCACGGGTATTGGCAGCGTCAATCAGGGACTCTTCCCTGACCAGGATACCCAGTGCGTTGTCATGTCCTACGATTACATGGTCCTGGCAGGCACCCAGGGTCTGCAGAACCATCGAAAGAAAGACCGGATGTTCGAGTTGGCGGAACAGCTCAGGCTTCCCATCATTTTGCTCGCTGAGGGAGGTGGTGGCCGGCCAGGCGATACTGACGGCGCTGGCATTGCAGGCCTCGACTGCCTGGCATTCCAGTTATACGGCTCAATGAGTGGTCTGGTACCAAGAATCGGTATTACTACCGGCCGCTGCTTCGCCGGTAATGCCGTGTTACTCGGCTCAAGTGACATTGTTATCGCAACAGAAGATTCAAATATCGGCATTGGCGGTCCGGCAATGATTGAGGGCGGCGGTCTTGGCATCTTCAAACCTGAAGAAGTAGGCCCCATGAGCGTGCAGGTTCCAAACGGCGTGGTTGATATTGCCGTGAAAGATGAAGCAGAGGCAGTTGCTGCCGCCAAAAAGCTGCTGTCTTATTTTCAGGGTGCCACGACTGACTGGGCCTGCCCGGACCAACGTAAGCTCCGCTTCGCCATCCCGGAAAACCGCTTGCGCGTTTATGACATTCGAGAAATCATCGACACGCTGGCCGATGAAGATTCAGTACTGGAGCTTCGACCGGAATTTGGCATCGGCATTATTACGGCGTTCGCGCGCATTGAAGGCAGGCCTGTCGGCATCTTCGCCAACAATCCGATTCACCTGTCAGGCGCGATAGATTCCGATGGCGCAGACAAAGCCGCGCGATTTATCCAGCTTTGCGACGCATTCGATATCCCGATCATCTCGCTGATTGATTGCCCAGGCATTATGGTGGGCCCTGAAATCGAGAAAACCGCGCTGGTTCGACACGCCGCTCGCCTGTTTGTCATCAGCACCAGTATCACCGTTCCTTTAATGGCCATTGTCATTCGCAAAGGCTATGGGCTGGGTGCCCAGGCGATGACCGGAGGCGGCTTCAAGGCCTCAACCTTCACCGTCACCTGGCCGACGGGCGAATTTGGCGGTATGGGACTGGAGGGCGCTGTAAAACTAGGCTATCGTAAGGAACTTGAAGCGATCGAAAACCCAGAAGAACGCCTGGCTGAATATGAAAAACGGGTCGCACAAATGTACGATCGGGGGAAAGCCGTTAACTTCGCGACTGCTTTTGAAATTGATGAGGTGATCGATCCCGCCGCCAGCCGCGACTGGATTCTGGCAGGCCTGAAATCAGCGCCAAAACCGCCCAAACGAGAAGGCAAAAAGAAACCCTTCATCGATACATGGTAATCAGTCACCGAATGTCAAATAGTCGAGCGATCAGTGTCATTCCACTAACCATTGTCATGCTGGCGCTGCTCCTTTGGATAGCAAACCGCGAGGCTGACAAACTTGCGCAAGAAACCCTTACACCGGACTTCAGCGCGATCAATGATGTTAAAACCAAAAAAAGAACCTTCTTCGCCTACCTGTTGCCGCTGGTGCAGCAATCCAATAAAGATATCAGACAGGAGCGAGCAGCGTTTCTGAAGGTCAGCAAGCGACTTGAACACAAGCGGTCCCTGACAGCAAAACAAACAGAAACTATTCGCCTGCTGGCAAAAAAATACCGGGTAACAGCAGACGAGCCTCTTGCTGCAAACGCCATGACGCTGCTGGATCGACGTATCGATACCATTCCTGCGGCTCTTGCGCTTGCACAGGCGGCCAATGAATCAGCCTGGGGAACCGCTCGATTTGCCGTTAAGGGGAATAACTACTTTGGCCTTTGGTGCTGGTCAAGTAATTGCGGCCTGGTCCCTAACGAACGAACAGAGGGGAAAACTCATGAGGTATCGAAGTTCAACACTCCCGTGGACGGCGTGAAATACTACATGCAGACCCTCAACTCGCACCCGGCCTACAAGAAACTCAGGGATCTTCGATTAGCGGCCCGCGCCAACAATACCCCGATTACCGGGACGCTCCTTGCCGGCGGGCTACTTTCCTACTCTGAACGCGGAGCAGCCTACATCGAAGAACTCCGCGCGATGATTCGGGTCAACAACCTCGGTCAATTTGATCAGGTCAATTAGGCCCTGGCGCCCCGGCTCATCAACCGTTTGCCGCCATAAAGACGATCCAAAGGCTCATTCCAAGCCCGGTAGCAAAACAGATCATCCGCAAAGCCGGAATGTTCGCGACGTAAAACACTCCGTGAAAAAACCGGGCCACGACCCAGATCATCGCTGCCATGGACCAGTAACCAACGGCATCGAGCCCTGACATGAAGGCGATCAGGTTCGCGACGCCAAAAAAGGTTAGCGCTTCCCAGGCATTAAACTGGGCGCCGACCACGCCATTTCCCGCATCAACGAGTTTTTCGGCCTGCTGCCTTGGATGGCGAAAGTCTGCATCACCAAACTGTTGCAACCGGAAGGGTAATGAGCCAAACGCCCAGATATAAGGCAGGAACATCCCTGCTAATAAAGACCACATTGGAATCGTCATTTATATGCTCCGTCTTTTTTGCATCAACAGCTTGTTGATGGTATCAATATTTTTCAGCGCTAACCATCACGATGAAGTGAGCGATACGCGCGCTAATGGGACGGCAAGTCCCGCAACATCAACCCGCTGGACATAAACGGCACCTGCGCGATCACTATCAGAGCCACGGGATCCGGAAACAATGTAAAGATCCTTCAAATCATCACCGCCAAAACACACGCTGGTGCACATAGGCTCGGGTATTTCTATCAGCTGATCAAAGCTCCCATCAGGATGGTACACACCCACCCCGCTGCCACCCGGCAACGCGACCCAGACCCTGCCATCTTCCGAAACCACCAGACCGTCCGGAGAGCCAATTTCTGTGGTCGCAAACAGCTGCTTCTCGCCCAGGGAGCCGTCCGCCGCTACGCTGTAACAATTAATATGATTTCGCGCAGAGTCAGAGTGATACAGGGTTTTACCATCAGGCGAGAAGCCCAGGCCGTTGGTCAGCTGTATGTCATACGCGACCTTGCGAGCTGCGCCATCCAGTTCAATCAGGTACAGGTCGCCGGACCGGGGTTCCCTGCCGTCTTCAAAAACAGGACTTGAACCCAGGGAACCTGCATAGATTCGACCGGCCTCATCCGTTGTGATGTCGTTAAAACCGATAAGACCAGCGGCCTCATTTTGATCCAGGACCGTAATCGTTTCGCCCTCGGGCACCGATTTCCAGGAGATATTTCTTCCGGAAACAATCATGCCGCCATTTTCATGGACCGACATTCCGCCAATGCCTTTGCGGTAAGCAAACACGGTCGTGACGTTGCCCTGGCGATCGACGCAGAACACGCCGCCATTTAACACGTCGCTGTAAAGTAACCCCTGCCCTGGCACCCATATTGGGCCTTCTACCAGACCATAGCCTTCAGCCAGCTTTTCCATACTCACTCCAAAATTGATGGCACGCTTCAAGATACCGATACACCCGGAACTTGTCTATGAACCACTGCGATCAGCCAGTAACATCAATGCTAATGTAAACCGTGTGCAAGCAATAAACTCCTACCATGATGATTGACCATGATGATTGAGCTGACAGACCTTGCGGTTTCGACCGAGACCTACGCCACCGATTTTCTTGCCCAGGAAACCGGGTTATCAAAGTCGAAGATCAAAACCACCATGACCAGGGGAGCGGTATGGCTGAAATCAGGGAGCAGCGTTAAGCGACTGCGGCGGGCAAAGGCAAAACTGGTTCCCGGCGACCTGGTGTCGATCTATTACTCCCCAAAAGTACTGGAGGCAGTGCCGGCTAAAGCCATTCTTGTGGACGATCAGTCGAGCTTCTCGGTCTGGGAAAAACCCGTCGGCCTGATGTCCGGTGGCAGCCGCTTCGGGGACCATTGTTCCATCAACCGGGTCGTTGAACAGCAATTAGACAGGCCAACATTCCTGGTGCACCGGCTGGATCGCTACGTCTGGGGCCTAATGGTACTGGCTCATTCGAAAAGCGCGGCAGCTCATCTAGCCGGGCAATTTCAGGACCGGAAAACAACCAAGATCTATCACGCCATTGTTCACGGAAAATTATTGGAGGAACGAGTCATTAATACGCCCGTCGACAACAAGATGGCGTCTTCAACGGTGAAACCGATCAGCCTTGATGCAGACACAAGCCTGATTGAAGTGCGCATCGAAACCGGTCGAAAACACCAGATCCGGCAACACCTGGCCAGTATCGATCATCCAGTCGTTGGTGACCGCCAGTATGGTTCCCAGGACATGAAGGGAATACAACTCGCCGCGGTGGAGCTGGGTTTTAAATCTCCGCTAAGCGGAGAGTGGCAAAGTTACGCGCTCGCAGACAACAAACGGCCTGCTTTTCGCCCTCAGGAAGCGAAGTGAATCAGTATTCCTGCGGCAACGGCTGAACCAATAACTCCGGCAACGTTCGGGCCCATTGCGTGCATTAACAGGAAGTTATGCGGGTTGGCTTCCAGACCCACCTTGCTGACGACCCTTGCCGCCATTGGTACCGCTGAAACGCCAGCAGCACCGATAAGAGGGTTAATTTTTTGCCTTGATAACAGGTTCATCAGCTTCGCCATCAATACACCGGCGGCCGTGCCAATGGCAAATGCGACCATGCCAAGGGACAGGATACCGAGAGTCTCCAGAACCAGGAACTGGTCCGCTTGCAGCTTCGACCCAACGGCGAGCCCAAGAAAAATGGTGGTGATGTTGATCAGGGTATTTTGTGTTGTATCACTTAACCGATCTACCACACCGCACTCGCGCATCAGATTACCGAAACAAAACATCCCCAGGAGTGGCGCTGCACTCGGCACCATCAATGCGACAAGTACCAGCAACATGAGCGGAAAGAATATCTTTTCCCGGTCGGACACCACCCTCAGCTGTGTCATTTCGATCTTTCTTTCGGACTCTGTGGTCAGCAATCTCATGATCGGGGGCTGAATAATAGGCACCAGCGCCATATAGGAATAGGCCGACACTGCAATGGCGCCCAGTAAATGAGGCGCAAGTTGTCCGGCCACATAAATTGCGGTCGGGCCATCTGCCCCACCAATAATCCCGATCGCTGAGGCTTCAGCCAAATTAAAATCAAAAATCCCAAGCGAGGACAAACCCAGTGCGCCGAGCAGTGTGGCGAATATCCCGAACTGTGCGGCCGCTCCCAGGAAAAGGGTTTTGGGATTGGCCAGCAGGGGACCAAAGTCAGTCATCGCACCAATGCCCATGAAAATCACCAGCGGAAAGACTCCCGTCTCGATGCCCATGGAATAGAACTGGTGGAGAACACCGTTCCCTACGGCAATATCGACACCGGGAATGTTGGCGAGGATTCCACCAAAACCAATCGGCACCAGCAACAAAGGTTCGAAGCCTTTCGCGATCGCGAGGTAAAGAAGACCCAAACCAACAAGGAGCATCACGCCCTGATCCAGTGATAGCTGCGCGATCCCCGTACCCTGCCAAAGTTCTATAAGCTGTTCCATCAACTATCCAAGGGTAATCAGGGTATGGCCAGCGTCTACCGCATCACCCTCACGGACAAGCACCTGGCTGACTGTCCCGCCACTGGCAGCACGGATTTCCGTTTCCATCTTCATTGCTTCCAGAACCAGTACAACGTCACCGCTGGCGACAACATCCCCCGGTTGCACGACAATCTTGAATATATTCCCGGCAAGCGGTGCGGTGACCCCGACACCTGCGGGCGCGGGCGCCGAACTTACTGCAACCGGCATCGCAGATTCAATGTCGCCACCCTCTGTTACCTTGACGACGAACTGTTCGCCGGACACTTCCACTGTATAGACGGCGGACCCAGCGGCAGTTGTTGGCGAGGCGGGTGCCGGGCGCTCGATTTCCGGGCTGGGTTCAAATGCTGCAGGGTTTGTTCTGTTTGCCAGGAACTTCAATCCAACCTGCGGGAACAGCGCATAGGTCAGCACATCATCATCGATATTCTCACCGAACTGCAGACCTTCCTCATCTTCTTTCGACAGCAGTTGCTGCTTCAGGCGGTCGAATTCCGGTTCAAGATTGTCTGCGGGCCTGCAGGTGATTGGGGCATCGCCGCCCAGCACCCGTGCCTGTAATTCACTATCCACCGGCGCCGGTGTCGATCCATATTCACCCTTAAGAACGCCTTCTGTCTCTAGCGCAATATTCTTGTAGCGTTCCCCAAGCAGAACGTTCATCACCGACTGGGTGCCGACAATCTGCGAGGTAGGCGTAACGAGGGGAATAAATCCCAGGTCTTTGCGCACCCGCGGGATCTCCTCCAGCACTTCATCGAGCCGGTCGGTTGCGTTCTGTTCCCTTAACTGGTGTTCAAGATTAGTGAGCATGCCTCCCGGCACCTGGGCAACGAGAATCCTTGAATCGGTTCCCCTGAGGGCTCCTTCAAACCGGGCATACTTTTTACGAACTTCCCTGAAGTAGGCCGCGATTTCCTGTAGTTTTCGAATATCGAGACCTGTCTGCCGCTCGGTCCCTTCCAGCATCGCAACAACTGCCTCTGTGGGTGAGTGACCATAGGTCATGCTCATTGAAGAGATCGCTGTATCGACGTTATCGATCCCTGCTTCGATGGCTTTCAGGTAGGTGGCAGAAGACAGTCCTGTGGTCGCGTGACAATGCATGTGAATGGGCACATCTACGATGTTTTTTAGCCGGCTCACCAGCTCATAGGCGGTATAGGGGGTCAGTAACCCCGCCATGTCCTTGATCGCAATCGAATCGGCGCCCATCTCACTGAGCCGCGCGCCCATCTGGACCCAGGTATCGATGTTATGAACAGGACTCACCGTATAGGAAAGTGTTCCCTGGGCGTGTCGGCCCTGCTTTCTTACCGCAGCAACCGCCCTTTCAAGATTTCGCGGATCGTTCATCGCGTCAAAAATGCGGAACACATCGATGCCGTTTACTGCAGCACGTTCGACAAACTTATCGACGATGTCGTCGGCATAATGCCGGTACCCAAGGATGTTCTGGCCTCGAAATAGCATCTGTTGCGGGGTGTTAGGCATTGCCTTTTTTAATTGCCGGATTCGATCCCAGGGATCTTCCCCAAGAAATCGAATGCAGGCATCGAAGGTTGCTCCCCCCCAGCTCTCTATGGACCAGAATCCGATCTCATCGAGTTTTTCAGCAATGGGCAGCATGTCATCGAGTCGCATCCGTGTTGCGAACAGCGACTGGTGGGCATCACGCAATACGACCTCGGTGATGCCAAGCGGGGTTTTATCGCTCATGGTAAAAGCCTTTCTTTTCGCCCCTGATGAGGGCACTTATGCTTACTTTCTATGTCTGCGAGCTTTGTAAACTCACGTGTTCGCCATTTGTGGCGGCGAACGAACTATTTAACACAGGGAGCGGATCATTGCCAAGACCGACCTGCAGTTTCTAGCCCGGCTGAACCGACAATGCTACTCCGGCAATGACTCGATAAAGGCAACGAGCGCCTTTCTGGAGCGAATTCTCACGAACCTGATGTGGCGATAGCGAGCATCACTCATTGCCGCGAGATACTGCCTGCGATTTTTACTCAGACTGGTCAGGCACCACCAAATAATCGAGTCACGACTGAACAATGCTTTCCTGAGGCTTTCCCGGTTACCAGCCCACAGCGTTTCTTTTGTCACAGAGCGTCGAATTGTTCGGCTAATGACCTGGTACAGGGTCAACCAGTAAGGGAAATCCAACCAGACGACCCATTGAACCCGCCGCCATTTGATCGGCACGGTTTTCGAATAATTCCCATCCAGCACCCAGCATTCTCCCTCGAGCGAGCGTTCCAGGTTGGAAAACAATTCTTCTTCAGTCGATTCTGTCCAGTGTAGGGATAACCGAGCTTTTTAGCGATCAATTTCCCGGCGGTGGATTTGCCACTGCCGCTGGTGCCGACGATATTGATTCGTTGAAAGTTCAATCCTTCGCGACTGGATGGTTCGGAAGCGCTAATGGGATCGACCTCATTTAAGGTATTTGACCTTGGAACAACAGAGCGCCAATACCAGGGCAGGGGCCCGCCGTCGACTACCCGGCGCCATCTTCAGTGTATTGTTTACTGGTTGGAAAGCTGGCAAAGACATCACGTACTCGACCAGAAGTGGCCAGATAAAATGTGCAATATGCAGTCACAATCACGCCGACCAATACTGGCAGTCCAGCAACTCCAGCCATGGCCACTACCGCTATCTGAAGCACCAACTGGCACACCACACTGACTAACAGGATCAGGCGTCCATGCTTCCAAATATTTCGTATTAATTCCCTGGAAGCACTATTCCGAGCCACCAAAATGTAAAGAATTACCACGGGAGGAATAGACGTGAGCATCAGGAATGGCGAATCAACTGACAGAACAGAAACGTCGATGTAACTGTTCCCTCCAGTTATTCCACCGCGAGACGCCAGCAGTGATAAGGGCCCGTAAAGGAGGAAGCGGGATAAAACTGCGACGATCAACGTCAAAAATAATCCTGGCTTTAGGACCCCATCATCAGTGAAATCGTCAATACTGTAATTCAACACACAGCCTCAGACCTGGATCGACCCGTAAAGGAGCCAATGGCCCCTTTACTCGTTCTGGCGGAGAGGGAGGGATTCGAACCCTCGATGAGCTTTTAACCCATACTCCCTTAGCAGGGGAGCGCCTTCAGCCACTCGGCCACCTCTCCGGGAAATGTAAATGGCGCGCTGGGAGGGAGTCGAACCCCCGGCCTTCTGGTTCGTAGCCAGATGCTCTATCCAGCTGAGCTACCAGCGCGCAACGAGGGCGCATTATAGGGAGATCAATGCACGATCTCCAGAGGTGGTTGAAAAACCTTTAAAAAATTTGATTGCCAGACAACTTGATTCCCAGACAACTTGATTTCCAGACAACTTGTCCGGGAAGTCAGGATTATGAGATGATCACGCTACTTGCTGCTATTCAGGAATGACACATGTCACCACTGGTTTCCGAGGGGCTCAACCTCGCGCTCTACGGCATGGGGACCGTATTTGTCTTCCTAACGCTGCTGGTATTGGCGACCATGCTGATGTCCTGGCTGGTTGCCCACAGGGAAACGGCCGCCGTTGTGGCGCTGCCTGCTGATTCAGCCGGCGCCAGGAAGATGGCTGCCATCACCGCCGCGATCCAACAGCATCGGAACCGCTAACCCATACCGCCTAAAGTTTAAGTTTTAAGCACAGCTGTGATAGTTTGCAGCTCGCATTACCTCGGGGTTTTCATTTCTTGGAAGTACTACAGTTACTGGTCAGCGGCATCTCTCAAGGATGCGTCTATGGTTTGATCGCCCTTGGCTTTGTCCTGATCTACAAAGCAACCGAAATGGTCAATTTTGCCCAGGGTGACCTGATGATGCTTGGGGCGTTCTTCGCCTACAGCTACATCAACGTATTTGAACTGCCCTTCTACCTGGCATTTCCGGCCACAATTCTAACAATGGCCATTATTGGCGCACTGACCGAACGGCTACTGCTTCGACCGATGATTGGTGAGCCACACTTCTCGGTGCTCATGTTGACCATCGGGCTGGGTTTTATCCTGCGCGCCGCTGCCGGCGCGATCTGGGGCAATGAACCACGCTCTCTCAGTACACCCTACGCAGGCGGCGTTATAGACCTGAATGGCCTGATCATTGGTTACGAAAACCTGGTGATCATTCTTGGCACTGCAGCGCTGTGTCTGCTGCTTTACCTCTTTTTCAGATTTACGCGACTTGGGCTCGCAATGCAGGCAGCTTCACAAAACCAGCTAGCCGCATTTTATGTCGGCATTCCAGTGAAACGAGTCTATTCAATGGTGTGGGCCATTTCTGCGTCAATTTCTGCCGTCGCAGGCATTCTGGTGGCACCGGTATCGCTCATTGATCCGCTAATGGGGTTTATCGGTATCAAGGCTTTTGCGGCCGCCATCGTCGGCGGGTTTGGCAGCCTGCCCGGAGCGATCGTCGGCGGGTTAATCATTGGAATCGTCGAACAGTTCGCCGGGCTCTACCTGCCCCCCGGCTTTTCCGATGTCAGCGCCTACGTCATTCTTTTAGCCATGTTGTTGATTCGACCGCAGGGTATTTTTGCCAGCATGCAGCGGAAAAAGGTCTAGCGGTCAGATGAGATTCATCAAAAAAACCCACTACGGCCAGGACATTCAACTGTTCAAACATCAGGGCCAGCTGTTCTGGTACGGGGCACTCGGCGTCGCACTCCTGTTGTCTCCCCTGGTGTTATCTGATTTCTATCTCGGCGAACTGTCGCTGGTATTTATCTACGCGATTGCCGGTATCGGTTTAATGCTGCTGACCGGCTATACGGGCCTGGTGAGCCTTGGACACGCTGCCTTCCTTGCGATCGGTGCCTACTCCCATGCTTACCTGCTGGCACAAGGCTGGCCGTTTCCAGTGTCTATCATTTGCGCCACGCTTCTCTCAAGCCTGGTTGGCGCAATTATCGGCATTCCCGCCTTAAGAATGACCGGGATCTATCTTGCGGTCGCGACCCTGGCATTCGCCATCATCGTTGAGCAGGTGCTCAGTCACTGGGAGTCAGTGACCGGCGGTTTTCGCGGCATGGCGGTGGAACTTCCCTCGATTGGTTCATTTTCACTGGACGACAGCGTCACTTTCTATTTTCTTTGCCTTTTTGTCCTGACAGGTTGCCTGTTGCTGGCGCTGAACCTGCTGCGCACCTCAACCGGCAGGGCGATGACCGCTATTCGAGACTCTGAAATCTCGGCACAAAGCATGGGGATTCACCTTGCCTACACAAAAACCCTGGCTTTCGGTATCAGCGCAGGATTCACGGGGCTGGCGGGCAGCCTGCTGGCGCACAAGATCGGCTATCTGGCCCCGGACAGTTTTACCCTGTTGATCTCGATCCAGCTGCTACTAATGGTGGTCGTTGGCGGCCTTGGGTCCCTTCACGGCGTGATCTACGGCGCCCTCTTTATTGGCCTTCTGCCACAGGGCCTGGCATTACTGAGAGATACACTGCCCCCTGCGCTGGCCCAGATTCCAGGACTTGAGCCCGGGATATTCGGCCTTATCCTGGTGCTTGTTCTGATTTATGAACCCCAGGGCATTTATGGTCGCTGGCTAAAGATCCGCAGTTACTTTGAAGAATTTCCGTTATACCGCAAAGCAACGCACAAACGTCAGCGCAGCTACCTAAGGACGGAGCGACTCAAATGAGCTTGCTAGCCGCGAACAATCTTTGCCTCTCGTTTGGTGGCGTCCATGCCGTGGAAGATGTCAGCTTCAGCGTCAACAAGGGTGAGGTGTTCAGCATTATTGGCCCCAATGGGGCGGGTAAGACGACCTTATTTAACCTGATCAGTCGAATCTACGATGCGAGTACCGGTTCAATCCACTTCAACGAACAGGACATCAGCCAGGTACCCACCCATCGAATCGCAGAACTGGGAATCGCCCGAACATTCCAGAACACTGAACTTTTTGAACAGGAAACGGTGCTGCGAAACCTCCTGATTGGCCAGCACGTGCACCGACGCACCAACCTTTTACAGGAGTTGCTGTTTCTGCCCTCGGCCAGACAGCAGGAGCTTAGGTTTCGCAAAGACGTCGAAGACGTTATTGACCTCCTCGATCTTCAGCACTACCGCCACCAGGTCATCGCGAACCTGCCTTATGGCGTACGCAAGATGGTCGAAGTCGCGCGAGCACTCTGTCTCAAGCCCAGGCTTTTGTTGCTGGATGAACCATCATCCGGCCTGAACCCTGAGGAGACAGAAGACCTGTCCTTTCAGATTGAAGACATCAATGAGGAACTGGGCACAACCATCATTATGGTAGAGCACGACATGAACCTGGTTTCCAGGACGTCTACCAGGGTGATGGCCCTGGCGGATGGCAAACTGATTGCGGTCGGTTCACCGGTGGAAATCCAGCAACACCCTGAAGTCCTCAAAGCTTACCTGGGAGAGTAATGTGTCGATTCTTGAACTGACCAATATCGAAACCTACTACGGCCCCATTATGGCGATTCGCGGTGTCAGCATGTCTGTCCGGGAAGGTGATATCAGCGTTCTGCTTGGCGCTAATGGCGCCGGTAAGACCACGGTACTGAAGACCATCAGCGGCGCGATGGAGCCACAGAAGGGCAAGATATTGTTCAGGGGAAAAGAAATCCAGGGTATAGATCCAGATAAAACCGCCCGAATGGGTATCGCTCATGTGCCGGAAGGACGAGAAGTTTTTCCCTTCCTGTCGGTACAGGAAAACCTTGCCATGGGTGCCTACTCAAGAAATGACAATGAGGTGGACGCCGATATAGACCTTGTCTACGACTACTTCCCCATCCTGGCGGGGAAACGAAAGCAACAGGCCGCATTCCTCTCCGGGGGCCAGCAGCAAATGCTCGCTATCGGACGCGCACTGATGCTTCGCCCCTCTTTAATGCTGTTGGATGAACCTTCTCTGGGCTTATCACCCAAACTGGTTGCCGAAATTGCAGAGATTATTGTCAGGGTAAACAAAGAACAAAACGTCACTATTTTCCTGGTGGAGCAGAACGCCAAAATGGCCCTCGACATAGGACACTACGGCTACGTCATGGAAGTCGGCCGAATCGTCATGGAAGACAGCTGCGAGAAACTAAGCCAGGCCGCAGATATCCAGGAGTTCTACCTGGGGGTAAAGGATGAAGGTGTTCGAGGCCGCAGGCGCTGGAAACAAAGGAAAACCTGGCGATGACCGCCAGCCACACAGTTGCTATCAGCGTGGATCCGCCGGTTGTTACCATCGATGGTTTCAGCAATATACCTGCGCTGTTCTGGCACCGCGTCACCGCCAATCCCGAACGCCTGGTGATTCGCGAAAAAGACTACGGTATCTGGAACGAATACACCTGGGCTGACTATGGAAAGAACGCGAAACACGCCGGCCTGGGGCTAATGTCACTGGGTCTGAAACCTGGAGACGTCTGTTCGATTGCGGCGGAAATTTGCAAAGAATGGTTGTTTGCTGATTTGGGGATCGTCTGCGCCGGCGGCATTACCAACGGCGTCTACCCAACTGATGTGTCAAACCAGGTGGCGTACCTGGTGAATGACAGTGGTACGCGCTTCTATTTCGCCGAGGATGAAGAACAGTTAGACAAGATTCTGGACGTTCGGGACAACACGCCCTCGCTCGAAAAAATTATCATCTTCGACATGGAGGGTCTGCGGAACTTTGAAGACGATATGTGTATCAGTTTCGAGGCGCTGCTCGAGCTGGGCGCCGCCTATGAGACAGCACACCCGGATGCCTGGACAACTTCAATTGATGCCGCCGACGCGGAAGACCTTTTAACACTGACCTATACGTCGGGCACCACCGGGCCGCCAAAGGGCGCGATGATCAGCCATCGCAATATGCTTTACATGATGATCACCCTACAACGGGTTTGCGGGATTTTTGAAAGCGATGAACAGCTCGGGTTTCTGCCGCTCGCCCATGTCGCCGGTCGGATGTTCTATACGTTCGCGACGATAGAAGCGAACTCAGTGATTAACCTGGTGGAAGATGTCGAAACCGTTACACAGGATCAGCAGGAAATCGCACCGTCCATACATTTCGCGGTTCCCAGGGTCTGGGAAAAGCAATACAGCACCATTTCGATCAAGCTAAAAGAAGCGACGGCGTTCGGTCGATGGGCTTACGACCTTGCGATCAGGATAGGTTCAGCGGCCGCTGTTTACCGAAAGGCAGCAAAGCCCGTCCCGTTGCTGTTGCGCGGCGCGGTATTTACCGCCGACCAGCTTGTTTTAAAAAACATTCGACGAGTGCTCGGTATCAATGAAGCGAGGTGGCTGTCAACCGCTGCGGCACCGATTGCACCCGAACTCATCGACTGGTACTGGTCCCTGGGAAAGCCGATGTATGAAGTGTACGGGCAAACAGAATGTACGGGCGTTATTACCGCCAACGAACCAGGCAAGTTAAAAATCGGCAGCGTGGGCCACGCTGCACCGGATGCGGAAGTCGTACTCTCGGATGAGGGTGAGGTACTGTTGAAGAGTCCCGGCGTTATCCGAGGCTATTGGAACCAGACAGAAAAAACAGCTGAAACATTTAAACAGGGCTGGCTGTATACCGGGGACGTCGGGCGAATTGACGAAGACGGATACATTTATGTCATCGATCGCATCAAGGACATCATCATCACCGCCGGCGGCAAAAACATTACCCCGAGTGAAATCGAGAACCAACTGAAGTTTTCCCCGTTCATCTCTGATGCTGTCGTTATCGGCGATAAACGGCCCTACCTGACCTGTCTTGTAATGATCGATCAGGAAAACGTGACCAAGTATGCGCAGGATCGAGACGTGCCATTCACTAACTACACCAGCTTATGTCACACTGACGCTGTTCAGGAATTGATCTGGGAAGAGATCGAGAAGGTTAACCACAAGTTCGCCCGGGTGGAAACTATCAAGAAGTGTCGCCTGATCGACCAACTGCTCGACCCGGAAGACGAAGAACTGACACCAACCATGAAACTTAAACGAAAAGTCGTCAACGAAAAATATGCGGGAATGATCGATGAAATGTACTAATAAAGCCTTCCTTCTAGTCTCATTATTTGCGCTCGCCAGTTGCGGTGGTGATAGCACCCTGGAAACCAGCGCGGTATCAGAAACCACTCAGGGCGTGTCAGATTCAGAAATTATTCTGGGTAGCCACACTGACCTGTCAGGCCCTGTTGCGATCTGGGGAGTGGGTTCGATCAACGGCGCACGAATGCGCTTCGAGGAAGCGAATGAGGCCGGTGGCGTACATGGTCGCCAGATCAAGTTTGTCGTCGAGGACACTCAGTACCAGATTCCAAGGGCGATCCAGGCTGCAAACAAACTGATCAACCGCGACAAAGTGTTCGCCATGGTGCTGGCCCTTGGGACACCCACCAACAATGCCGTACTCACCCAGCAACTGAAAGCGGGTATACCGAACATGTTCCCCCTGACCGGTGCACGAAGCATGGTTGAGCCATACCATGATCTGAAGTTTGCTCAGCGTGGCATCTACTATGATGAAATCAGGGCTGGCGTGAACTACTTCCTGGAAGAAATGGGCAAGGAAAAACCCTGTGTCATCTACCAGGATACGGACTACGGGCAGGAAATCCTTGAGGGTGCGGAAGACCAGCTCAAGGAAATGGGCCAGGCGCTGGTAGGTGTTTCTGCGCACAAACCCACAGAATCCGAATTTACCGCCGCTATCATTCGACTTCGTAACGCCCAGTGTGATGTTGTGTTTATGGGTACGATCCACAGAGATACCATTTTGATCCTGGAAGCCGCGAGGAAAATGAAATTTGATGTCGTTTTCGTCGGCAACAATGCGGCCTACGGGCAGGTCATCGCCGAGCAGGAAAGCGGTTCCGGTGAGGGTTATCACGCCTTTGTACATATGGCGAAGCTTTACAAGGAAGATGGTCTATCGGATAAGGTTTTGCGCTGGTGGGATCGCTACGAGGCACGCTTCAACGTCGAGCCTGGCATCCCCGCCATGGAGGGATACCGGGCAGCGGATCTTGTTGTCACCGCGCTCGAGAATGCAGGCCCTGACCTCGACAAGGCCGGTTTCCTGGCTGCGACCGAAGCGATCACGGACTACCAGGATATCTTTGGATATCAAATCCAGTTCGGCCCCGGAGATCACAAGGGCGTGAGCGAATCCCTGCTATCCGTGGTTGAAGACGGCAAGTGGAAGACCTTGGCGACTGCCATCTCCTACTAGTCGAGCGCTGACCCATCAGCATTTTTCAGCGCGCAATTGGCAACCTGGTTATTCCGGTCACCTTCCTGATCGCGGTATCCGTCATCGCGTTAAATCTTCAGCGACTACCCCCTGCTCCCGACACACTATGGTTAATCGGCCCCAGTGTCGCGCTCGCGATCTCAGGCACCCTGGCGTTAGCCTACAATCGATCCAGGGTTTTCTTTACCTGCATCACCCTCGCTTTTTGTCTCTGGCTACGCGGCCAGCAAATGGCCCCCGACTTCAAGGAACTTATCATCATGGGATTCGTGCCACTCAATTTCCTGCTGATTTGTTTTTTTCGGGAACGCGGTGTATTCACTTCCCAGGGATTGATCCGACTGTTTTTTATTACCGTGGCGATCGCACTCACTATCTACCTGATCGAGCAACAGTGGATCCTGCCAGGTCAGCTGACCGACCCCCTGGGTGATCCGGTCTCGCTTGTCCTTCAGTACTCGCCGTTTCACCAGGTGGCCAGCCTGCTCTTGGGTATTTCCATTCTGGGCTGCATTATCCTGGTGGGGTTCGATAACACTCCTATCACCCAGGGACTCACCACTGCACTCGGTGGACTGGTTCTGGGTTATATCTTAGCGGTCGAACATGGTTGGGAAATTTTCCTGATGGCCAGCAGCATGTATATGGGTGCCAACATCATTCGCGATTCGTACAACATGGCATATCGAGATGAATTGACCGGCCTGCCCCACCGCCGCGCCCTTAATGAGCTGTTTGATTCCCTTGGCAGCACCTACAGCCTGGCGATGCTGGACGTCGATCACTTCAAAAAGTTCAATGACGCCCACGGACACGATATTGGTGACCAGGTGCTGCAAATGGTAGCGACGCGCATCGGGCAGGTTGGAGGCGGCGGTAAGGCATTCCGCTATGGCGGGGAAGAATTCTCCGTGGTCTTTGCACGAATGAATAAAGAAGACGCCTTTTACCATCTTGATGAGGTCCGAAAATCCATCCAGAACTACGAAATGGTTATACGAAAGGAACCGCGCCAGGACGAAGCAGAGGAACCGGGCGGCAAGAAGCAGCGGAAAAAAGGCTCCTTCAGGCGGGCCAGCGAAAAGGTCTCAGTGACTATCTCTATCGGTGTCGCCGATCGTACAGCGAGCGGGCAAACACCCTTTGATGTTCTTAAAGCGTCGGATGAAGCTTTGTACGCCGCAAAGAAAGCCGGTCGAAACAAGGTTAGTATGAGCAGTTAGGCTTCAGCATCAACAACAAATACAAGGAAGCTCCATGACCAAACCCGATGGAATCAATTTACTGACCGATACCGCTTCGCTTATCGCTATTAACGGTGAACCCTCCGCTAACACCACCGTAAAAAAAATCACGCAACTGGAACGGCACAGTAAAAACTTCATTGCCAGAAGTCCATTCTGCCTGCTTGCCACCTCTTCCAGCGAAGGCAGCGATGCCTCTCCACGTGGCGATGCGCCGGGCTTTGTGCACTGCCTTGATGACACTACCCTGTTAATTCCAGAAAGGCCTGGAAACAGGATTGCTGACAGCATGAGGAACATTATTAACCATCCCGAAATGGGTCTGCTGTTCCTGATCCCCGGCCGGGATGACACCCTGCGAATAAATGGCCGCGGATACCTTACGGATCACCCGCCCTACCTTGAACTACTTGCGGCCCATGCAAAGACACCTAAACTCGCCATCGTACTGGATGTCACCGAGCTCTATTTCCACTGTGCCAAAGCCTTTATTCGGTCTGGGTTATGGGACATCAACAGGCATATGCCGGCGGACGAACTTCCAACCCTTGGTACAATGATTCTGGAACAGATAAACGGAGAGCCACCTTCAAAAGAGCTACAGGACAATATCGACAAGGCTTTAGAAGAGGATTCCAGGGAGAATCTGTACTAGAACACTCATCGCCCAGGTCCTTTCGTTACACCAGTTGCCCCCTTTAGGCCAAAGTTGTAATATTACAGTCTTAAGAAGCTTACCCAAACCACTGTAATATTATGAAACCCGGCAACTTCATCCTGGACCTGCTTCGCACCTACGGCCAGAAGGGCACCAGTGCGCAAAATCTGATGTCCAGTTCCAGGATGTTCAACTTCAGTGAAAACCTGATTCGAGTCACCCTTTCTCGCCTGGTTGCACGTGGCCTCATAGAAAACTTCGAACGTGGCCATTATCGACTCGCTGAACTTTCTGACCCTATTACTGAATTCATTGAGGAATGGCGTCTTGGGGAGTCCAGGCGAAGAGCATGGGAAGAAGGATCATTTCTAATGGTGCAGTCAGCACAACCAACAGACAAAGAAAAATGGCTTCTGACTTCAACTGGTTTCAGACAACTTCGAACCGGACTCTGGCTGAGGCCTGACAATCTGCGCAGAACCGGTACATTACTGGTCGGCTGGCTAAATGCGCTAGGCCTGTCTGACGGGCCCATCGTTGGCGAACGGCTGATGCTTCAGAAGAAGGATTACCGTTCTCTTGTTGATGACTACCGCATCAACAAACTCGACCAGCAATACCTGGACTTTGTTTCCAGACTTGAAAGCAGTACCGATAACCTGCAAAAGAAACCCACGGACCTTGCAATGATCGAAAGTTTCACCCTGGGCGGCGAAGCACTTCACCTGCTGGCGAAGGACCCTTACCTGCCGGCCGAACTCCAGGATCCCCGGAATCGAGAGTGCTTATGGCAGACAATGCTGCGATACGATGAACTGGGCCGCAGCATCTGGTCACCCGCGCAGGGCAGCATGCCTACATCAATCACAAGCTTTGGATAGAGGACAACATGACAGCGAACATTCGAGATCTACTCACTGCCGGGGAACTGGCAAGGGTAACGAGGAAAGATGACCTGAGAGCAGCGTGTATCGTGCTGTTCGACTGGGCCATGGTCATCGGGCTTTTCGTCCTGGCTGCAGCATTTCCCAATCCAGTGACAATGCTATTTACCGTGCTTCTCCTTGGTGGGCGGCAAATGGCCTTCGGTGTGCTCGTTCATGAAACCGGGCATAAATCATTTTTCACTTCACAGAGCGTTAACGACTTCGTTGCAACCTGGCTTTCCGGCTACTGGGTTTTTTCTGACAAAGACTCCTATATGAAGGGGCACCTGATGCATCACAAGGATTGTGGAACGGTTGATGATCCGGACCTGAAAAATTTTGACGCCTATCCTGTCTCTATCACCAGTTTCAAACGAAAAGTGTTAAGAGATATCACCGGAAAGATTGGCTGGCGACGGATCGTATCGATTGGTCGATCACTCTACCGTTTCAACGAGTTGAAACCCGGTGTAAAAAAAATGTTGGCTGGCGGCGTCATCTGTAACCTTGCACTTTTGCTAACGCTGTCCGTTGCCGGATTCGCAGGGTTGTACGCGCTGTGGGTGATCGCGTTTATGACCAGCCACATGTTGATCACCCGCATTCGGCAAATCGCAGAACATGCTGCGGTGCCAGATCATTTTGATCCTGATATTCGGCTGAACACCAGAACCATATACATCAGTTGGTTGGAAGCTTTGCTGGTGGCCCCCCACGGCCTTAACTTCCATCTTGAGCATCACCTGATGGCCTCTGTACCGATCTACAGGCTTCGGGAGTTACATCAAATATTGCTGGATAAGGGCTACTACGAAGGGATTGAGTTCCCTAAAGGATATCTGGGTCTGTTACGGCGGGTCACCTACGCAACGTAGCAAGCGGGCTCTATGCCTGGTCTGTTTCAGAGGAGTCTTGCGGGGCGGGTGAATCGGGCGACTCACCCTGTTCTGAGTTGATCCGCTCGAAGATTTCTTCACGGTGTACCGCGACTTCCTTCGGTGCATCTACCCCTACCCTGACCTGATTACCTTTCACGCCCAATACCGTGACCGATATGTCATTGCCAATCATTAACGTCTCACCGACTAGTCGGGTTAATACAAGCATGATATTGCTCCTTTGGTAATGCCTGCACTTCCGCAACGGCGGAAGCACCCCAGGTGGTTCAGGTCAGTTAACCTCTTCTGACAACTCGAAAGCAGAATGTAGCGCTCTTGCCGCCAGTTCCAAATACTTCTCTGCAAGGACAACTGAGATTTTAATTTCAGAAGTCGAAATCATCTGAATATTAATCGATTCGTCAGCCAACACTTTAAACATCCTACTGGCCACACCGGCATGGGAACGCATTCCAACACCAACCAATGACAACTTGGCGATTTTGTTGTCGCCTGACACCTCTCTCGCATCAATGTTTTTTGCAATATTTTCCAGAATCTGTTTCGCCTGGTTGTAGTCATCTCGCCGAACGGTAAAAGTGAAGTCTGTGCTCATGTCCGCAGCCACGTTCTGAACTATCATGTCTACTTCAATGTTCGCATCGCTGATTGGGCCCAGAATAGCCGAAGCAATACCGGGCACATCTTTGACACCCAATATCGTTAACTTTGCCTCGTCACGGGTAAACGCTATCCCTGAAATGATTGGTTGCTCCATTGAATCGTCCTCTTTCGTGATCAACGTGCCAGGTTTTTCTTCAAAGCTAGACAACACTCGAAGGGGCACCTGGTACTTACTGGCAAACTCTACCGCCCTGGTATGCAGAACCCGGCTACCTAAGCTGGCTAGCTCCAACATTTCCTCAAACGTCATCCGCTTAAGACAACGGGCACCTTCAACAACTCTAGGGTCAGTGGTAAAGACGCCTTCCACATCCGTATATATCTGGCACTCATCAGCCTTCAGCACTGCCGCGAGAGCAACGGCCGTTGTATCCGAGCCGCCACGACCCAGGGTTGTTATGTTGCCCTTTTGATCGACACCCTGGAATCCCGCTACTATCGGAACGATGCCATCTGAGATCTTCGCCTGGAGTACAGTTTCGTCAATTTCCAGAATCCTCGCTTTGCTGTGCTCGCTGTCTGTCAGGATACTGGCCTGCCATCCTAAGACTGATTCTGCTTTAACCCCATGTTTCAGCAGGCTCATCGCCAACAGGGCTATGGTTGCCTGCTCGCCGGTGGACAGCAAAACATCCAGTTCCCGTCGAGCATCCAACCCATCGTAATTGACCTCATTCGCCAACGACACAAGTCGATCGGTTTCATCACCCATTGCTGAAACGACGACCACCACATCATGTCCAGCATTCCTCGAATGAATGATGCGCGCAGCAACATTTTCGATTCGCTCAATCGATGCAACGGAGGTTCCACCAAATTTTTTGACAAACAACGACATGCGGCCTTAACCCGTTCTGAAAGGGCGCCTATTTAATAGAAATTTGACGAAAAAAACTACAGAAGATTTCGGGCGAATTGCTCAACACTCGCCAAAGCTGCCGGTAGTGAGTCCGGGTCAGAGCCGCCAGCACGCGCCATATCAGGGCGCCCACCACCCTTACCACCTACCTGTGAGGCTATGTGGTTCACCAGGTCTCCGGCGTGAAATCGATCTGTCAGGTCCTTGGTTACCCCGACAATCAGGCCAACTTTCCCCTCACTAACCGTGCCAAGAACAATGATTCCACTGCCGATCTTGTTTTTTAGCTGGTCAAGCACATCCGGCAATGATTTTGGGTCGGCACCATCCAACTGACTGACTACAAGCTTCACTCCGCCCAGATCAATGGCAGATTCAGCAATATCTGGACCTACACCGCCGGTCGCCAGCTTTCGGTTGAGATCCGCAATCGTTTTCTCCATCTTCTTATTCTGGTCAATCAACGCACGCAACTTATCCGCCAGATTGTGGTTGTCAGCTCGAACCAGACTACCTGCTTGCGATAGTAGGTCTTCATTGCTTTCAACCTGTGTTAGCGCGGCCGAACCGGTGATTGCTTCAATTCTTCTAACCCCGGAGGCTACTCCCTGCTCTGATACAATCCTGAAAATACCAATGTCCCCGGTACGGGCGGCATGAGTTCCACCGCAAAGTTCCACTGAGAACCCATCACCCATTGTCAGCACGCGAACCTCTGCGCTGTACTTTTCGCCAAAAAGTGCCATGGCACCCTTGTTACGGGCCGATTCCAGGTCCATTACTTCCGTTTCAATAGCACTGTTAGCCCGAATTTCGGTATTAACCAGTCGTTCTATTTCTCGCAACTGTTCTCTGGATACTGGTTCAAAATGGGAAAAATCGAACCGGAGGCGCTCTGCATTGACCAGCGAGCCTCGCTGGTTCACATGTTCACCAAGAATCTTACGTAGGGCTGCATGCATTAAATGTGTCGCAGAGTGATTTAAACGCGTCGCATCTCTTAGCGGTCGATTGACAACTGATTGAACTTTGTCCCCCACAGCCAGGCTTCCGTTAACCGACTTTCCTTGATGCAGGAAGGCATCACCGCTTTTGACGGTATCGGTGACGTTCAACACCACGCCATCCGCAATCAGTTGGCCGGTATCCCCAGCCTGCCCACCCGATTCAGCATAGAAAGGTGTTCTATCCAGAACAACCAGGGCTTGCTGGTCTGCGTCAGCCTGATCAACCTGAGCACCATCAACAATGATGCCTATGACCGTAGACTCATCTTCCAGCGAATCGTATCCAACGAACTCGGTAACATCGCTGAGCTGTAAATCACCCGTATCAGCAGAGCCAAACTGGCTCGCCGCACGCGCCCTTTCCCGCTGGGCTTCCATTTCTCGATCAAAGCCAGCCATATCCAGAGTCAGGTTCCGCTCCCTGGCAATATCAGCAGTCAAGTCGGTTGGGAATCCATAGGTGTCATAGAGCTTGAACACCACTTCACCCGGAATTTCCTTTCCATCAAGCTGCGAAATCGCGTCAGAGAGAATCCGCATACCCTGGTCGAGGGTTAGCTCAAACTGTTGCTCTTCTTTAAGGAGCACTTTTTCTACCTGGCTGCGGGTTTGTGCAATCAAGGGGTAGGCATCACCCATCTGGGTAACGACTTCCCTGACGAGTTGGTGAAAGAACGGGCCACTGGATTGCAGCTTGTGGCCGTGCCTGAGCGCCCGGCGAATAATCCTGCGAATAACATAGCCCCTTCCCTCATTAGAGGGTACGACCCCATCAGCGATCAGGAACACTGCAGCTCGAATGTGGTCTGCAATGACTTTTAACGAAGGGTTATCCAGATCAGTGGTTTCGAGAAGCCCAGCGGCTTTTTTAATCAGCGCCTGGAACAGGTCAATTTCATAGTTGTTATGCACACCCTGCAATACCGCTGCCAGTCGTTCCAGGCCCATGCCGGTATCGACACACTGTTTAGGCAAGGGCGTTAAGGTGCCATCTGCGGACCTGTCATACTGCGTAAACACCAGGTTCCAGATCTCGATGTACCTGTCCAGTTCACCATCTTTCGACCCGGGCGGGCCGCCAGGCACTTCTGGCCCGTGGTCGTAGAATATTTCTGAAGAAGGACCGCAGGGTCCCGTATCGCCCATAGTCCAGAAGTTATGATCGTCGCCGAGCCGAGTAATGCGCTGAGGATCAAAACCAACTTTCTCTATCCAGATTTGCTCTGCCTCATCGTCACTATCGTGAACGGTGACCCAAAGCTTGTCCGCGGGCAACCCAGCAACTTCCGTCAGGAACTCCCACGCAAAGACAATGGCGTCTTCCTTAAAGTAGTCGCCAAAACTAAAGTTACCTAACATTTCAAAAAACGTATGGTGCCGCGCTGTATAACCGACGTTATCCAGGTCGTTGTGTTTACCACCCGCCCTTACGCAACGCTGGCAACTTGCCGCCCTGGTATAGCCACGGTCTTCACGGAAGGCGAAAGCGTCCTTGAATTGAACCATGCCTGCATTGGTAAACAGCAGGGTTGGATCATTGCCAGGCACCAGGGACGACGACTCAACGATCGTATGACCTTTACCTTCGAAGTAACTCAAAAATGCGCTGCGGAGCTCGCGGCTATCCATATCTAATAAACCATTTCATGTCTAACAAATAAAAATCCAGCGAACCAATATTCAGCAACGAGCTCGGCAGACAAAAAAACAAGACGGCTAAGATACAGAAATTAAGCCGAGGGAGCTATAGAAAGCGTCATCTTGGTTCACGCCGGCCACAGTGATAGCCAATTAATAGCTCGTGTTAGAGCCTAATATAGACTGGAGATATGGTCGTAAGAAAAGCCGCGCTGCTGCATAAACCGTGATATTCGCGCCCTGGTTTTTATATCCAGAGTTTTCATATCCAGAGTTTTCATATCCAGACCTTCCATATCCAGAGCTTCCATATCCAGAGTTTGAATATCCGTCACCTTGCCAAGTTCATCTCCGAACTTCCTGACTGCAACTGACCGAGCCAGTGCCGTGAAATCAACGCCGCATTCTTCAAAGGCGATTGATATGATTTCATCACCAACCTGCCTGGCACGCAGCTCCATTTTAATCTTGACGGGACCCTGCCCCCTATTGGTTCTTGCGCGTATAAATGCTTCAGCGAGCCTGCGGTCACTCTGCAAGCCCTCATCGGTCAGTTTGCCGACTTCCTGTTCAAAGAGCTCAGGGTTATCACCAAGACGCCGGGTTAGTTTAAGTAAAATCTCATAGCGAGAATGTTCTCTCCGCGCCAACAAATCCATTGCGGCGCGGCGAACATCTGAGGGCTTAATGTCTGTCATTTTCCTTCATTAGTACTGTCCGATTAGTACTGTCCGATTAGTACTGTCTGATTAGTACTGTCTGATTAGTACTGTCCGATTAGTACTGTCCGATTAGTACTGTCTGATTAGTACTGTCTGATTAGTACTATCTGATTAGTACTATCTGATTAGTACTATCCGATTAGTACTGTCCGATTAGTACTGTCCGATTAGTACTGCAGCGTTAGAACTACCGACGGCAACGCCGGTTCGCTTTAAACTCATGTTGTCATTGCTCTCAGGCACCCGAAATAGGCGTGACATTATCCAGGTCTTCATCTTCCGAGCCTTCGTCGTGATCAAGCAGCTTCGCCCGAATCTGTTGCTCGATGTCTACAGCGATGTGTGAATTCTCTGTGATATATTCACAGGCATTCTTCTTGCCCTGGCCAATACGTTCACCCTTGTAGCTATACCAGGCACCGGCTTTATCTACCAGGTTAAGCTGGACACCCAGGTCGATCACTTCACCCATATGATAGATACCCTTGCCGTACATAATCTGGAATTCGGCTTGCTTAAAGGGAGGCGCAACCTTGTTCTTGATCACCTTGACACGGGTTTCGTTACCGATAACCTCATCGCCTTCTTTGACAGCCCCAATGCGGCGTATGTCCAGACGAACAGAGGAATAAAACTTCAGCGCGTTACCGCCAGAGGTAGTCTCAGGGCTACCAAACATCACGCCAATTTTCATTCGGATCTGATTGATAAAGATAACCAGGGTATTTGAATTTTTGATGTTGCCCGCCATCTTACGCAGCGCCTGACTCATCAGCCGGGCCTGCAGTCCAACATGGTGGTCACCCATATCGCCCTCGATTTCTGCTTTCGGGGTCAATGCAGCGACTGAATCTATAATCACCACGTCAACAGCGCCAGATCTGACAACCATGTCGCAAATTTCAAGCGCCTGCTCACCCGTGTCCGGCTGGGAAACCAGCAGGTCATCAATATTCACGCCAAGATTCTGCGCATACAGGGGATCCAGAGCATGCTCTGCATCGATGAAGGCACAGGTCCCGCCTGCTTTTTGGGCCTCCGCAATGACCTGTAGGGTCAGGGTTGTCTTGCCCGAAGACTCCGGGCCATAGATCTCAACAATACGCCCACGAGGCAATCCACCTACCCCCAGCGCAATATCCAGGCCCAGAGAACCGGTCGATATTGCCGGGATTTTCTCCAGAGGAGAATCACCAAGACGCATTATAGCGCCCTTGCCAAACTGCTTCTCGATCTGGGAAAGTGCTGCTGTTAGCGCCTTCTCTTTTTGAGTATCTTTTTGAGTATCTTTTTGCGTGTCTTTTTGCGTGTCTTTTTGCGAACCGCTATTTTCAACGTCGGACATTGTTTTTCCTCTTTGTTTTTTAACTGGTTATATATACAGTATTATCCATATAATCATTTAAACGCCAAATGCTTTTTTCAACTTGTTTTGTTTCACCCAGATTCCCGTCGAATCGACGATTTAATCTCACAGGGGTTCGCGTTGACCACCCTACCTGGCAGCACCACATCCTCACTGATCTTGCTGCCAGGCCCGGTCGGGCAGGTAGATAGTCTCAGGTGGGGCTGGTTTGGGATGTAGGAGAAGGATTAAAGCTATATAGGCTTTTATCTGGTCGAGGCGAATGCGGCATGCGACACGTGGCCTCAATCGAATTTAAATGGTGTGAGTGATCCTACTCTCGGCAATATCGGGTTCGTGGACTCTTTTCCGTCTTTGGAGTCCTGCACGGCAGCAAAGTTACAAGCGTCAGTAGATGGCTTTTGCATTTACAGACTTCGGGTCGGCGCAGTATCCATCTGCCACAATACTGCTACTCAAGCGATGGTTGGAAAATTAGTAAACCAAACCGAATCGACACAAAACAACATTGATGATTTCAGGTGGTAAGGAGAGCTGGCAGCTGTATCGCATCTCATCTGAACAACCAACAGTGATCGTAAACAGGATGCGTTCATTGAAGATCTTAAGGATTTTACTGACAACTGATTTGATCGCCCTCTGACCCTTGCCCATAGCATTGACGGAAGGTACCTTGTAGGAAACACATCAGCAGGTACTCCATGACTTTTGCTATTCCTGAAGCCGACGCCAGCCTTGAGATTTGTTGGGATAACATTGGCGTGCCGCATATTTTCGCTAATTCTATTCCAGATGCCTTTAGAGGCATGGGCTATGCCTGCGCGAGCGAACGCCTATGGCAACTGCACTTGAGTAACCTGTACGCCACTGGCACGGCAGCCAGCGTCATGGGTGAGAAACATATACCTCAGGATCTGATGCACAAGGCGTTTAACGTTACCGCAAGAGAAGTGCCAGACTCCCCGGGTGACTATATTGTTGACGCCTACCTGCAGGGCGTTAACGCCTACGTTGATTCGCTTGATGAGGTGCCACCAGAATTCCTGAAGGCCGGCACGGAGCCCAGACACTACACACGCCATGATGTTGCCTCACGTTATCGCTTCACAGGCTGGTTTCAACATAAGACTTGGCTGGAGAAAATTTACCTTGGGAAACTTATGGCAGAACATGGCGTTGAGTATTTTCGCCATCATGTGCTCAGGTTTTCTAACGAAGATGCTATGTGCATCGAGTCGCTTCGAGACGCATTGCTTGGTATCGACATGAACGTCGCAAAACTACTTTTCCCTCATGAGACGAGGCTGAGCGGCAGCAATAATTGGGCAATCAATGGTGAGTTATCTGCGTCTGGGTTTCCGATGTTAGCAACCGATCCACATCAACCCCATAGTATTCCGAACACGTTCTTCTATTCGCACTTGAGTGCGCCGAATTGGGATGCCTTTGGCGCCAGTTTCCCCGGCGTGCCTTACTTTATGATGGGACACAATCGAGACGTGTCCTGGGGGCTAACCACAGGTTGCGTCGATACTTATGACGTCTTTGTTGAGAGTGAGGCGCCTGGCAACACTCAAAGTTACACAGTCGATGTCGCTAACCAACCTTCACGCAGCTTCACGGTGAGTGAATCAACCCACGGCCCTATTCTTGAGTCACTGACAGACGCGCTGGGCTTCACGGATCTGCGGGGAGCAGGAAGTATCACCGCGCTTGATTGGGCCATGAGAGATCAACCCACTTCCGCGGGTGTTCTGGCGCTGATGCCATTAGCCAAGAATTCACAACAACTGGGCGATGCATTGTTTGAGAACGATGTCTGTCCGTTGGTCAACAACATTATCTGCGTCGATAGACACAATGATATGCATCGCTATATAGCCACGACGCTGCGACACCGATCAGGCAGTGGTGAAAATCATGCGGAACAAGGTGTGACAGGCGTTGTGCCTTTGCCCGGCAACAACCCCGACTACCATTTTCGATTAAGTACCGCGGCTGAATTGCTCGTTGAATCGAACCCGTTAAAGAAGTACACCTTAACTGCCAACAGCGACACTATGGGCGATTCGGGTCGCTATCCGATTCATAATTTTCCTACCCACGATGCCAGAGCAAAACGGATTGATGAATTGTTGCAAAAGCGGGGATCCAATTTCACGACAGAATACTTCGCGGACATGCAGTTGGACTTGATGGATGTTAGAGCCAGAGAGCTGGTACCGAACATATTGCAGTCGCTAGAATCTCAACCCCAACATGAAAGATTAGAACTGGCGATTAAACTCCTGGCTGATTGGGACTATGTGGCGACCACAGACTCAAAGGCTGCTTGCATCTTGTACCCCCTGTTGGAAAAACGTTCGCACATTCAATTTATGGAAACCGTTCTAGGTAAGAGCCCTTTGATCACCACAATGTCGAGTATTGCACCTGCACTCAATCGTTTCGATATCAGCCATTTCATGGCAGAGGGATCGCCCTGGCTTGCCCACAGAGACACGCTTGATAAGATCATCGCCGAAAATGTGATAGCTATCGTTGAGTACCTGACGACGAACTACGCTGATGATTGGTCGTGGGGCAAGATACACCAAATTCGCTTCGGCCATTCACTACGTAAACACAAACCATGGCAGGCTATACATGTGGGTCCTGATCCTATTGGCGGCAGCGCTACCACGCTGCGCATGGCACGACATAATCCTCCGGTTAAAGGCAGTATTGAACAGGAGGTTTATCATGGCCCCGCATTTCGTTGGATTGTCGACATGGCGGACCCACTTCGGTTTAAGTTTGTCATTGCCGGTGGGAACGGCGGGCGGCCTGATAGCGAGCATGTTTCAGATCACTATACGGCCTGGCTAAAAGGCGATTATTTCGACATGTCGCTGGTAAGGGAAGAAATGAACATCGTCCGGCAGGATAAAACGGGGTCGGNNNNTCTCCAGACCTGTAACCACTCCCTGATCTGCGGCAGGTACTCAGCCAAGTCATAGATGCCCTCGACGCCACTGCGGGAGTGACCCAGCATCGCCAGCCTTGCCCCGGCCAGCGACATGTCAAGCTCGTGGCCAAGCGCTATCCGGGTCAATTTATCGGTATGAGGAAGCCTGAAACGGTAGATGTAACGAATGCCAGCTGTGTTTCGGGTGACCCGAAGCCCACGATATTCTCCAAGGTCGGCCAGGATCTTTCCCATGTGCATCTTTTTGATACCAAGGGACGAGAGTGGTTTAGAATGAGCCTGAGTCATGCCGATCTCCTTTATCGGTTGATTCCGGCATAGGGAGTTACCGCTCCCTGTGCCAGCTTGACCTTACACTTATCGTGCAAAGTAACTCTTCCCTCGATACGGGGAAGTTACCCTAAACAGGGCACACTTGTGTAACCTTGGCTGGATAAACGTGGACAAACGAGCACAACCGCTAAAGAACAATTGTTCATATAAGATATTGAAATAAGTTAGATTACAGGTAAATGGGCCGCTATAAATGGGCAGTACAGAACAACACCATACACCGATGATGCGCCAGTACCTGGCCATTAAGGCCCAGCACCCTGATGAACTTTTGTTCTATCGCATGGGTGACTTTTATGAGCTGTTTTTCACGGATGCTGCTCAAGCAGCCGATGCGCTCGGTATAACGCTCACCGCCAGAGGCTCTTCGGCAGGCGAACCCATCCCAATGTGCGGTGTTCCCTTTCATGCTGTGGATACCTATCTCGCCAAACTTGTTCAACGGGGTGTCTCTGTTGCCATCTGCGAGCAGATAGGCGATCCCGCGACCAGCATAGGGCCTGTTGAACGAAAGGTCATGCGTATCGTGACCCCGGGCACGCTGACCGAAGAATCCCTGCTGGATGCTGGCCGTGACAATCTTATCGCCGCGATCAGCGCTGACGGCACATCGTTTGGCCTTGCTACCCTGGATATCTCCAGCGGTCGATTTGAGCTCGCTGAACATCCAGTTGAAACCAGCCTGGTCAGTGAGCTTCATCGGCTTTCTCCTGCAGAGATACTCCTGATGGATAATCAGGAGTATCCGTTAATTGCCACGCAACATGCGGGTTCAAGATGCCGGTCTGAGTGGGAATTTGACCTGACCTCTGCCAGGGCTGCACTGACAAAACAGTTCAACGTAAGAAACCTCGCCGGTTTTGATTGTGATGATATGGACCTTGGCCTTCGGGCTGCAGGGTGTCTGCTCGCCTATGTGCAGGAAACCCAGAGAACCGAACTGCCACATATTAACCGTCTGAAAAAGCTGACCAGTGATGAAGCTGTTCACATCGATGGCTCCTCACGTCGAAACCTTGAACTGACCCTTAACATCCATGGGGGCGAAGAACACACACTGTTTGCCGTGTTAAACAAAACAGCAACCAGCATGGGCGGACGACTGCTGCAGCGGTGGATTAACCGTCCCATCCGTTCACGCCAGGTACTGAGCGGACGCATGGACGCCATCGATCGAATTGTCCAGGGCAAGCACGCTGACCCAATGTTCTCCTGCCTGCGGAACATAGGCGATATTGAACGAATACTGGCCCGTGTCGCGCTTCGGTCCGCCAGGCCAAGAGACATCGCGCGCCTTAGAGACGCACTCGCTATCCTGCCTGAACTCAGCGACCTGCTCGGCGCTATTGATGCAGACCGCATTGCGCAACTCGCCCAAAAATGTAAACCACTTCCCGAGTTGGCACGGGAACTTGAAAAAGCCGTTATTGAAAATCCGCCCGTTGTTATCCGGGAAGGCGGGGTCATCAAAAAGGGATACGACGACGAACTGGATGAGCTCCGATCCATCAGCGAGAACGCTGCGGAATACCTGATAAAACTTGAAACCGAAGAACGAGAAGTCACAGGACTCAGCACACTCAAGGTCGGTTATAACCGGGTACACGGCTATTACATCGAAATCAGTAAAAGCCAGGCTGAAAAAGCCCCCGCGCATTATGTTCGGCGGCAGACCCTCAAGAATGCTGAGCGCTTTATCACGCCGGAACTGAAGACTTTCGAGGACAAGGCTCTCAGCAGCAAAAGCCGGGCACTCGCCAGGGAAAAACACCTTTATGACGAACTGCTGGAGCTATTAGTCGGACAGCTAACGCTGCTCCAGGATCTTGCCGACGCCATATCTGAACTTGACGTGATCAACACCCTTGCGGAACGTTCGGTCACATTGCAACTGGTCCGACCAGTGTTAACCCAGGACCCTGCGCTAGAAATAGAGCAGGGGCGCCATCTTGTTGTTGAACAGACGATGGATGGCACGTTCATCGCCAATGACCTTGACCTGGGCGGTGAGACACAATTGCTGATTATTACCGGCCCTAATATGGGTGGTAAATCAACTTACATGCGCCAGTGCGCCATAATTACATTGTTAGCACACATTGGTTGCTTCGTGCCCGCCAGATCGGCAAGCATTGGCGCAATCGACAGGATCTTTACCCGAATAGGTTCATCTGATGACCTCGCAAGTGGTCGATCCACCTTTATGGTCGAGATGACAGAAACGGCGCTTATCCTTAATAACGCCACGCCTCATTCGCTGGTGTTGCTTGATGAAATCGGCAGGGGCACATCGACCTTCGATGGTTTATCCCTGGCCTGGGCGGTCGCCAATTCGATCGCCACGGATATCGGCGCGTTGACCTTGTTCGCGACGCACTATTTTGAACTCACAGCCCTGCCTGAAAACCTGGCACAAACCCGAAATGTACATCTTGCTGCCCGCGAGTTCGGTGAGGACATTGTCTTCATGTACGCGGTCAATGATGGTCCCGCCAGCCAGAGCTACGGATTACAGGTTGCAAAACTCGCCGGTGTCCCACAATCGGTCATCCGCATCGCCCAGGAAAAGCTGAGGCAGCTAGAGGAAAACGAGGTCAGGATGGACGCACACCCTGCACAGGCGGACCTTTTCGTGGCAGCGGCAACTGAACCCGATGAACTGCGGACCCGTCTGCAGGGTCTGGATGTGGATTCACTGTCGCCAAGGGATGCACTGGATCTGATCTATGAACTGCATGGGCTGTCCAAAAATTAGCACTTGGTTCAATCCATATGGGACCTGATGAGGCAAGCGGGATACAAAGGAAAGGTAGACGACTATTAAAGAAACAGGAAACGAGCTGAACCTCGTTTCCTGTCGGTGCTCAGATTGCCAGGTGGTCCCGCTTGTTCTTCACCTCTGCCCAGTCTTCGGCATCGGGCAGGGGGTCTTTCTTTTCGGTAATGTTTGGCCAGGTTTCGCAAAGCTCGGCGTTCAACTGGAGAAATTCCTGCTCGGCTTCCGGAAGTTCATCTTCAGAATAAATGGCGTCGACCGGGCACTCAGGTTCACATAGGGCGCAATCAATACACTCATCAGGACTGATGACCAGAAAGTTGGGTCCTTCGTAAAAACAATCTACCGGGCACACTTCTACACAATCGGTGTGCTTACACTTAATACAACCGTCACTCACCACAAATGTCATATCGTTCCCTTGAGCTTACAAATCTTTAAAAAAAGGCATTCTATCAGCTTTTGGGGTCCTGACAATCCACTGCGGGGTTGTTTATGGGTGGCTATGCTCTGTTGTTTGGGCTGTTCATGGCCGTCTACTTTGCGCTGGTATGCCGCTTGCCTCATCAGGTCCCAGTCAGGTCTATCCAGGTAGCGCTCAGGGCTGTCCATGTAGCGCTCAG
>LWDU01039140.1_pt1 | contig 38404 bp, 38 predicted proteins | sample 727161 | NCBI WGS metagenome assembly LWDU01 (sample SAMN04566230, study PRJNA314399) | hydrothermal vent metagenome | isolation source: deep sea hydrothermal plume seawater | place: Mexico: Gulf of California, Guaymas Basin | collected 2004-07-11
GTTGTTCGGCTAGGGGCGCCCGATGAGCAGTGCCATCAAAGCGAGGCAGCCGATCACGAAGGCGCCGAGCGCTTTACCTTGCAGTTGCGGGACGCTGAAGGGCGCGAGGTTGAGGCCGGCCAGGGCGATCATCAGAACGGCCAGAATTACCGGGTAGCGAGGACCCCAGCCGGGCGACGCCAAGTACAGAAGCGCGAAGACGAGGATGCTGTAGTCGGGTGACAGACCGCGCCGGGGTGCCGAGGGGACGAACTCGTAGCTGTAGCGAACCGCGATGGCTGCGAGGTGCATTCCGGCGACGAACCAGACCGCCCAGGAAAATCCGCCGAGGATCAAGAGCATGAGCGCCGGGAAAACTCCCTTGGACACGAAGTCCGCGTAGCAATCGAGATGCGCCCCAAACGTGCCCACGGCCGCCGGTCGATCCGGGCGCTGGCGGGCCATGCGTCCATCGAGTTGGTCGATCAGGATGGCGAGGAGGCACAGGGCCAGGGCCGGGCCGAAGCGTTCCTGGATGCACAGGCCGACGGCACCGAGGCCCGCAGCCAGGCCTGCGAGGGTCATGAGGTTGGGCGCGTCCAGTAGGAACACGGCCAGCCCATGCGCTTGCTCATGGTTTTCGGGTGGGGTTGTCAGGGGGTTGCCTCTTGGTTGGGGCGGAACCGGATCGAACCGCCGCATTCAGTGCTCGCGGGCGATCACTCGCTGAAGCAGTTTCAGCGCGGGTCCTCCGTGGCGGAGTGCACTTCTCAGTGGCTGCGGTGCTTCGGGAAAGTCAGATGGCACCGTGCTATCAGTCCGCGGGCAAAACAGAGTAGCGAGTCCGCACGACGGCGACCCGCTCAGGATCAAATTTCTGGGGCGATCCGGAGAGGCTGAGCCAGGGAAAGGTCAGGGTGGGGATGGTCAAAAAAGGAAGCGGCGAGGCGCAAGCCCCACGCGGCGGGGCGGGGAACGACCCCGAGGCGCCGGGGGGAGACGCCGCCTTTATGGCCACGGGACTCTACGGCACCGATATGGAGAATTCCTTCTCGGGCGCGCTCAGTTTCATGCGCCGCCGCTACAGCCGAGATTTCGTCTCGGCCGATGTAGTTGTCTGCGGAATTCCGTGCGACATCACGGCCTCGAATCGCCCCGGGGCGCGATTTGGGCCGAGGGGTATTCGCGCGGCCTCTGCGGAACTGGCTTACGGCCCCGTTTGGCCTTGGGGCTTCGACCCTTTGGATCGGCTTGCGGTCATCGACGGTGGGGACGTGGCCTACGCGGCGGGCTCCCTCGCGTCCATGTTGGACGCCGCGGAAAAATATGCTGCTGCCGTACTGGCCGGTGGGGCATCCATGCTCAGTCTGGGCGGCGAGCACCTCGTGTCTCTCCCGCTGCTGCGGGCCCATGCGGCTCGCTACGGCCCCCTGGCCCTGGTCCACTTCGATGCGCACTCGGATACCTGGAGCGACGAAGAGGAACTCGGGCACGGCAATATGTTCTACCACGCGCTGGGCGAGGGCTTGATCGACGTGGAACACTCGGTGCAGGTGGGTATCCGAACCCACAATGCCGAGACCCATGGCTTTCAACTGCTCGACGTCGATTGGGTGCACGACCGGGGACCGGAGGAGGTTGGCCGCAAAATCCGCGAGGTGGTGGGCGAGGGTCGCGCCTACCTGACGTTCGACATCGACTGCCTGGATCCCGCATATGCGCCAGGAACCGGAACACCAGTCGTGGGAGGACTGTCGACGCGTTTCGCACGGAGGGTCCTGGGTGCTCTCGCTGGGGTCGACTTCGTGGGGATGGATATCGTCGAGGTTTCCCCGCCCTACGACGCCTCGGACATCACGTCTCTGGCCGCCGCCACCCTGGCTCTGGATTATCTCTGCCTGCTCGCGCTGGATCGTCCCGAGCCGGAAAGCTGACGCCGGGCTTCAGCGCACGAGCAGGCGCGTGCAGTGGGAGCACTGGATCAGTGCATTCTCGGGTTCCGCCAACATACGGCTGAGATCGACCCGGGGTAGGCTGACCCGGCACCCCTGACAGAGTCCGTCCCGGAGGGACACGGCGGCTTTTCCGGCGAGTTTGGGTTTTTCGCGCAGGGCCTCGTAGGTCTCGACCAGAGTTTCCGCCAGGCTCGAAATGGGTTCGGCACGCTGGTCGCTCAGCGCTTTCAGTGCCGCGTCAATTCTCTGCTCGCCGGCGCGGATGGCCGCGCGTAGATCTTCGCCCCGCTTCTCGGCGCCGGCATGCAGTGCCGCCAGGCGCTCGAGTTCGCCATCCTGGGCTTCGATCTCCTCCATGATCTCAAGTTCGCGCTCCTCGAAATTTTCCTGCTTGGACCGGGTCAGGCGGAGTTCCATCTGGAGGGATTCGAGTTCCTTGGCCGCTGTTACTTCGCCCGAGTAGAGGCGAGCCTCGACATCCTGAGCACTTGCGGCGACTCCGGAAACTTCGCCCGCGACTTCGCGTTCCTTGCGGGCGAACCCATCACGCTTTTCTCGGGTCGATGCCTGGAGGCGATCGTTGGCGACAATTTCGGCCGCGCATGCTTTGAGGGCTTCGCGTTCGGGCAGGCCTTCGCGCTGGGCCCGCAGGCGATCCGTTTGGAGATCGAGGTCCTGGAGTGCGAGCAGGGGGTCGAGCAGCGCCATTTCTTTTTTTCCTCGGCGGAGCGGGAGACGGTAGCCCTCTGAGGGTATGACAGGTGCGGCGCGCTGGCCTCTACAGGGCGACGATCCAGTCCGCTCGGGCAATCTTTGCGACGGTTTGTGCGGACCCGCAGGGGGAGGAAAGGCATGCGCACACCCGCATGACGGGTTGGGGGTTTTTGTGGCTGGCATTTCTATGGAGGCGCGCGTCGCCCGGGAAGCCCCATCCGAGGCTGGTTCGCTGTTGAGCGTCGTCCGGGCGGGCTAAGCTATGCACCTTCGAATGCAAAGGGAGGAGGCAGTCGCGATGTCCGATGGATCGACACAAGATGAGGGACCGAACGCACAGCAGGCCAAGTACTGGAACGATGTGGCCGGGCCCAAATGGGTCGCGCTCGCCGAAGCGATCAATGGCCAGATCCAACCCATCGGCCATGCGGCGATGGAAAGGGCGCGGATCGAGCGAGGCCAGCGGGTGCTCGATGTGGGTTGCGGGTGTGGTCAGACCAGCCTTGAACTGGCCCAGCGCGTGGGTGAGCAGGGACACGTAGACGGACTCGATCTCTCCGAGCCGATGTTGGCCGAGGCCCGTGTGCGCGGCGCGGAGTTAAAGAATTTGCAATTCACCGCCGCCGATGTGCAGGTCCACGGGCTGCAGGAGGCTGCCTACGACCGAATTTTTTCACGTTTTGGCGTGATGTTCTTCGACGATCCCGAAGCCGCCTTTGCGAACCTGCGCGGGGCGCTGGCTCCGGGGGGACAGTTGACCTTCGTCTGCTGGCAGGAGATCGGGAGTAATCCTTGGATGGCGGTTCCTGGAGCCGCGGTGGCCTCGCTTGTGGAAATGCCGCCGCCAACGGATCCCCATTCACCCGGTCCTTTTGCTTTCGCCGATGCCGAGCGAACCCGCGGAATCCTGAACGGAGCGGGTTTCGAACAGGTCGAATTCGAATCGCTCGAGGTACCGCTGACCATCGGCCGGGGGATGACGGATGCCCAGTTGGTCGAATTCTCACTCCAAATGGGACCCGCTGGGGCCGCCATGCGCGAAGCCGACGAGGCCCTCCGCATCCGCTTGCGGGCGGCGGTGGCCGAGGCCATCGAGCCTCATAAGGGGGCTGAAGGCCTCGTGATGGACTCAGCGGCTTGGATATTCTCGGCCGCCTGATCACGAGCACCGAGTCGTCGCGTTTGTCCGTACCTGCCGAAAGGACCGCCGCATGGGGATGCTAGAGGATCTCACCCTCGATCGGATTCGCATGGCCGCGGACCGGATCGCTTCCCACGTGGTTCGAACGCCGTTGCTTTGTTACGAGCGTGACGCAGATTGCGAACTCCTGCTGAAGCCCGAATCCCTTCAACCCACTGGGGCATTCAAACTTCGCGGTGCAATCAACAAGATCGCGACCTTGGCTGAGGATTGTCCCGGGGTTGTTGCGCATTCGTCTGGAAATCACGCCCAAGCGGTGGCCTGGGCCGCTGCGCTTTTCGATCTGCCCGCGGTTGTCGTCATGCCCAATGATGCGCCCAAGATCAAACGCGCCCGGACCGAGGCCTCGGGAGCCGATGTCGTGGTGGTGGGGCCCGACAGCGATGAACGGAGTGCCCGGGCTCGGCAATTGGCCCACGAACGGGGCTGGGCTCTGGTCGAACCCTACGACGACGTCGAAATCGCTGCGGGGCAGGGGACCAGTGCACTGGAATTGATCGAGGATGCCGGGGAACTCGATCGGTTCTATGCCCCCATTAGCGGCGGTGGTCTGATGGCGGGGTGCGCCGTAGTGGTGTCGGCCCTCTGCCCCGACGCGGAAATCATCGGTTGTGAGCCCGAGGACGCCGGGGACACTCGGGCCTCGTTGCAGGCGGGCAAACGCTGCACGATTCCGCCGCCGATGTCCATTGCCGATGGGTTGCGGGTGCGACGCCCGGGAGAACAGACGTGGCCGGTGATTCGCAAGCGGGTGCACCGCGTGGAATTGGTCACCGACGACGAGTTGCTGGATGCCATGGCGTGGGCACTGCATGCCCTGCGCTTGGTGCTGGAACCTTCGGGTGCCGCATCCCTTGCCCTGGCATTGCGCGAGGGAAAGGGGCGCTGCGGCGTGTTGCTCTCCGGGGGAAATGTCGACCCGAAGCACCTCGAGGAAGCGGCGAATCGTGCGAGTAAACTCAGTTAGAAGCACCCGGCTTGTCGGTGGGGGATTGGGCTAGGCTTCGCCCCTCACTGAAAAGGAGCTGTTCATGGTCGATGTAATCAAACTCGGAATCAAGCGACCGGTGACCCAGCCCCTGCTTCCGGATCCCGATCCCCGCAAAGCAAAGTACACGCTGATTTCGGTGGACGATCACCTGATGGAACCTCCTGAAACCTTCGAGGGCAGGCTTCCCGCGCGACTGCAAGCACGTGGTCCCAAGGTGGTGGAGACCGAGGAGGGACACGAGATCTGGATGATGGACGGTCAGCCCTATTTCCAGGTGGGCTTCATGTGCGTGGCGGGTCGGCCAAAAGAAGATCACCGGGTAGAGCCCGCCCGCTTCGATGAGGTTCGCCCCGGTTGTTACCGGATTCACGACCGCATCAAGGACATGGATATCGGCGGGATCCAGGCCTCGGTGAATTTCCCGTCCGGGGTGACGGGCTTTGGGGGCACGCTCTTTAGTCTGATCGACGATCGGGAGTTGGGCGTGGCCTGTACTCGGGCTTGGAACGATTGGCTCTTCGAGGAGTGGTATTCCCCGTATCCCGACCGCATCGTGCCACTGGGGATTACCTACGTCACCGATCCGGCGTTGGGCGCTGAGGAGATTCGGCGCAACGCGGCCCGGGGGTTCAAGGCGGTCACGATTCCCGAGCAACCCCATCGCCAGGGCTTGCCGCCGGTCTTCGATGAGTACTGGGAACCCATCATTCGAGCCTGCGCCGAAACCGGTACAGTGCTCAACCTGCACGTGGGCTCCTCGGGTTTTCCCGATATGCCGCCCGGGGCACCGATGCTGGAATTGGGCGGGACACTGTTTGCCCAGGTGGCGATGACGTCCTGCTCCGAGTGGCTGTGGAGCGGTTGGCCGGCGCGTTTTCCCGACCTTAAAATTGCCATGTCCGAAGGCGGAATCGGCTGGGTGGCCATGCTGGCCGACCGCCTGGACAACCTGATGTCACGTTCGGGATATGGTCAGAACTGGCCCGACAAGAAGTGCTCGCCCAGCGATGTCCTCCGCCGAAACTTCTGGTTCTGCATGATCGACGACCCCTCGACGATTTCTACCCGCCACGCCATTGGTGTCGAGAATATTCTATTTGAATCCGACTATCCCCACGGCGACGGAACCTGGCCCGATACTCAAACGGTCATGGAAAATGTTCTGGGCGATTTACCCGTAGAGGAGATCCGGATGATCACCCACGAAAATGCGGCGGCATTGTATGGCCATCCGCTGCCCGAGGTCTGCCTCCCCTAGACGCGAAGGGCCGGAGAATCCAATTCTATGTCGATCAAGTTCCTTCAAGACGCACGCTCTCACCCCGCTCGGGACATGGCGATTCGCTCGATCACGTGTGCGGAAAGCAAGAACCGCGAGGGCTGGCTCGCGCTCTGGGCTGCCGATGGAGTGATTCAGGATCCGGTGGGCATTTCGCCGCTGGATCCCGAAGGCCAGGGACATCAAGGCATTGAAGCCATTACCGCCTTCTACGACAAAGTGATTGCCTCCGCGGATCTGCGCTTCCAGATTCGACAGAGCTTTGCGTGCGGGGACGAGTGCGCCAACGTGGGGACGATCACCACCCGGCTGGGGACGCTGGTCTCGCGCACGGAACTGGTGATGGTCTATCGCTTGAATGCCTCGGGTGAACTGGGCTCCTTGCGAGCCTTCTGGGAATTCGAGGACACAGCGGCCGGTGTGTACTGACCCATGCGGGTGGGTGTCTATCTCGATCTGCGCAATCCCGCCCCATGGCGCCGACCCTGGGCGGACCACTATGCGCGTAGCCTCGAGTGGATCGAAGAGGCCGAGCGCCTTGGGGCGGACTCGGTCTGGCTCTCGGAGCACCACTTTTTCGAGGACGGCTATCTCCCCCAGCCACTGACCTTCGCCGGGGCGGTGGCGGCGCGCACCCGGCGTATGCGGATCGGAACCGCGATCCTGTTGGCGCCGCTTCGTCCAGCGCTTCAGATCGCCGAGGAGGCGGCCGTAGTGGATTGCCTGTCGGGTGGGCGCCTGGATCTGGGTCTCGGGGCGGGTTATGTCGCCCGGGAATTTGATGCCTACGGGGCGGATCTCAAGCTCCGCTACACCCGGACCGATCAGCGGATTCGGGAAATTCGTGCGTTGCTTGCCGGTGGGGAGGTGACTCCGCCACCCGTGCAGGCGCCGCTCCCCCTCTGGCTCGGCTACCAAGGGCCCCAGGGCGCTGCCCGAGCGGGGCGCTTGGGCGTGGGCTTGCTGACCCTGAATCGTGCTTCCCTCGAGCCCTACCGCGCGGGCTTGCGCGAGGGGGGGCACGATCCCGAAAGCGGAAGGATGGCCGGCCTGATGGGCGCAGTGGTGAGCGATGATCCGGAATCCGCCCGGGAGCGGCTTCTGCCGCATATCGCGCACCAACTGAACACCTACCGGGAGGCCGCCGCCGGTCGGGCGATTCGACCGATTACCACCGAGATGCTGCGCGACCCGGCAGCGCCCGGAAAAGGCTTTCAGGCCACTGAGGTCCTGACGCCCGGAGCGCTGATCGACCGGGTCGCCGCCCAGGTGAAGGACCTGCCGGCCCATGAAGTCTATTTTTGGCTGAGCATTGCGGGGATGCCCGACGACCTCGTCCAGCGCCACCTGGAACTGCTCTGCGGCGAGGTCCGACCGGGACTGGCGCATCTTGGTGTTGGCGGCGTTGGAGTCGGAGCCTGAGTTGAAGGTGGCGCTGAAGGTGGCGCTGAAGGTGGCGCTTAAGGTGGCGCTTAAGGTGGCGCTTAAGGTGTTGGCGGTGGCGAAGGCCCGGCCCGAACCAGACGCTTAGTGGCGCAGGGCGCTGGCGGTTCCCAGGGCGACCCGGGTGCCGTCGGTTTTCTCGACCCAGACATCGCAATGGACCCGTGTAGCCGTGCCCTCGGGCTCCTCGTCTCGGATTTTTCCCTGGGTGACCACTTGTTCATCCACCCAAAGCACGTTGGTCAGTTTGAGCGACATTTTTCCGCCGCAGAGCCATCCCTCCTCGAAGCTCTCGTGCATTACCTGGGAGACGAAGCACGTCGACATCATGCCCTGGACCACGATATTCGGAAAGCCGAGTTTCAGGGCCTGTTCGCGGCTCGTGTGGTAATTGGCCTCGGGACCCGAGAACATCCAGCAGCGCCGCTCGTCGATGGTCTTGTGAAATGAGACCAGGTCGGGCCCGGTCGCCGAGGGAAAGGGCGGGCGGGGTTGCTTCCGTTGTGCTGTCTCCTTATCGACGACGAACTGGTCCTTCTCTTTTGTGCCGCTGTCCTCGGGTAGAAAAGACTGGTGGGTACGGCTACGGACCAGCAGGCGGGAATCCTCTTCGTCGAAGAGATCGGTCTCGTTCACAACGTAGAGTCGACCGCGTTTGTGATACCGCTCGGTGATGGTGGAGACCGAACGCACGCGACTCCCCACCCGGATGGGGGAAAACATCTCCCAGTCCTGTTGGGCGTGGAGGTTCCCAAACAGGTTCTTGAGATACCAATCGCCGACAAAGGAGTAGCACTCGGAGTGATGGAGCAGGGGAGGGGCCCACTGGGCGTAATTGACGTGGGAATCATCCAGGGCCTGGCTGTAGAAATCGACCACCTCGGGTGTGATGTCGTAGGTGTTGCTGCCGCAAAAACGACCTACGTGGGCCGGTTCACCGAGTAGATTGGTCATGCGCTCCTCCTCGCTCGGGGGATCGGAATCGTCGCCCGAGCCCCGATGCGATAGCGCGCCGAGGCGTGTATTGCCAAGAACACGCGGGGCGGCGCACTTGCGAAGACTTGGTCCCGATGCTCTCATGCGTGGTCGCGATGTGGTCGCGATGTGGTCCGGTGCAGTCCGGGCTTTCGGGTCAACCCCGGCGGGGAAGATTCCAGGAGGAGAGGGCTCGATGGAGGGCAGCGAGGATGGAGCAGGAACCCAGAACCCAGAGCAGCACGCTCTGTCCGATGCCACCCGGAAGTTGATCGAGGCTGTGCGCTTGAGCACCGCATCGCCGGAATCCCTGGCCCAAGCCCGGGCCCGGGTGGAGCAGGCACTGGAAGTCCTTGCCCCGCACACCCACAAGGGCCCCTACGCCCAGGCCGATTTGCTGGGGGGACTTGGCGAGTTCGAGCGGACTCAAGACCCCATGGAGCTCTTCCCATACAGCCCCGTGATCGGCAGGGGGAATCCCATTGCGCCCCCCATCGAGTTCACCCTGCAAGGGAACGAGATCCACGGTCTCGGTCGCTTTGGCGCCCAGTACTGCGGGCCGCCGAACCACGTTCACGGGGGCGTGGTTGCCGCGGTCATGGACGAGTTGTTGGGGGCGGTGAACGTGGCAAATGATCTGGGGGCGATGACCGGAACCTTGACTGTTCGCTACAGCCAGCCCACGCCCCTGTTTGAGGAGATCCGAATGCGGGGTCGGTCCGCGGGCACCGAAGGCCGCAAGGTCTTCGCCGAGGGCCAGATGTGGCATGGCGACCGCTTACTGGCCGAGGCCGAGGGCATCTTTATTCAGGTGCGCGACGACATTCGGACGCGCCTGGGCTGGGCCCAGCGCTGATCTGAGCCGGAAAGACTCGGTTCGGGGTCCTTCCGCCCCCCGCAGTGAGCCCCTCCCCGGTAGGCCGAGCTCTGCTCTCAGTGCCTTGAGCAGAGTTTTGCACGCCAGCGATCCGGTTCCAGCCTTCATTCCGACTCTCTTTCATGCAGGCCTCGGTGGTAGCTGGGGGTCTGAGTAGGTCGGCAGGATGTTTCGGACTGAGCCGAGACGCCACCGACCGTCGGGAGAGAACAGCATGGCCTTCACGACGCGGAGCCGAGAATGGATTGACAATTCAACACCCTTTTACGTTTTGATTCTGGGCGTTGGCGTGATTTTTTCGATTGTTGGGGGAGTGGCGCAGTCGGCCCAGGCGGACAGTGACTCGGACCGTGACCGTGGCTCGGGTTCTCGCCGACGGGTGGAACTCCCCCAGGCGCTCACCGATGCAGATTTTCACCCGACCGGACCCCAATTCGAGGAGAAGGTTGAACTTGGCCGGCTACTCATGTTCGACAAGGTACTCAGCGGCAATCGGAACATTGCCTGCGCGACGTGCCACCACCCGACGACCGGGACCGGCGATGGGTTGGCGCTGCCGGTTGGCGAAGGCGGATTTGGCCTCGGGCCGGCTCGAGACAGCAATGAAGGCGCGCTTGCCCACGTCGAGGGTCGGGTTCCGCGAAACGCACCGCCGGTGTACAACCTGGCGGCGCGGGAGTTCACCGCGCTGTTTCACGACGGTCGGTTGGCCGTCGACTTTTCCGAGCCCTCGGGCTTTGTCAGTCCTGCTGGGGACCAGATGCCGGTGGGCTGTCACGTGGACCCCACACCGCCGTGCATCGAGAATATTCTTGCTGCCCAGGCTCTTTTCCCCGTGACCTCGGGCCTGGAGATGGCGGGTCAAGCCCACGAAAATGCGGTGGGTGCGGCGGGCCATGCGGGAACGCTGGCGGGACCCGGGGGCGTATGGGACTTGTTGGCCCGGCGCCTGCGCGAGATCCCCGAGTATGTCGAACTCTTCAAGGCGGCGTTTCCCGCTCATGTTCGGAGGGTCGAGGATGTCACCTACGTCGATGCCGCCAACGCGATCGGAGCCTTCGAGGCCGCGACCTGGCGAAGCGATCAAAGCGCCTTTGACCGCTATCTCCGGGGCGAGAAGGGCGCGCTGAGTCGAGACCAGAAGAGGGGTATGCGCCTGTTCTACGGGGACGCCGGTTGTGCGGGCTGTCACAGTGGATCGCTTCAGACCGATCAGGAATTTCATGCGGTCGGTATGCCGCAAATCGGGCCGGGCAAGGGGGATGGGATCTCGGGTCAGGAGGATTTTGGTCGCTATCGCGTCACGGGAAGGGACGAAGACCTCTTCGCTTTCCGAACACCGTCCTTGCGCAATGTGACCGTTACGGGTCCCTGGGGTCATGCAGGGGCCTACAGCGATCTTCGTAAAGCTGTCGTGCACCACCTCGATGTGGCCGGAGGCCTGCAGGGCTACGGGTTTGATGCCCGACTGGCATTGGACGCCGACCAGACTTCCACCGATTACCACGTGATGCAGAGCCCACCCCTGGTGGATGCCTTGATCGAGGAAAGCGAGGTCGATCCAGTGGAACTGTCCGACGAGGAAGTCGATCGGCTGATGGATTTTCTATTCGCGTTGACGGATATGCGAGTGCTCACCGACCGCTCGGAGATTCCTTTTCGCGTGCCCAGCGGTCTGGCGGTTGCGGATTGACAGAAGCGATGAGCCGAGGGTTCGGATGGTCTCCAAGAGCCAACGTGAACCCAACCTAAATCCAATGTGAACCCAACATAAACCCAACATAAACCCAACGTAAACTCAATGAACGTCCAGAAGGAGAAGGTCAAGATGTGCGGAATCAAGCGAGTGATGTCGAGTCTGTTTCTATCTCTGTTGCTGATCGGGGGAGGGGCCGTGATGGCGGACGACGATGACCGTCAATCTTTTGTTCGGTTGTCTGCAGAAGCGCCGAGTGGTTCGGGCAATAGCGTGCGAGACGATTGTGGGGGAGATTTCCAGAGAGCCCGGGCTTCGTTGCGCTGGGAGCAGGAGGATGGCGAGACTCGGCTGAGAATTCATCTGAATCATGGTCGCCCCAATACCCTGTATACGGTTTGGCTGCGGCAGAAGGGCAAAGATCGCGACGGCTGGGGATTCGGGGGAAGCCCGGTTACCGGAGGGGGTTCAACGGCGCTGGCGCCTTCCGAGGCACTGGAGTCGCTGGTGACCGCGACCGGACCGGGAAACGGGAGTCCAGATCCGGCCAACGGTTTCTGGACAAATGACAGGGGTCGTGGGCGCCTCGTCCTGAATCTTGACTTCGCCTTTCCGGGAGGCGCGTATCCGTTCCAGCGCGCCGATTTGTCCGTGGCGTCCCTGGATCGACTGGCGTCCCTCTTTCCCGACTATCGGCTGATCCCCATGGCCATCGTCGACGCGCGCGAGATCGAGGCGCCCTTCACCCTGAGAATTGCGTCCCACTGCACGGACGACCTTTCCCACGGACTGACCCCGGGCAATCGGGAAGGGTGGTTCGACTGGCCCCAATGAGTCGAGGCAAGTGACTTCGAACGGTCCGCATGCCCGGCGTCGGGGAATCTCAGACCCCGGCGGGAGGGCGGCGGACTTCGCCCGGGGAGGCTTGCCTCCCCGGGTTTTTGTTCGGCTTTTCGCCTCTTCTCAAGGCCGCAATCGAGGCAGCACCCTGTCGACCAGAAGTTCAAGGCTGGGCCACGCCAAATCGGGAGGGATCCCGCCGCACAGGGGGTGGCTGACCCAGATTCCCTTGGCGCGGATATGCGCCTCGGCCTGGTCGGGCGTGAGAATTCGGTAGATACCCTGGGCAGCCCGGAGTTCTTCCACGTTTTCTGCCCACTGACCCGTCTTGCGAGCGCTTTCTTCCCCCATCCAGCGGCCGTAGAGATTGGCATCGTGCAGCAGGTAGGGTCCGATTTCTGACCAGGTGCGGTCCGGGTCCTCGCTGACGAAGCCTGCGGTGATGGCGCCCGGCTCGGGATTGACGAAGAACCCGGGTGTCTGCTCCGCTTCGCGGCAAGCTTCGAGGTAGATCCCCTCGAGATCTCGATTGATTCCGCCGGCGATCATTCCGAGTCCGAATCGAGCCGCGCGTCGGGCGACGACTTCGCTGTTTCCTCCCATGAGCAGGGCCGGACCACCGGGGGTGTGGGGTACGGGGGTGACGTGCACCGCCCGCCCTTCGAATTCAAAGGGTTCGCCCTTCCACGCCTCCCGGAGGGCTTCGATGGAAGCTTCCATGCGTCGACCTCGGCCCGGAAAGGATCGGCCAAACATCGCGTATTCTTCGGGCCGGTAGCCCACGGCGAGGACATAGGAAACCCGGCCCCCGCTGACGATATCCAGCACTGCCATTTCTTCGGCGAGACGAATGGGGTCGTGGAGAGGAAGCACGAGGGCCGCGACTTGGAGAGCCACACTTCGCGTGCGCCCCGCCATGGCGCTGGCGAGCAGGAGGGGCGAGGGCAGGTAGCCGTCCTCGCTTCCATGGTGTTCGGAAAGAACCAGTTGGACGCAGCCCTTGTCCTCGCCCCAGGCCGCCATGTCCAGTGCGGCGCCGTAGAGTTCGGTGGCACTCGCCGGGCCGAAATCAGGGGCGCGCATGTCGAATCGCATCAGAAACACGCTGACCTCCTCGATGAGCAGTATGGAACACGCGGCCGGTCACGCCAGTTCTGGGGATGAGGATGCGGGTGATTGGGTGCCGATGATTGTGTGCGGATGGTTTGACTGTTGGGAAGGACGCGCTCGGTCCCTTTGACCCGGGTTAGGGAGCGGTTTTCCCAGCTGCCCGACCCTGCGATTTTCCGCTGCGGACCCGGAAATCGAGGCTAACCTAGCCGCGCTTCCGAGCGAAGGGGCCGTAAACGAGAGCCTCGGCTGGGCGCAGTCGGGACCGAGTGGAGCGAATCGATGGACTTTGGTTTGAGCGACGAACAGGAGCTTCTCCAGTCGACCGTACGCGGTTTCGTAGAGAATGAGTGTCCCGCCGGGCGACTTCGGGAGCTTTTCGATGCGGGCACAGGGCACGACGATGCCTTGTGGACGGGTCTCGTCGAGATGGGGCTCCCTGGGCTGACCATCCCCGAGGAGTACGGGGGAGCCGGGATGGAAATTCTCGATCTCGCCCTGGTCTGCGAGGTCCTCGGCACGGGCGGTGTGCCCAGTCCTTTCCTGGGGCATGTGCTGGCCTCCCTGGCCCTAGACATGGGAGGGAGTCCGGCCCAGAAATCCCGGTGGTTGCCCGGACTCGCCGATGGTTCCCGCCGAGCCACTTGGGCTCTCTGCGAGGCGGGGAGTGGCTGGGAGCCAGAAACCTGGCATTGCCGTTGGGCCGAGGACTCGATTTCGGGAACCAAGCTCTATGTGCCCCATGCCGACGGGGCGGACCTTCTCGTGGTGGGCGTTGAGGGTAGTCGCCTGGCCGTGGTCGATACGGCGGGGGCCGGGGTGCGGATCGAGAACCTCGAGGGGATCGACCGCAGTCGTCCGGTCTTCCGGGTCGACTTTGAAGGGGCGCCCTGCGAACTGCTCGCCGACGATCCGGCTGTTGCCCGCCGACTTCGGGATGCGGGCCTGGTTTTGCTCGCGGCCGATGCCTTCGGGGCGGCCAGTCACCTGATCGACTTGGCCGTGGAGTACGCGAAGACGCGAGAGCAATTCGGTCAGAAAATCGCGCAATTTCAGGCGGTGAAGCATCAACTGGCGCGCCTTGGTCTCGATATCGAGCCGACCCGTGCGCTCTTCTGGCACGCCGCATATGCGGTGGATCACCTGCCCGAGGAGGCCGAGCGGGCTGCGGCCCTGGCCAAGGCCCATATCACCGATCGCGGGCTCGAAGTCGCTCGGGCGGTGGTGGAACTGCACGGCGGGCTCGGATTTACCTGGGAATGCGACGTCCAAATGGGGTTCAAGCGGTTGATGTTTGACCGCGCCTTTCTGGGGAATCCTGAGAGCCTACGCGACCGCTGTGCGGCGTTGGCCGGCTGGTAGGCGGAATCATGGATCTCGAATACACCGCGGAATACCAGGCCTACCGGGAAGAGGTTCGGCGCTTTCTTGCAGATTGGCCTCGGGTCGGTCAAGAGGTGCATGGGGAAGGGGTCGAGGCGGAGGCCCTATTTCGCGAGCGAGGGATCGAAGCGGGGTTTGTCTACCGAAATGTTCCGGCCGCGTATGGGGGCGCGGGCCAGGAGCCCGACGCGCTCAAGGACGCGATTGTGCGCGACGAGTTCTACGCCGCGGGTGCGCCCGGAGACCTCACTAGCCAGGGGGCGGGCTTGTTGGTGCCCACTCTGCTCGAATTCGGTACGGAGGCCCAGAAGAAGCGCTTCATCCCCAAGGCCATCTCAGATCAGGAGAAGTGGTGTCAGGGGTACAGCGAGCCCGGTTCGGGGAGCGACCTCGCATCGCTGCAGTGCCGCGCCCGGCTGGACGGCGAGGTGTACATCCTCTCGGGTCAGAAAATTTGGACGAGTAACGCCTTTGAGGCGGACTGGATGTTCGGCCTTTTCCGGACCGATCCCGATGCGTCCAAACACGCCGGAATCACCTACCTCCTGGTGGATATGAAGAGTGCGGGGCTCGAAGTCCGCCCCCTCAAGGGCATGACTGGAGGCATGGAATTCAACGAGGTCTTCTTCGACGATGTTCGCGTGCCCGTGGAGAACGTGGTCGGACGGCCCGGCGAAGGCTGGGGCGTATCGCGAGCCACCCTGGTGCATGAGCGAAATCTCATCGCCAATCCCAACATGATGCGGGATACTTTCAACGATCTCCTTGACCTTGCACGGCGGACCGTACTCGAGGGCCGGCCGGCGATCGAGGACAGGAAGGTTCGGCAAAGGCTGGCTGAGATCGAGGGATACGTTCGGACCAGCGAAACTTCGACCATGCGGCAGTTTACCGCCCATGTGCGCGGTGAACCCCTCAAGGCCATGCGTCCCATGATGATGGCAAAGCTCTACTCGACGGATGCGATGCAGATGATCCAGCGATGCGCCTACGACCTGCTGGGCGCTGATGGAATGTTGGCCCCCGCCCCCGAGGATATAGCGGGGTGGGCACGGAACTCCACCGCGACGGGATGGGTCGAGGCCTACATGTTCTCCCTGGGGCCGGCGATTGCCGGCGGGGCGAGCAACATCCAACTCAATATCATTGGCGAGAGGGGCTATGGGTTGCCCCGTGATCCTCGCCCGCCGACGAGCTAGGCCGGGCCGGGATTCGAATCGAGGCGAGGTACCGGTTGATCTCCTCTGCTGGGGTGGCTGCGCTGACCTCGGCGTAGAAGATGAACAGACGCTTGCCCACGAGGAGAAGCCGGGCCGTGCCGTTCAGCGCCGGGTGTTCGTCGCCGGCAGGGATTCGGTAGCGAAGTTCGCCGGCCGACTGGCCGTCGACCCGGCTTGGCCCAAAGCTGACTTCGAAAGCCCCTGAACTTTCCAGGAAGCCGTCGCGGGTCGACTTGAGGATATACCGGTCGCTGGTCACCATGAGAATGGCCTTGGGGATGTCGGTGTGGTTGACACCAAACGTGTCCGGGCCGCGATGGGCCTTGTAGACCGTGCTGACGAAACGGGCGACCACAAGGTCGCGGCTCCGGTGAGTGACCGAGGGCGTATCGGGCATTTCGATTTGAAAGCTTTTGTCAGCGGGAACAAAAGTTGCCCAGTTCGAATTTGCCTGTGCGACGACAGGCAGTCCCGCCAAAAGGATCCAGAGGCTCCGGACGAACGGCGATAGGGATCGGTGGGTCAAGGCAAGTCCAGTGCCCGGTTACGCCGGGGATCGGGGGGCGGGAGTCAATGGGCGCTCACGATAGCCCGAGGAATACGGGCGACCGAGATCTTTGAGGCGCTGGGGGCGGGCGGGGCCCCGTGGGGAAAGTGAGCGGCGCGCTGGGGCGATGCCTGGCGGAGAAGAAAAAAACGCCGTTCTTTGGAAAAGAATTCGCCACCCACCCTAGAAAACGGGCACTTAAGTATTTGTCGGGGGGAAATCGACGCGCCTTGGGAAGGGCTACCGGAGGATTCCGAGTTGCCTAATACAGACTATTGCGCCCAAGGACCGTCGACCAGGCGGTTCGTTGATAAAAAGAGCTCCATTACCAAGAGCTCTGATACCAATAATATCAAATCCGACGACTCCAACAGATCCGAGTCTGAGAGAGGAACCCGATCCCAGGCCGAACCCTGTGTGGGCCGTGTTGCCACCGCAGAACTCAGCGATGTGGAGTTGATCGCTGGAGTGAGGGAGGCCAGCGAGGCTCATTTCAATGAGCTCTACAACCGATACTTCCGACGGATCTACGGTTTCGTTCACGGTCGCCTTCGCAATCATGCTGACGCCGAGGAAGTAACCCAGGAAACCTTCGTAACGATTTTCAGATCCATCGAGAACTATCGGGGGCAGTCCTCCCTTCTGTCCTGGATGTTCGGGATTGCCAAAAACCTTTCGAATAATATGATTCGCCGCTCCCAGAACCAGAAGGAACGTTTCGACAGCGTCAGCAAGGAGCACTTCGTCCCGAAGCCGTCCCTCGGACAAGTCGCGCCTGACGAAGACCTCTCCCTGCGCCGCTATGCTGAGGCGATCCGGAGCCGAATGTCGAAATTGCCCGATTGGCAGTGCCGTATTTTCGAGATGCGTCACCTGGAAAACATGTCGATTCCCGAGATTGCTTCGTGCAGTCGTCGATCCAACGACGCGGTACGGTCGAGCTTGTATCGCATCAAGAAGCTGATCTTTGAAGCGGTGGAGTCCGGCGGAGAGGTGCTTCCGAGATGAGTGATTCCAAAGCACTTGGCTGGAGACAACTGTGCCTGCAGAGCGCCGAGAGCGTTCCTTCGGCGGACTTCTGCTCTCTAGATCTCGAGCATGACGTCGAGGAACTGGTGGCCTGCCTGTCCAAGGAAGAGCTGGCGAAGGTCGATCTCGATGAGTTTCGCGAATTTCTGCGTGCCGATGCGACCGGGTCTGCACCGCCCCGGCCCCGGTTCGAGGAGACACTTCGCCGGGAACTCTGGTGGACCATGGTGCAGGGGCTGGCCCCTGGAGGACTCCGGATACCCCAGGCTTGAGCGGTCACTCTCCCCGATTTTGCCGTGGGGTTCCGCTGATCGGGCGCTAAAGTCGCGACTGACGTGGCTAAGCATGGACGGATTGGACTCGGAATAGCGCTGGCCGTCACGGGTTGGGTGGCGGGGTGCGGCGATGGACCCTCCGTGGACAATTCGGGTCCGGTCGCCGAATGGCGCGAGTACGGGGGGGACAAGGGGGGGCTCAAATTTTCGCCCCTTACCCAAATTACGCCCGCCAACGTGGATTCGCTGACTCCCGCCTGGGAGTATCGGCACGGGGACGTGTCCCCGGGGAGTAAGACCGAGGCGAAGACCTCTTTCCTCGCGACGCCGGTCGTTGCTGATGGATCCATGTTCTTTTGCACCGCGTTCTCCCGGGTGATCGCCCTGGATCCCGAGACCGGAGAAGAGCACTGGAGCTTTGATCCCGAACTGCGGACGCGCTCGAGCGAGGGACCCTATCCCCTGTCCTGTCGCGGGGTTGCCTATTGGGGCGGGGCGCCCAACGCGGACTCGGAGACCTGTCAGCGGCGGGTCTACGTGGGGACCCGTGATTCCGAACTGATTGCTCTGGATGCGGCAAGCGGCGAACCGTGTGCAGATTTTGGCGAGGGCGGCCGGGTGTCTCTCCGGGAGAGGATCGGGGAGGCGCCGCCCTGGGAGTACTACCCAACCTCACCCCCATTGGTGGTCCGAGACGTGGTGGTCATAGGTGCCCTGGTGGCCGACCAGCTTCGTTTGGACGCACCCAGTGGCGTTGTGCGGGCTTTTGATCTGGAGACAGGGGCTCTGCGCTGGGCTTGGGATCCCGTGCCTCCGACTTGGAGAGAGGAGCACTCGGCGCGAATTTCGTCGGGGGACGAACTCTTTCAGCCGGGGACGCCCAACGTCTGGGCGCCAATGTCCGGAGACGAGGACCGCGGCCTGGTGTTCGTGCCTACCGGCAATCCATCACCCGATAGCTATGGCGGGCTCCGGGAAGGCAACGATTACTACGGATCTTCCACAGTGGCTCTGGATGCGGTGACGGGCGAGGTCCGTTGGCACTACCAATTCGTCCACAATGACCTGTGGGATTACGACACGCCCGCCCAGCCCGCACTCTTCCAAATTGCCGCCGTTGGGGCAGGGCGCCCCGCCGTCGCCCAGGCGACAAAAATGGGGCATCTCTTTTTACTGGACCGGGAAACCGGCGAGCCCCTCTACCCCGTGGAGGAACGTCCGGTCCCCCAGGCGGGGGCGGTGCCCGGAGAGAAGTTGTCACCCACCCAGCCTTTTCCCACCCACCCGCCTCCGCTGCATGCGCCTCGCCTGGGGGTTGAGGATGCCTGGGGGTTCACGCCCATCGACAAGGCGTTCTGCCGCGATCTGATCGGCCGCTTTCGCTCCGAGGGGATATTCACGCCGCCGTCCCTGGAGGGCTCTCTTCAGTACCCGGGTTCGGCGGGAGGGGCCAACTGGGGTGGAGTTTCCATTGATCCGGATCGCGGCCTGCTTTTTGTGAACCAGAACCACCTGCCCATGGCCCAGCAGCTGATTCCCCGCGCCGAGTTCGAAAAACTCGATCCCCAAGCGGCGGTTTATCCCGACGAGCTCTATCCCATGGCGGGCACCCCTTACGGGCTGAAACGGATCAGCCTGTTGTCGAACTTCGGAGCGCCCTGCGTAAGCCCGCCCTGGGGCTCCCTGACCGCGGTGGATCTTGTCGCGGGCAAAGTCGTCTGGAGCGTGCCTCTGGGGACCACTCGAGATCAGGCGCCATTTCCGCTCTGGCTCAAACTCGGGACACCGAACGCCGGGGGCTCGTTGGCCACGGCCTCGGGCCTGGTCTTCATAGGAGCCACGACGGACAAGTTCTTTCGAGCCTTTAGTGCGAGCACGGGGGAGGAAGTCTGGCGCGCGCGTTTACCCTATACCGCGAATGCGACGCCCATTACCTACCGACTTAGCGCGGCCGCTCGACAATTCGTCGTGGTTGCGGCCGGGGGGCATGGCTGGTCGGAATCGGGCGACGCCCTCATCGCCTATGCGCTTCCCGAGTGAAAGGCAGTGCTCGGGTGCAAGGGCGCTCCGCGAGCTTGGCGCCATGGGGCTGGGATTCGCGCGGGGTTGCAGGTGGGTCGTTCAGGCGCCTCGTCGCTGGGTCAGGGTTCGCTCTCCAGTGGAGAATAGGATGCAAATTTTCTTGGGCCCGGGAATGCTCTGGACGACACCCTCGCCAAAGCTGGGGTGAACGATCCGATCTCCCGTCTCATATTGATCGCCTTGGTCGTAGGGGCGCACCGGGCGCGAAGGGTCCGCCGCAATCGTGGGCGTCGCGTCCTTTTTTCGAGTAGCCCTTCGGGCTGGCGTCGTTTTGCGCATGCCGAGCGGGGGCAACTCCGAGGCGGGCGGGGTGTAGCCGTGCCTGCCGGAACACTGCTTGCATTCGACACGGGTTTTTCTTCCGGGGACTATGGCGACGACGACATGCCAAACTTCTCCGCATCGTCGACACCGGGCGAAGACATCGGCTCCCGCCTTCACTCAAATTCTCCTGGGGATGTTTGGGGGAATGACTGAAATCGATAAAAAAGTGTTGTGGAAAGAGATATGGGAAGAGGGGTGGAAAGAAATGTGGAAAGAGAGGTAAAAAGAGAGGTCGAGAAGGACCACGGAGCGGGGATTCGGAGAGTTCGCCTTTGGGGTGCCCCGGCTTCACTCGGCCGCGGTACCTCAGACTGGCGACTCCCGAGCGCCCACTCTAGCAGTCAGCCAGCGATGGCGCGGAGAGGAGAGAAATTACCCTCACACAACTTTCCGCACGCGCCGCCCTTCCGGGGGGCTCACCCAATCCATGGGCCTGTCGGATTCGGAACGTCTTGGATTAGGAATCCCCATCCGGGGGATCGGGGTCTACGGCCGGTTCAATGTAAATCAAGGCGGAGAAGGGCACGGCCTTACGGATAGACGCTTCGATCTCGTTGATGACCGCCGAGAGGTCACGAAAGCTCAGATCGGAATCGAATTCCACCTTGGCACCCACCAGGATGTCATCGGGGCCGATGTGCTGGGTTCTCAGCTGAATCAACTGGCGAACCGCTGGGTGGCGAAGGGTCTCGGACCGAATGAGACTTTCGGTTTCGGGACCGGCGGATTCGCCGATCAGAAGGCTCTTCATTTCAATGGCAAGCAAGGAAGCGATCCCCACTAGCAGCACGCCAATGGCAACGCTTCCGAGGGCGTCGAACCGGGGATTCCCAGTCCAAATCGATAGTCCTATCCCCATGAGGGCCAGTACGAGTCCGGCGAGGGCCCCAAGATCTTCGAGGAGAACCACTGGGAGTTCGGGGTTCTTCGTCCGGCGGATATAGGCCCACCAACTTTCTGAACCCTTGCTTTGCCGGGCTACCTGCACAGCCGTTCGGAGCGAGAGACCTTCGAAAACGATGCCAGTCAGCAGGATTCCAATAGCCCAGGCGGGCTCGCGTAGCCCGTGGGGCGAGAAAAGCTTGAGGGTGCCCTCATACAGGGCAAAGAGCCCGCCGAGGCTGAAAATGACCATGGACACTACGAAAGCCCAGAAATAACGTTCCCTTCCGTGGCCGAAGGCGTGATCGGCGGTGGGTGCCTTCTTGGCCGCGACGTTCCCCCAGAGCAGCAGTGCCTGGTTGGTGGTGTCGGCAACCGAGTGAACCGCTTCGGCGAGCAGAGAGGCGGCTCCGGTAAAACTCCAGCCGATGAATTTGAGCACCGCGATACCCGAGTTCGCAAAGAGGGCGGCGACAATGGCGCGGCGATTGCCTGGATTCAAAGCGTGGTCTCTCTTCCTGATGAAATGATCGAGCCTCGGGCGGCATTGCTCAGAGCTGCTGAGAGACTAGTCGGGTTTTTGCGTCTGGAAAACGGCTGTCGTACGCCCGGTGCTTGCGAGGGCGTAGCTGGCCAGCGCCGAAATAGGGATCCACCACGGCCAAGCTACCCGGGTGTATCCCAGTACAACGGGGTGGAGAAATAGGGCGAGCCCAATTAAAGCTCCGAGAGAGAGTCCGGCGATGACGCTGGCGGGGCTGCCCCGCTGTCGGGTGGTGATTCCGAGGGCGAATATGCCGAGAAGTCCGCCATAGAGGATTGACATGGAGGAGAGGGCAAATTCGACGAGGTTGAGCGGTGTTCCGTGCTCGACGAGCAGAGCGTGATATTGCGCCATGGCTAGGGCGGCGGCGACGAGAAGCAGCGTCACTCCCGCGGAACTGCGCTTCATCCGGCGAAGCGTGTCCGGGGTGCCGGGTGGGGGGGGGAGGATGTCGTGGGTCCAGGTTGTCGCCAGGGCACAGATGGCCGAATCCAAGCTCGACATGGCGGCCGCGAAGAGGCCAGCAAACAAGAGTCCGCGTAGGCCCGGCGGGAGTTCGTGAAAGGCGAAGAGTGGGAGGATTCGGGCCTGGTCTTCGATGGAGTAGCTGGGCGGGGTGGCGTAGAAGTGAGCGAGGCCCGTGCCGATCATGAGGAAAACCAGGGTGAGCGGGAAGTTCAGAAGAGCGGAACCCATTAACGCGCGACTGCCCCCCTTGGCACTGCGGGTGGTCAAGAGTCGCTGCACCATGTCGTGATCGGTCGAGTGAGTTGCGAGGGTCAGAAAGAAACCCCCGAGGAGAGCGGTCCCCAGCGCTCGTCCGTCGGTCAAGGAAAATATAGGAGTGAGATGCAGAATCTGGGTTTGCCCCCGGTCGGTCGCCCAGTCGAAGAGGCCCGACATGCCGCCCGGGGTTGCTTCGACGAGAAGGAAAAGAACGGCGACGGCCGAGGTCAGGAGCAGTAAGGCCTGCAGGGTGTCGGTCCAAATCACCGCCCGAATTCCGCCCGCGATGGTGTAAATCCCTGCGACCAGGCCGCAGCCCACCACCGCCCATGGGATGGGAATATCGGTCACGACGGAAAGGGCCAGCGCGGCGATGAAGAGGCGTGCCCCCGACGCGAAGAGGCGGCCTATTAAGAAACTGACCGCGGCGGCGCGCTGGGGACGAGGGCCGAAGCGCTCTTGTAAAAAACCGTAGACGGTCACGATTTCAAGACGCCTGTACAGTGGGATGACGTGCCGGGCGAGGACAGCCTTCGCCAATAATGCGCCTACGGCGAGTTGCAAGTATGACCAGTCACCCGTATAGGCGGCGTGGGGAACGCCAATGAATGTGGCGGCGGAGAGTTCAGTGGCAGTCATCGAAGAGAGAACCGCCCACGTGGGCATGCGGCGGCCGCCGAGTGTGAATTCCCCCTCCTCCTGATGGCCGCGACCGACCCGGGCGCCGATGAGCAAGAGCAGTCCGGCGTAGGCGGCCAGGACTCCGTAATCCAGTGAATTCATCTTGTTCTAAATTTTATCCTGGGGGAATGGGGTTGGGATAAGGCCCGCGAGGGATGCGCTTGGGAACTGCGTTCCACACGCAGCTAAACCCCAGCGGGGACTCTCGGAGTCAACCCAACCGAGACCCTTTGGGGGTCAGACAACATTCCAATATTCTACTTGGCAAGCTGGGAAAAGCGTACGACAATAGGAGATAACCCTGATCCAATTGCCTCCGGAGTGCCCCGAATCGTGAATGATCGCTTGCCACTGGGGAGCTATTAGGAGCAAGAGCGCGCTAGGGGGTTAGCGCCGCGCGAGCCGGGGGTGCTCGACGCGAAGCCATGCGAACCATGAAGGCAAGGGATGAGGAGGGGATACAGTGTCGAGACTCACTCGAGGAATGGACTACTCACCAAGCGCCAAAAATGACGAGGCTTATTTCGACGACGATCGACTCGGTCGTCGGCGCTCATTCGATACCCAACTGCTGCAGGAGCCGGTCACAGTTCTCAGCACGCGCTCGCCGTTGATTTTTTCCGAGTCCGCACCCACCAGTGAAGCGATGCGGGCGATGCAGTCCGAGCACAGTGGGGTCGTGCTGATAACCGAGGACGGGACCGCAGGGTCACCGTTGCTCGGTGTGTTCACCGAACGCGACATTCTTTTGCGTGTTATTAATCGCGGCCGAAACCCTGCTGAGACGGCGCTCAAGGAAGTCATGAGCGCCGACCCCGAGTTTCTTCAAGCCGATGCGCGGGTGGCCTGGGTACTCAATATGATGTCCGTGGGAGGCTTTAGGCACGTCCCCGTGGTGAACGTTCGCGGTTGTCCCGTGGCGGTGATTTCTGTGCGCGATGTCGTCGAGTTTCTGGTTGAGGCTTTTCCCAACGAAATATTGAACCTCCCGCCCGATTTCGGGGTACGAAAGAATATTCCGCGCGACGGAGGCTGATTGCAAAGGGCCGTTGTTTGCAGCGTCCCTTTCTTTTTGTCCTTTCCAGCCGCCAAGCTTCGCTTCTGGGTCTCTGCGTTCAGGAGAATGCGAAACCAGGAGGGGCGCGAACTTAGGTAGTGGCCCCTCCGCGCGCCATCAGGATCTTGCCCGAGCGGACGATTTCGGAGATTTCGAATTTGGCCAGCAGATTTCGAATAGCGTCGAGTTTCTCACTGCTGCCATAGACCCGGACGACGAGGCTTTGTCGTCCGAAATCCACGACTTTTGCGCCGAAGTGTTCGACGATTTGCAGGATTTCGTGTCTCTCTTCTGAATCGCATTTGAGCTTGATCAGCGCGATTTCTGTTTCGTAGACCTCGTCGCCGGTGTGGTCTATGGCGTGGACAACGTCGATCAGTTTTGCCAGCTGCTTGATCATCTGCTCAAGGATGGTGGGGTCCCCAGAGCTTGTGATCGTCATGCGTGAATAGCCGGATCGGGCAGCAGAGTTGACCACCAGACTCTCGATATTGTACCCGCGGCGTGAGAAGACCATGGCCACACGAGCCAGCACCCCCGGCTCGTTCTTGACGTAGAGGGATATGCGATGAAAGTTCAAGCTTTCGTCGCCGTCGATGAATTCCGCGGCTGCGGTCATTTTTCATTCTCCCTGTTTCCGGGGTCGCGGCGCTGGAGTCCGCATGTCGAGTGAGAAAGGGCGTGGGGCTAGGTGCTGCCCGTGGGCTTGGCGAGTTTCCCTGTGGGCTTCTCGATGATCATGTCGCTGAGGGTCGCGCCCGCAGGAATGAACGGGAACACGTTGTCTTCTTTGACTACTTCGGCGACAACGACGCATGGTCCTTCGTCGTAGGCATCCGCCTGCTGCAGGATCCGATCGACGTCCCCCGGGCGCTTGATGCGGAAAGCCTTGATCCCGTAGGCCTGGGCGAGTTTGACGAAATCAGGATTCCCCTCCAGGTCTACTCCGGAGAGCCGGTTCTCGAAGAAGAGTTCCTGCCATTGGCGGACCATGCCCAGGTAATTGTTGTTGATAATTAGGCACTTGACTCGCAATTTATGGATGGCTGCCGTGGCCAACTCGGCCTGGGTCATCTGGAAACCGCCGTCGCCCACGATGGCCCAGACGTCCTGGTCGGGTCTCGCGAACGCGGCGCCAATCGCTGCAGGCAGGCCGAAACCCATGGTTCCTGCCCCACCACTGCTGAGCCAGTTACGGCTATCGGTCACCTTGCAGAACTGGGCTGCCCACATTTGGTGCTGACCGACATCCGTGCTGATGATCGCGCGGCCTTGGGTGATCGCGTCGAGCCGGTCGAGAACATGTTGAGCCCGCAGTCCGCCCTGTTTGCGATATTTGAGCGGGTACTTCTTTCTCCACTCCTCAACCTGGCTCAGCCAAGCGGATGTATCCGAGGGCTCCACCAGGGGGAGAAGTTCTTCGACCACCACCCGGGCATCGCCTTGGACGCAGACATCGGGTACGACCATCTTGTTGAACTCGGAGGGATCGATATCGACGTGAATCTTGCGGGCCCCCAGGCAGAATTCGTCGAGTTTACCCGTGATGCGGTCATCCCAGCGGGAGCCAATGGACATGATGAGGTCGGCAGCGTCGGTCGCCTTATTCGCGTAGGCGGTTCCGTGCATGCCCAGCATCCCGAGGTGCAGAGGGTGGGTTTCGTCGGTGCCGCCTTTTCCGAGGAGCGTGGTGACCATGGGCGCTCCCAGGTGCTCGGCGAGAAGGGTTACCGCTTTTGAGGCCTCAGCGATCACAACGCCGTGACCCGTCAGCAAGATCGGCCGCTTGGCATTCGAAAGCAGCGCCGCCGCCTCCTCGAGGCTGTCGGGCGAACCGTGACAGGGAACCGCATATCCAGGAAGGTCGACATCCACGCAGAGAGGGGCCTCGCACGGGCCTTGGCTGATATCCTTGGGAATGTCCACGAGCACCGGGCCAGGGCGTCCCGTCGCCGCGATGTAAAAGGCTTCCCGGGCGATTCGTGGAATGTCGGTGCCGCGGCGGACCAGGTAGCTGTGCTTGACCACCGCGTAGGTGATGCTGGTGACGTCAGCCTCCTGGAAGCCGTCTTTGCCCAGCATGTCGGCGACGCATTGGCCCGTAATGACCACGATAGGAACAGAGTCCATATGGGCGGTGAGCAGGCCGGTGACCGTATTGGTCGCTCCGGGGCCCGAGGTGACCAGAACCACCCCCGGCCGGCCGGTGGCCCGGGCGTAGCCGTCTGCCATGTGGGTAGCGCCCTGCTCGTGGCGGGTGAGGATCAGTTGGATGGGGGAATCCACGAGGGCATCAAAAATGGGAATAGCCGCCCCCCCGGACAAGCCGAAGATGTACTCCACTCCCTCGGCCTCGAGGGCCTCTATCAGTTTCTCGGCGCCAGTGGGCACTCTTTCACTCATACTGCTCCCGGGGTGTGTGAAGGCTTCGAGGATTCACTCGGATGTCTTGGCTCGATCATTTAGAGAAGTGACCACTGTTTTTTGGACAAGTTAGGGTTGGGCAGGGATCTTAATCCTAAAGAGGACCATTTGACACTCTAAAGTGGGCCTCGAGTCTGATTTGCTCACAAAAGATGGCATATTTTTACTTCAAATTACCGTATGGAAGGAAATGATAGCTAGAAAAGCCAAGTTTGGATCAAGTTGGGCCAGTCTGACCTTTCGTGGATGACTTTGAGTGCTACCCGCGGGACGCGCCGTCGTGCTGTAGTCTTGGCCCGCCGGTCTGGATGGGTGAGCGGCAAGGAGGGGCTCCGAGACTGTGAATATTCTGCTCTCGGCTCAACTGGCGGGGTGGCTCTTGGTACTCCTGGGGGGAGTGCAGTTGGCGCCCCTTGCGGCAGCGCTCTACTTCGGGGAGCCCACCACGCCGTTCCTTGCAGCAGGGGCCGTGGCGCTTTTTTTGGGATTGCCCATCGCCCTGGGCGTCCAGCCGGACAATCTGAAAATTCGGCCTCGGGATGGATTCTTCATCGTGACCGGGGCCTGGCTGCTGGCCTCTCTCTTTGGGGCGCTCCCCTACGTGACCACCGGGGCATTGGTACCCGTCGACGCGCTCTTCGAGTCGGTCTCGGGCTTCACGACCACGGGTTCGACGGTCATGGGCGACGTCGAGAGCATGCCGCGTTCCCTCTTGCTTTGGCGGTCGATTACCCAGTGGCTTGGCGGGATGGGGATCGTCGTTTTTACGATCGCGCTGATGCCGATTCTCGGAATCGGGGGAATGCAACTCTTCAAGGCCGAGGTCCCGGGACCGGTTACGGAGAAGATCAAACCCCGGGTGGCCGAAACGGCTCGAAGGCTCTGGCTGATCTACGTTGGGCTCACGGTGATCGAGGGGTTTGCCTTGTGGTTTGCCGGGCTGTCGGGCTTTGATGCGATCTGTCACGCGCTGACCACCTCGAGCACCGGCGGGTTCTCGACGCGCAATGACTCTGTGGGCAGTTTCGACTCGGCCACGGTCGAATGGATCGTCATCGTTTTCATGTTGCTCGCTGGAATCAATTTCGTGCTGCACTACAAGCTGCTGGCTGGCCGTGTCAAGGATTTCTTCGAGGATCGAGAGTTGCGCTATTTCCTAGCGGTGGTCGCTTTCGCCATGGCGGCGATCACTTTTTTCATGTGGAATCAAGAAGGGGCCGACGGGTCGGAGCCGCTCTTTCGTTCCATTCTTTTCACTGTGGTGTCGCTGAGCACCGGGACTGGGTACGCGACGGTGAACTTTGAACTTTGGCCCGCATTTGGACATCTTGTGCTGTTGATCTTGATGGCGCTGGGGGGCATGGCGGGCTCCACGAGCGGTGGGGTGAAGAGTCTGCGCGCGGTTTTGGTGATCGACGCTGTGCGTAAGAACCTCAAGACTGCTGGGCACAGGAACGCGGTGCGCTCTCCGGTTCAACACGCGGGGAAGCCTGTCCCCGATGACGTGCTTGCGGGTATCTGGGTTTTTCTGGCGGTTTATGCGGCCCTGATCGCGCTCATGAGCTTGACGATCGCTGCGTATGGATACGACATGGAGACAGCGCTCTCGGGCGGTATTACGAGCGTCGCCAACGTCGGTCCGGGGCTCGGCGAGATCGGCGCTTTCGACGATTTTGGTCACTTCCCGGCGCCGATCAAGCTGAGTTTGGCCTTCTGCATGATTGCCGGTCGTCTCGAACTGTTTACGGTTCTTGTCCTGCTCAGCCCGGGTTTCTGGCGGCGCTGAGGAGGTGAGTGCTGCGCTCTTCGGGGGGAAGGGCTAAGGTCCGCGCCGGATCAGCGAGGAGTTTCTCCGGCTTCATATCCGAGGGTGAGGTGGTTCTTGATGATTGAGCGACGCAGGAAGGCGCTTCAAGACTGCACGAGGGCCGCTCTACGGCACGGTACAGTGCGCGCTAGAGCGCGCGCCTGGCTCGCGGCTTTTCTCGGGCTTGTTCTGCTCGGCTCGTCGTCGGTACCCGCTTTTGCCGAAGAATACGATGCCTCCAGTGCGGGCAACCCGCTAAGGATCGTGAGCTACGTCGTCTACCCGGTGGGTGTGATTTTTGATTACCTGCTCTTGCGACCGATGTACTGGGTGGGGTCACATGAGCCCTTCCGTTCGCTCTTCGGCCGCGACGACGAGTAGTTGCACCGCGCAGGGGCTGGCCTGATCTCGGCCCCGCGTAGATCCACTCCGCGTAGATTCACCCCACGTAGATCCACCCACGCCGTGCTGCAGGCGTCCAACTCAGCGGTATCGGGCTTTCGCGCGATTCGGGGCCGTGGTTGTCGGGACGGGCCCCGGGGGCAGTTTTATTTTTTTTGGCGCCCCTGGCCTCCTCCGTGTGGGCTCTGGGGAATATAGGAGTCGGGCCGGCCCCTGTTCCGATACAGTTGCAATCGGGACGCCGCGCCGAACCTGTTTTGAAGGGTTGTCAGGCAAAAATGAGACCGGTAGCCCTATGGAAGTGCCTAATTTCCCCTAATCCCATGTTATCTCAAGAGAAAAGGGATTCCGAACTCAAGAAAACGCGTAAAACAGACGTGACACTGTAGAGGTAAATCCGGCTAGCCTCTTATCGAACCCTGAAGAGAAACGAGTCACGATGGCGATTGAACTTAAACAGCAGCTTCGATTATCGCAGCAGTTGGTGATGACCCCCCAGCTTCAGCAAGCGATCAAGCTGCTTCAGCTCAACCAACTTGAACTCGCCGACCTGGTTCAGGACGAGCTGCAAGAAAATCCGTGCCTCGAAGAGGATGACCGCGAGGAAGCGACCCCGGCCGAACGGAGCGATGAAACGCCCCAGGAGAGTTCGGTGGAAGAGGACGCCGGCGAACCGGAAACCGCCGGCGACGGAGGAGAGGCCGAGCCCGATGCGGGTCTGGCCGAAGTCGCTGCCGATCTGGATGCCATTGGGGAAGATCAGTCCCCGGCCAATACCGAAGCCGATGTCACAGAGGCGCCCAGCGATGCGGACAAGATCGCCGATATTGAATGGGACGACTACATGGACTCGCATCCCTTGACGGGTCTTGAGTCCCGCGGCCTTGGAGACGACGACAATCGTCCCAGCATAGAAGCCACCCTGACTCGATCTCCCAATCTGGCCGAACATTTGAACTGGCAGATTCAACTCTCGGATTTTGACGAAACAGAGGTCGCTATCGCCGAATGGATTATCGGCAATCTCAACGAGAAGGGCTACCTGAGCGCCACGGTCGACGAACTCGCGAGGCAAGCCGACCGTACCCCCGAAGCCGTGGAGGCCGTTCTTTTCAAGATTCAACAGCTCGATCCGTCTGGCGTCGCGGCACGCGACCTCCGCGAATGTCTAATGCTTCAGATCAACATGCTAAATCTCTCGAATCCACTGGTATTGCAGATTGTCGAAGACCACATTGAATTGCTCCAGAAGCGGGATCTCAAGAAGTTGGCTCGACTTCTCGATTCGAGCATCGAAGAAGTCTCTGTCGCGGTGCGAGAGATCGGAAATTTGGAGCCCCGACCGGGACGTGCTTTTGGGGGCGACGAGCCGGTCTACATCACTCCCGATATCTACGTCTACAAGGTGGCGGGAGAGTTCCATATCCTGCTGAACGAAGATGGGCTCCCACGTCTCAAGGTCAATAACATCTACAAGAGTGTTCTTTCGGAATCTCGCCCCGCCGCAGGCGAGGGGCGAGATACGAAGAACTACGTGCAGGATAAAGTTCGCTCGGCTTTGTGGCTCATCAAATCGATTCATCAACGACAGCGGACAATCTACAAGGTGACCGAGAGCATCATCCGCTATCAGGGCGATTTCTTTGAGTCGGGCGTCTCGTCGCTCAAACCGCTGAATCTTCGAGACGTCGCCGACGATATCGGCATGCACGAATCGACAGTGAGCCGCGTGACTACCAACAAGTACATGCACACGCCTCAGGGAATTTTTGAGCTGAAGTACTTTTTCAACTCTTCCATCAGCCGGGTCGACGGTGACGTGGTGGCGAGCGAGAGCGTCAAAGAGGAGATTAGGAAGCTGATCTCCGCCGAGGACCGCTCACGACCCCTTTCGGATCAGCGTATCGTCGAGCACCTCAAGCTGATCAATATCGATATCGCTCGCCGGACGGTGACCAAGTACCGTGAGGCGCTGAATATCCTCTCCTCGACCAAGCGGCGAGAGGTCGGATAGTAGGATAGATTCCCGGCCGCCAAGCGAGGAGGCGGCATGAAGATTATGGAAATTCTCGTCCGGGATGCGGTGATCTTGGACGTTGAGGCAGGGACTAAGAGTGGCGTGCTGGAAGAAATGGCCGGCGCCCTAGCCGGGGCCGTTGCGTCCATTGATGCGGAACGACTTCTTGAGGTTCTGGTGGAGCGGGAAGCGCTACAGAGCACCGGGATCGGCGAAGGCGTTGCGATTCCACACGGGAAACTGCCCGGCCTGGATGGGTTGGTGGCGGGGTTCGCCCGAAGCCGCAAGGGAGTGGACTTCGACTCGATTGATGGCCAGCCCACGGAACTTTTTTTCCTGCTTGTTGTTCCCGAGCACGCCGGTGGTCGCCAGCACCTCAAGGCATTGGCCCGAATCTCGCGATTCTGCCGGAACGCAGATTTTCGAAAAAAACTCTCCGAGGCAGTCGGCCTGGACGAAGTCATGGCGGTGATCGAAGTGGAGGACGGCAAGTTCTGAATTCCCATGGTGGCCTGCCCGGCGCCGGTTCGGGCCTTGAGGGGAGCGCAGTGGATATTCCGCTACACGCAGCGTTGGTCGAGGTTCATGAAGTCGGCGTTCTGATTCGTGGTCAAAGTGGAGTCGGGAAGAGCGAGAGCGCACTCGAACTGGTTCAGCGTGGACATCGACTCGTTGCTGACGATGTCGTTCGTCTTGAAATTTTCGGGGCCGATTCGTCCGAGAAGTTTCTGATGGGACGTTCGCCTGAGTCGATACGGCACTACATGGAATTGCGCGGAGTGGGCTTGCTGGATATTGCGCAACTCTACGGGTCTAGCGCCGTGCGCGATGAAGCGCGTGTGGAACTGATCTGCCGCCTTGAGCCTTGGATGGCCGGGATGGAATATGAGCGAACCGGTTTGGAGCGTCCCCGGGAGGAAGTACTCGGGGTGAAGATTCCGGCTTTGACGTTGCCGTTGAGGTCGACGGGAGGGATGGCTTCGCTGATCGAGGTTGCCGCGATGGATCATCGGAGTCGAAGCATGGGGAACAACGCGGCGCGACAACTGGATGAACGCCTGAAAGAGAGCGGGACTGCGAGGGCCTAGGCTCTTCCGAAGGGAGGCGAATGAACGGACGAAAGACACCCCATGTCGTTTTCGTGGCCGGCCTTTCGGGAAGCGGAAAAAGCACAGCCATGGCGGCCTTGGAGGATCTCGGTTTCTACTGTGTGGACAACCTCCCGGCCCAACTCGTGGCTCAGTTCATCGGGCTCTGCGCTCTGTCGAACCCACCGGTGGAGAAAATCGCCCTGGCGCTCGATACACGGGAGGAGCGATTTCTGACGAAATTTCCTGCTGTGGCGGCTAATTTGCGGGGCGCCGGGGGGCTGACCGAGGTGCTCTTCCTGGACTGCTCGAACGAAGTGATCGAAAAGCGTTACAGGGAGACACGTAGGGTCCACCCCCTCTCGCCCGAGGGTAGCGTGGTGAAGGGGGTCGAGCGGGAGAGGGCGCTTCTTGCCGATGCGCTGAGTCTGGCAGATCAGATTATAGACACCACAAGTCTCAATGTTCATGAGCTCAAGGCCCAGGTCATGGGCCACGTTCTTGGGGAGACCCGTCCGACGGTGGTCAGCCTCATATCCTTCGGTTTTCGCTACGGTACGCCCACCGCGGTTGAGCTTCTTTTTGATATGCGGTTTCTCCCCAATCCATATTTCGAGGAGGAGATGAGAGTCCTTTCCGGCCGCGAGAAGGTTGTCGCCGACTACGTACTGGAGAGTGATCGTGGCCGGGACCTCCTCGGTCGCTTGAAGGATTTCGTTTCATTTATGTTGCCGCTCTATGACGAAGAGGGAAAAGCGTACGTGACAATAGGAATCGGTTGTACAGGAGGCCAGCATAGATCGGTGGCCATGGCCGAGGCGCTGAGCAGTTGGCTGGTGGACATGGGGCGCGAGGTGAACGTCGCTCATCGAGACGTGGAGAGAGCCTGATGGCGGTTGGTGTAGTAGTCGTTGCGCATTGCGATCTGGGGAAGGAATTTCTTCGAGCCCTGAGCTTGATCGTTCCCGACGGAAGAAGCTTTTATTCAATTTCACTCGATCCTTCCGAGCAGCTTGAGGCCATGCGAAAGAAGATTCTCAAGGGGATCGGCGAGGCCGATGAGAATGACGGCGTGCTCATCTTGACCGATATGTTCGGGGGAACTCCGTCCAATGTCGCGCTCTCCTTCCATGAAGAGCACCACGTCGAGGTGGTCACGGGAATGAACCTTCCCATGTTGGTCAAATTGGCCAGTCTCAAGGACGATAAGTCCCTCGAAGAACTGGCGACTTTCGTCAAGGAGTATGGGCAGCGGAACATCTCCGTGGCAAGCCAGCTGCTTCCGGAAGGAAATCCGGGATGAGCCGAGAAGCAGAGGTCGAACAGGCGTTCACGGTGCGGGCCGAACTCGGGCTGCATGCCCGGCCCGCTGGCCAATTTGTTGCCCTGGCCGGCCGGTTCTCCAGCGAAATTACCGTGGGCCGAGGCGAAGAGTGGGTGAGCGGCTGCAGTATCCTCTCGATTCTGTCCCTTGCGGCTGAGCACGGGAGCACCCTGAAAATTCGGGCTGTGGGAACCGACGCCGAACAGGCGGTGAGCGAGTTGGGGTTGCTACTCGAAGCCGCGGGCCAGAACTAGCGGGGGTTTCAGGCCCCCCCTGGCTCGTCTAGAGTCCGGGACCCCGTTGAATGCTGGCTTGGAGCCAGTCGGAATTGGATGACTACGGGAGACTTCTGGCCGCCGAGTCGTCGGCGTGCCGTCCCCGCACCGGAGCAGGAGAACAGAAAACATGGCCAATCGTTCGTTTTTCACATCGGAATCCGTGTCCATGGGGCACCCCGACAAAATGTGCGACCAGATATCCGATGCGGTCCTCGATGCCATGCTGGCCCAGGATCCGGCTTCGCGAGTGGCGTGCGAAACCGCGACGACCACCGGGCTCGTGTTGATTTGTGGCGAAGTGACGACCCAGGCCGAGGTCGATATTCAACCGTTGGTTCGCAACGTGGTTCACGACATCGGTTACACGAGTTCAGACATGGGCTTCGACGCATCCACCTGCAGCGTGATGGTGGCCCTGGGACGGCAATCCCCCGATATCTCCCAGGGGGTTAGCGAGGGGGAGGGCCTCCACAAGGAACAGGGGGCCGGAGATCAGGGGATGATGTTCGGATACGCGTGTGATGAAACCCCCGAATTGATGCCCGCGCCCATCCGCTATGCCCACAAACTGATCGAGGCCCACCGCAATTGCTTCGAATCCGGGGAACTCGACTACCTGCGGCCCGATGCCAAGAGCCAGGTGACGGTGCAATACAATGAAGACGGCAGCGCGGCCCGGATTGATACAGCGGTGGTTTCAACCCAGCACTCGCCGGATGTCAGCTATGACAAGCTTCGGGACGAAGTCATCGAGCAGATCATTCGGACGAGTATTCCCGCTGAATTGATCGATAACGACACGATCTTCCACGTGAATCCCACGGGTCGTTTCGTAGTGGGCGGGCCCATGGGGGATGCCGGGCTGACGGGCCGAAAGATCATCGTGGACACCTATGGGGGGATGGGACGCCACGGAGGCGGCGCTTTTTCGGGTAAGGACCCCTCGAAGGTCGACCGAAGCGCGGCTTACGCGAGTCGCTACGTGGCCAAGAACCTGGTGGCTGCGGGCGTGGCCACCCGCTGCGAGGTGCAACTCGCCTACGCGATCGGGGTTGCTGAGCCTCTGTCGATTCGAGTGGAGACTTTCGGAACCAGCTCTCTCGACATGGGGCGCCTTGAGCAGATGGTGCGAAAGCATTTCGACCTGACGCCCAGGGGCATCGACGAAATGCTGGATCTCCGTCGACCGATCTACCGGGCGACCTCCTACCACGGCCACTTCGGACGAGAAGACGCGGGATTTCCTTGGGAGCGGACGGATCGGGCGGACGCGATCCGCGGCGATCTTTGATCCGCGCCGGGGTAAAGCGCAACAATTCCGGGGGAGTCCCTTGACCCGGCAGTGAGTTCGTGCGATCAAGACGCCGCAATGCAGGCCATTCTCGCGGGGGGACGGGTCGGGCTGGTAGCAGTGATCGGGATCGCTGTTCTGGCGCCGATGTGCGCGCTGGCAGCTCCGGCGTGCGATACGACGATTCGAGTCTTGCTCGATCGGCGGGAATCCTCTTTTTCCCTGGCGAGCCAGGGCAAGAACTATCGCTTCGCACCCACGGCGGACGGCCAGCTCACCGTCAACGGCGTTCGCAAGGCGGTCTGGCAAAGCGGACGCGGGCAGGCTCGGCTGAAGGGGCACCGGGTTCCGGGGATTCTCTCGGTGGTTCGCTTGGACAATCAGCTTGCCCTGATCGCCGAAGTACCCCTGGAGGCCTATGTGGCGGGGGTGCTCATGGGCGAGGTTCCCGCCCGCTGGAAGGATCAGGCGCTGCGTGCCCAGGCCGTGGTCAGCCGTAGCTATGGTCTCCATCAACGGGCGGTCCATTCGAGGAGGCTCTACCACGTGGAGGCCGATACCCGAAGCCAGGTCTTCGAGTGGGTCGCGCCGCGAAAAGCCGTCAGTGGAGCCGTTCGGGCCACGCGGTGTGAGGTGTTGATGTGGCAAGGGGCGCCGATTCTGGCGGCCTATCACTCGGCCTCTGGGGGCCGCACGGCCAGCGCCCGGGAGGTTTGGGGCCAAGACCTTTCGTATCTGACCAGCACGGAGGTCAAGGGGGAGGAGGACTCGCCCGATACGTACTGGCGCACAGAGATCTCCCGCACCACAATGGGCGAGGCTTTGGAAGCGATCGGCCGGGGCATTGGCGATGTCTGGTCGGCGCAGGTTCTGGCTCGATCGGAGAGCGGTCGGGTCTTGAAGTTACGCTTTAGGGGCAGTCGCGGGGAAGCGAGACTTTCGGGAGGCAGGTTGAGAGCGGCTCTGGGTGAGTCCATTCTCAAGAGCACGCTCTTTCAGCTGAGCGTACGCGACGGCGCTTTCATTTTTGCGGGATCCGGACGCGGCCACGGGGTAGGAATGAGCCAATGGGGTGCCCAGGGAATGGCTCGACGCGGTGCGATTTACACGGATATTCTCGAGAGCTTTTATCCGGGCACCAAGCTCACCCGTTGGGGCCGGAATTTTGGTGATGCCGAAGAGTTCGCGGGTAGTTGATTTAGGAAAGTTCTTCCCCGGGGCGACCGATGAGAAACGAGGAGAAAAAATGATTTTGAGTCAGCGGAGCACGTCTTGAGATGATGGGAATTCCCTCCACAGTTTTAATGCAGGCCCAGGGCGAAGCGTTCGATCCGAGCTTCTTCCTCATGATGGGCGCGATTTTTCTGATTTTCTATTTCCTGGTCATTCGTCCTCAGCAGCGACAACAGAAGGATCGCGAGGAATTGATCCGATCCCTGGTCCGTGGGGATCGTGTGGTGACCTCGGGTGGATTGCACGGGGTGGTGACCGAAGTGGCCGATGAGTCGGTGACCCTCGAGATCGCTCGAGTCAAGGGGGGCGCGCGCGTGGAAGTCGAAGTTTCTCGTACCGGCATTGCAAGTGTGGTCCGGGCGGATGAAGGAAAAGGGGAGGAGACCAAGTGAGCCGTTTGACCTTTCGGGCTGGATCGATTCTGGCCCTCGTCTTGATCGCCTCTTATATCACCGCGGCGAACTTTGTTCCCAAGGAGGAGCGGCAGCAGAGTGAATTCTGGCCCGATGATGGCATCCGCCTCGGGCTCGACCTGCAGGGGGGGATTCACTGGGTCGTCGGCGTGCAGATCGACGAGGCGGTGCAGCACGAACTCGAATTTCTGCGCGACGGCCTGCTGGAGACACTGAGCGATCAGGGAATCGACGGACAGACCATTGTGGCCGAGGACGGCCGCCTGCAGATCTCGAACATTCCTCCCGCGAGCCTCGAGGCGATTCAGGCCGCGGCGGCGGCTGTCGGCTCCCTGAGGGCTGTTTCTAATTCACCGGAACCCGGGGTGTACGAGCTCACCGATGATTGGAGCCAGGAGATCCGGGAGCGGACCATGGCCCAGGTACTCGAAGTTCTCCGCCGGCGTATCGACGATCCGGTTCGAGGAATCCCCGATTCGGTGGTGACCCGTCAGGGCGACGACCGGGTCCTGGTGCAGATCCCGGGTGGCCAAATCGATCGGAGCCGAGCTCGAGCTCTGCTCAAGTCCACCGGCTTCCTTGAGTTCAAGATCGTCTTGGATAACGCCGAGAGCGAGGCGCTGCTCCGGGCTCGCTACCCCGACGGAATTGCCGAGGAACACGAAATTTCCGTGGAGCGTGACTCCGAGACCGAACAGGTGGTTGCCGCGTATCTGCTTCGCAAGGCGCCCGATATCACCGGCGATTATCTCGATGACGCTCGGCTGAGCTGGGATCAGCAACAGCGGCCCCTGGTGAGCTTCCGCTTCAATCCCGAAGGGGGCCGAATTTTCGGCGATCTCACGAGTGAGAACATTGGCAACCAACTCGCAATTATCCTCGATGAGAACGTCTATAGCGCTCCTGTGATCCGGTCGCGGATTTCGACCAACGGGCAGATCGAAGGCCGCTACACCGTGCAGCAGGCCGCGGATCTCGCGGTGGTTCTCCGGGCGGGCGCGCTCTCGGTACCGGTGGTCATCGAAGAGGAGCGCAGCGTCGGACCGGCGCTTGGGCAGGATTCGATCGAGTCGGGGACCCGGGCCTCGGTTGCTGGGTTTGCTCTGGTACTGATTTTTGCCGGTTTCTACTATCGGCTCAGTGGCCTTTACGCCTGCATTGCCCTGTTGTTCAACTTGGTTCTTCTCGCTGGGGTCATGTCGCTTTTCGAGGCGACCCTGACCCTGCCAGGGATTGCCGGCTTGGTGCTCACCGTGGGCATGGCGGTGGATGCGAACGTCATCATCTTCGAGCGAATTCGTGAGGAACTTCGAGCTGGCAAGACGCCGCGCACCGCTGTGGCCATAGGCTTCCAGAAAGCCACATGGACCGTGCTGGATGCGAATATCACGACGCTCATTACTGCGCTGATTCTCTTTGAGTTTGGGACGGGTCCCATCAAGGGATTTGCGGTCACGCTTTCCATCGGGATTCTGACCAGCGTCTTTGCGGCGCTGGTGGTGACCCGAACCGCCTTCATGCTCTATCCGGGTGGACGTTCTGTCCAGCAGTTGTCCATATAGGGAGGTTCTAGCTTGCCGTTCGAAATTATTCCTTCGGGAACCAATATAGACTTCATCGGTCGAGGAAAGTTGTGTGCGACGCTGTCGGCGGGGCTGATTCTGATCTCCCTGGCCATGATTCCCGTGCAGGGAATTCGGCTCGGCGTCGACTTTGCCGGCGGGAGCGAGATGCAGGTGCGCTTCGAGCCCGGAGTGACCGCCGATGAGGGCATGATTCGGAGTGCCCTCGCCGAGACCGCCGTGGTGGCTGACCCCTCGGTGGTGCGCTTCGGTGAGGTCTCGAGCCGGGAATTCCTCATCAAGTTCAAGGGAGGTGAAGACGTCGTTTCCGGGGCTGGCGGCGAAGCCGAGGAGCCGGGTGAAGGAAATGGCTCGGCCACTGCCTCCGTCGATCGCGTGCAAATGATCGAGGCTGTGCTCAGCGAGGGAATCGGCCCGCTGACGGTGCAGCGCGTTGATTTCGTGGGTCCCCGGGTGGGTGCCGAGCTCCGCTCGGATGGTCTTTGGGCGCTCTTCTGGGCCAGCCTGGCGATTCTCGTCTACGTGACGATTCGCTTCAGTTCGCGATTCGCGCCCGGTGCAGTGGTAGCGGTCTTCCACGACCTGCTGGTGACATCGGGAATTTTTGTGATTCTCGGACTTGAATTTGACCTGAGGGTGCTGGCCGCGCTTCTAGCCATCATTGGCTACAGCCTGAACGATACGATTATCATCTACGACCGAATCCGCGAGAATATGGCATTGCGTACCAAGGC
>LWDU01040389.1_pt1 | contig 38394 bp, 27 predicted proteins | sample 727161 | NCBI WGS metagenome assembly LWDU01 (sample SAMN04566230, study PRJNA314399) | hydrothermal vent metagenome | isolation source: deep sea hydrothermal plume seawater | place: Mexico: Gulf of California, Guaymas Basin | collected 2004-07-11
TCGGACGAGAACTCAGCTGGTCCGCATTTTCATCTGGGTGCTGGTTCTTGCCGCAATGGCCGGTGGAGCTTGGTCGGCGCAACAGTACTTCGTTGCAGAGCATGGGCCCAATCGTGCTCACCTTATTTTCCACACGGTCAGCCGCAAGGATCTGGCAATTAATGTCAGCGAACGGGGGAACCTGGAGAGCCAAGCGAACATTAAGGTCTATTGCGAAGTGGACGACGTTCGCAAGGATGGCATCAACGGAACTCCGATCTTATCGATCATTCCCAACGGAACGTCGGTAAAAGAAGGCGACTTGTTGGTCGAACTCGATTCCGCGGCGCTTCGCGAGTACCTTGACGTGCAAACACTGGCGACGCAACAGGCAGAGGAACTGTGCCTGCTTGCCCAGGCAAAATACGACAATCAAAAGAGCAGAAACGAAACCGCCAAAGCGGAATCCGAGCTTACGGTGCAGTTGGCGAAACTTGAATTGCGGATGTTTCAGGATACTCAAAGCGGCACACATAAGTTGGAAGTTGAGGAGATCAAACGGAGTATTGACGACCTGAACAACGATATCCTGGCAGCTCAAGCAAATCTTGAACTGAAGCGCAACGACCGCGATGGAATCGAATCCCTTTTCAAACTTGGCTATGCAGGAAAGAGTGAGTGCGAACGATGTCGATTGGATTTCCTCCAAGCAGAGAGCAGTTACGCCGCTAACATCAACCGCATGAAAACACTGCTCGCCAAACTGACAAGAAAAGAAACTTACGAAAAAGAGATGGAGCAATTGAAGCTCGACGGGAAGTTTGACACGGCAGAGCGGAGCCTGACACAAGTTGTCCGCAACAACGAGGCGGAAATAGCACAGGCGAAAGCGTCCATGGAAGCCCGCACCGATATGCTCAAGAAGGAGCAGGAGCGGTTGGCGTTGTATCAAAAGCAATTCGACAAATGCAAGATCTACTCGCCGTCGGAAGGAATGGTAGCCTACGCTGTCTCCCGCGAAGGTGAGATTCGCGAGGGTGCCAACGTCAGGATGCGTCAGAGAATCCTCTCGATTCCCAATCTTAAACACATGCAAGTAAAGACTTCGGTTCATGAATCGGTCTTGGACCAAATCAAACCTGGCATGCCAACGTCGATAACCGTTGAGAGCTTCTCAGATCAGTCGTTCGCTGGGACCGTAAAGTCGGTGGCCGTGTTGCCGGAACACACTAGCTATTACAGCTACAGTCAATCTAAGGTCTACCAGACGGTCGTCCTGATTACCGACGAAGTGGAGCGACTTAAACCAGGAATGACGGCGATCGTCGAGATTCACGTGGATCGTCTCGAGAAAGTTCTCACCCTGCCTGTTCAAGCAGTGACCAAAGAGGACAAACAGGTGTTTTGCTTCGTGAATACGCCTGACGGCCGAATTGAGCGACGTACGATTGAAGTCGGTGTTTCGAATGAGCTAGAGGTTCATGTCATTTCTGGCGTTGAAGAGGGTGAGCAGGTCGTCCTCAACCCGACCGTTTTGCTCGACCAGATGCAGTCGGGCGACTTACAACCTCCGGCGTCGAGCACAAAAGCTGCCAAGGGAAAGAGTAGCAGCGGATGATTCTGGCGACCATAAGGCTCGGCATTCGCAACCTCTCATTACACAAGTTGCGAAGTTTCTTGACGATGCTAGGAACGATCCTCGGTGTCGCATCTGTGATTTCAATGATTGCCGTGGGTGAGGGATCCAAACGTCACGCGGTCGAACAGATCCGACAGTTGGGCTCCACCAACGTCATACTCCGTAGCGTCAAGCCGCAGCAAAAGAACGAATCGAATGGCTCCAGCAGCGGGAGTCAACAACAAGTCTCCCGAGTCCTGAACTATGGCTTAAAATACGCCGACTTTCGACTGGTCAGCGCGCTGCCAACATTAGACATGAGCGTTCCTCTCGTTGTACTCCGCAAAACGGCCTACAACGGCAAGCGGCAAATGGGCAATGCTCGCGTCGTCGGAACAGTTCCTGAATACCTAAAAATCAAAAAACTCAGTGTACGTCGCGGTCGTTTTTTCTCTCCTGACGACATCAAGGCAACGGTCAACGTCACCGTACTGGGACCAGGAGCGGCCCAAAGACTCTTCGGCTTTGACGACCCGATGGGAAAACTAGTTTTGCTTGGTGAAGGCGCATACCGCGTAATCGGCGTCCTTCGATCACAACATTCCGCCGCCTCATCGGCTGGTGGAGTTGGTATCAGCGACCAGAATGAGGATATTCTCATTCCACTTTCATGCGCCCGTAATCGTTTCGGGGAAGTGCAGGTGATCGTCCGTGCTGGAAGCCGTGAATACGAACGTGTGGAATTGAGTGAGATCACACTGGCCGTATCGGATGAGCTGCTCGTAAGCCAAACAGCGGCTATGGCGAGACGGCTGCTGAAAAAGCACCATCCGGGTGGAGATGACTTTGAAGTTCAGGTTCCCCTCGAACTACTGGCACAAGCGGAACGAGAAAAGCAAATCTGGAACATGGTTCTCGGTTCGATTGCCGGCATCTCTTTGCTGGTCGGCGGCATTGGCATCATGAATATCATGCTGGCCACCGTGACAGAGCGCACGAAGGAAATTGGGATTCGCCGCGCATTGGGCGCGCGGCAACGCGACATTGTGTTCCAGTTCCTGGTCGAGACAACTGCGCTCTCAACCATCGGTGGAATCGCGGGAATCGGTGTTGGTCTCGTAATCCCGGTCGCCGTCACGAGGATCTTTGGCATTGAAACGGCCATCGCCTGGTGGAGCGTCGGACTGGCCTTCGTCATCTCCGTACTCACGGGCATCGTTTTCGGTGTCTATCCGGCCCGCCGAGCTGCATTGATGGACCCGGTCGAGGCCCTGCGGCATTAGCGCAAGCTCAGTCATACGGCAGCAAGTTCATTTGCGCTGCGCGGTTGTGTCCCCAACGAGAATTCGCCGCCACTCGAAATCGCGGCTGAATGCCACTTCCAACGCCATAGAGAGTTTCAGATATGTCCGTGGTTTCCTTCATTCGGGGGTATTTTCGCTGACCGTTGCCGTAGCTTCCTTCCGATAAGAACTAGGGATTGTAAGGATTATAGGGAGTCTCTAGGGCGACCCGTATGACGTCGAATGGGAAGATGCATGAAGGGGATTCACAATACGGACACGGGTTTTCCAACCTCAACGATGTGTCTAGCGGTATTGATGGTGTTGTTTTCCGGCTGTTCGCGGCAAGAACACTTGCAGCGAGCCGATCGCGATGCATACGGCATATTGGCCCAAAAAGTGACTGGGAAGCCATGGCAGGCCATGGACGCGTTCGACATTTCCGCTGATTCAAGGTCTCGCTTCTACGATCAGCAGAGCTCGGAATGCCCCACGCTCCCAGTTCCAGCGCCGCAGCTCTACCGGTATCAGCTTCCCGAACTAGCCAATGTCGATCGTTTTGGAACAAGTGGACTCGCTGGAACAGAGACTGATGCCAACAAATCGCCGATCAACAAATCGGGATCGGAACAGAGCGTACTGCTACGCGTCCGACCGATCGAACCGACAGTGTGGGACTCGTTGCCCCCCGAATGTCTAAAGCGGATGCTGGAGTTCGACTCGATCGTTGACGAATACAACCGTACGTTCGAGCGACCTCCACTCAACAACCAGCTTGACACGGCGGAGCGTCTTACGCTTTCGGACATCGTCGAACTGGCCTTGATCAACAGCCGTGAATATCAAACACAAAAAGAGAACTTATACCAGGTTGCATTGCGTCTCTCACTCGAACGTTACGATTACGAGTTGACGTATTCTCCCTTCGGGAACGGTACGGATGTCGATTATTCGCATTCACGCACTGCCGGGACGACGGTGAATGGGCTCAGTGTGCCGACTACCGTCGGGATACAGAAAATGACTCGCTCTGGAGCAGACCTACTTGCGCGATTTGCAAATGACGTCGTTTTGACATTCAACGGACCAAGTGGCTTTGCTGTCAGCGCTGGCTCCGATCTTCTGCTGCAAGTCTCTCAGAGCGTGCTGCAGCGAGATGTGATCTTCGAACAATTGACTCAGGCGGAGCGAAACGTGATCTATGCCGCGCGTGATTACGCGAGGTTTCGCCGCACGTTTTTCCGAGACTTCGCCGTGAGATACTACTCATTGCTACTCACGTATCGTCGTATTGAAATTGATACGCAGGACTTTTTCGCCAATTTGCGAGCGTTCGATCAGGGGCAGGCAGAGTATCGAGCCGGTCGACTACCTCGCCTTCAGGTCGATCAGTTCGAGCAGACTGCGTTGCGCAGCCGACGAGACTTGATGCAGAGCTGCAACAACATGGAAAGGTCTTTGGACGACCTGAAGTTCCGGATTGGAATTCCGCCCGAAACACCGATCAACATCGACCTTCGTGAACTTGAAGTGCTTACCCTCCGCGACAAGGCCACGGTCGCGCGGCAATTAGTATCAAGGGCGAATGATGAGTTGGCTCGCGAATTGGCAACACCAAATCCACAAGTGAGTATCGTACTCAACGTTGGCATTAAGATGGTCAACCGCATGTCTGACTTGGAACAAATCGAACGAGCATTCGGTCAATCGAGTCTCGACCGCAAAACACTCGACGTATCATTGGCCCAGTTGGAGGTCGATGAGGCGCGTATTATCGTCCGCGAAATGCACGAAGTGCTCGATGATGCCCGCGTGTCGGTCCCACCGGTCACCCCGGTCCAACTTTACCGACGCACCATGGAAACGGTTGGTGTGACACTGCAGTCCATTGAGAAGCAATTGCGTTATCTCTCGTTATCGGACGATCAAGATCATTTTCAGCCGCATCGCACAGAGCTGGATCGTCTTCGACAAGTGCATGACGAAATTACAGTGGTTACGGATGAGGCCGTCCAAAATCGAGAGCTGAACAAGATTCCCGAGTTCACTGAGCGGTTTGCCCTACTACTGCTTGACGTCGATCAGCTGGACAATCAACTCCAAGACCTCATGCAGGAGCGCGGAAATGATGAGATTCTCGTCCGCATTCAATCTGTTCGGCAGGACGCAAAACTCGCATTGGAAGCCAGCGATGCGGGCCTGAAACCCGTTACGATTTCCCACGACGATGCACTGATGACGGCCCTGACATTGCGTTGGGACCTGGCCAATCAACGTGAACGACTGGCCGATACGTGGCGACAGATCAAGCTGGCATCGGATGACCTCCGCTCAATTCTCAATTGGAATGTCAGTCAGAGGATCCAAACTCGAAGCGATGTGAACCGCGTATTTGAGTTTACGTTCGACGATAGTTCGACCAATATCGGATTATCGTTCGACACGCCATTGAATCGATTCTCTCAACGCAATAACTTCCGCAACGCTCTCATCAGCTATCACCGCGCACTTCGAGGACTGATGCAGTCTGAGGACCAAATCAAGCTCGACGTGCGAGACGACCTACGGCAACTCGGTCTCGATCGAACGCAATATGACATTGCGGTCGCGTCTGCAGCTTTGGCCTACGAGCGCGTCATTAGCACTCGACTGCAACTACAACTCGATATCGAAAACGTTGCCGCCCGCGATTTCCTCGAAGCTCAACAAGCATATACAACTTCACTAAGCGCTGTGGCAAGTGAACACATTGGCTACCTGAACGACCGAATTCAACTTTTCCTTGACCTAGAACAGCTCGAAGTCGATGAGACTTGTTTTTGGCCAGAGCTTTACGACGAAGAACACGCTCCTCGGGTCAGTCAACATTTGGAGCATTCCGGTGATTCGCCATACGGTGACCTTCCCGATGTCTGGTATTCCGATGAAATGCTCCAAATGCTCTGTGTGCCGGTCGGCGAGTCGGTAATACACGGCGAAGTTGAAGACGTAGAAGACCTGCCGCCACCCGTCATTATTCAACCGCCTATCGAGGAACCGGTGGGCAGCTGACGGACCTCTCTAGAGGGCCAACAAAGCGTAGGCGAGGGATGACGCGAATTGCAGGCTCGCTTACGCATCGGATTACGAACTGCGGCTCTATCGCAAAATCCAACTTTGGCACGCCACTAGCTCATGTTGGATTAGCTCACGTTCGATACAATGACGATTTCAAACACTTAATCAGGATCCGCTGTCCACCGCGTGGCGCGGTGCAAGGAGAATAGCATGAAGTTAGGATTCGTCTCCGCGATCCTCCCTGATTTATCCTTGGAATGCGTGCTGCAATTTGCGGCTGAGACGGGATACGACTGTGTCGAGATCATGTGCTGGCCACCGAGCAAGGCGGAACGCCGTTACGCCGGAATTACCCATATCGATGTCGAGCAACTTGACGACTCCCACGTTGCTCGCATCAACTCGCTCTGCGGCGAACTGGGCGTCGCGATCAGTGGGCTTGGATACTACCCAAACGCCTTGAGTCCGGATGAGGCGGAGGCGAAGTTAAGTGCAAACCATATCCGAAGCGTCATCGATGGAGCTGCTAGCCTCGGTCTGAGTCGAGTGAACACGTTCATCGGACGTGATTGGACCAAATCTATTGATGACAACTGGCCCCGTTTGCTGGAAACCTGGAAGCCGCTGATCGAACACGCTGAGTCTGTTGGTGTTTACGTTGGTATCGAAAACTGCCCGATGTTGTTTACCGAAGACGAATGGCCCGGAGGCAAGAACATCGCCACCTCACCACAGATTTGGCGGCGATTGTTCTCCGATGTCGGCTCAGATTATCTCGGCCTGAACTATGATCCCTCGCACATGATCTGGCAGCAAATGGATTATTTGCAGCCAATGCACGATTTCAAAGACCGCATGTTTCACGTCCACGCAAAAGATGTTCGCCTGGATCAAGACAAGCTGAATGACGTCGGAATACTCGCGCACCCCAATCAGTACCACATCCCGAAACTCCCCGGAATGGGCGACGTTGATTGGGGTAAGTTCTTTTCGATCCTGACCGACACTGGGTACCAGGGTGCTGTCTGCGTTGAAGTTGAAGATCGAGCCTATGAGGGAAGCTTGAACGAACGCAAAGCGGCACTGATTCAGAGTCACACCTTCTTGCGCAACTTCGTGCCCAAGGCATTGCCCGACGGTTAGAACAACTCACCTCGTCGTTTTTGTCACGGAGCGAAAGACTTGCCGCACTCGTCCCAGCGTGGCTGGCTATCGGAGCGACTTCTGGCCGAACATGTTAAATTGTCAAAATCTGCGCGCGTCCTTGTCACATCTCTTGGCGTCGGTGAGCTCGGCCAACGAATCCGGCTCGAACACCCTCATGCTGACGTCGTGGCGTTTTTTCTCGATGCCTTCCTGGAATCGAAATGTCGTCAGAACGAGATCGTGACGATGTGCCGTTCCGATCTACCAGACGATACGCGCGACGCCGTACTCATACCCGTGCGGCAGGATGGTGAAGCGGAATTGGTCCGTGACTACCTACAGCAGGCGTTCCTTTGCTTGCGCGAGGGAGGCTCGCTTTGGACAGCGACGGACAATCCGAACGACACTTGGTTGGGTGAACAAGTGAAGACTCTTTTCGGCCGCGTGAGCCGCCGTGCGCTGCCAGAGGGAGTTGTCTACACGTCAAGCCGTGTGGGACCTCTTCGACGAATGCGATCCTTTGAATGCGAGTTTACGTTTCGGTTCCGTGATCGACTCCTTCGCGTCGTAACTCGGCCAGGTGTGTTCTCCCACCGACGAGTTGATCCGGGTACCCGCGCGATCCTAAAGACCTTCAACGTCACCGACGGGGAGCGCGTGATGGATATCGGTTGTGGTTCCGGAGTGCTTAGTCTGGCCGCAGCATCATTGACTCCCCAGGGCGGTGTCTGGGCCATCGACTCAAACCACCGGGCCGTCGAATGCGTTCAGATGGCCGCCCAACGCAACGACCTAGCGAATATTCATGCTGAAGTCGCTTTCGACGGTGGCTCAGCGGAGCGGCGAGTCGACGTCTGTTTGGCAAATCCACCCTACTATGCACAATTCCGGATTGCCGAGTTGTTTCTCGACGCCGCGAAACGGGCCTTGAAGCCCGGTGGGCGACTTTATCTCGTGACAAAGTTCCCACAATGGTACGATGAAAACCTGCTGCGGTGGTTTCAACAAGCTGAGATCAAGGCGGTGGGTCGTTACCACGTCATCACCGCTCGAGCATGAATAAATACCGGAAATTCTCGGGTTTTGGAGTACGGTGACTTGTCACCGCTTTTCTGGAACTGACTCGAACCTTGGCATTTCACTTGGAAAAATCCAGTCCATGAATAGCCCGATGGGCTGGGCTTTCGGTTCCCACAAGGCACCATCAAGCAAACGCTAGCAACGAGTTTTGGCAAGCGATCCGATGCGGTCTCGAGTAATGCTGAACCTTGGTCTCATCAACAGTGACGATGTCGTTGACTAACAGTTCAGCCCAATCAGGCGAATTGACGGCAATGAACGCCAATTGGAAACACTCGATCAGTAGCTCGCATTCAGTGTTGGTCTGAGGAAACAAGATGGGGCCGGTATCGGTTTGGTAGAACTTCTCGCGATCACCAATGTTGATCGTTCGTACGGGGTACTCCAATCGAACGTCATAGCCATCGTCGGTCGTCCAGCTAGTTACCGCGACCAGTGGTTTATTTGCGAAGGCAGTCTCAATAATAGTGTCGATCTCCGACAACTCGCGACCGGGTCGACGACGGATATCGACGGACAATTTGGCGTAAGCGTCGCGTACGAACCCACTTTGCCGATGAGGCTGTTCACCCTGTGAGGACGGAAATGCCATCACTCGACGACCACAATGGTCGTATTTTTTTATCACCAGAAACTCATCATCCGAAACAGTCAAGCAGAAGTTCGCATTCGGTTGCGTCCAAATATCCTCGGCAACATTCACACGCTCCGTCTTGCACGCGGCTCCAAGCACGTATGTCGACTTTCTTCCGTCCGGTCTCGTCAACTCGCAAATACAATCGAGCTGAATACGCGCGTTATTGACCGAATGATTGGGCTTACTTGACTGAGTGATCGACGGCTGCGCGAGAGAGTCGATCCGAAACGTCAAGAATGATCGAGAAAAATCGCAGACTTGAATCATCGCTACATTGGCCCTATTCAATATTCTCCGAGCGGCGCACGGTGGCCTGCACCGTCGTTTGCATCACGGTGGAGAGCATTTGGCTTGGTTCCCCCGAACTCATCGAGATCAATCGTCGGGCACTCGGCCCCGTCCAGCATTCGTTGTAGGGAACGCTCGTCCTTAAATCCACTCCCGGTAACTAGGCAGACGATCGACGATTGACGATCCACGGTGCCAGCGTCGACTGCCTGCAAGGCAGCGGCGAGCGCGATGGCGGCGGCCGGTTCACTGAAGATTCCCTCCTTCTGAGCCAAGTCCTGTTGCGCGCGCCAAGTCGCGGCATCTTCGACGACATGACCCGTTCCACCCGAGGCGCGACACGCCCCAATGGCCAGATGACCGTCAACGACACTGGCGACCTGGAGGCCGCTAATCTGCGTCGTACATTGCACATCAACGGCCTCGTGTTTTCCTTGACGCAAGGGCCCGGCAATCGTGTTGTTACCGGTGGGTTGCACGCAATGAACCGCCGGGCCAAGTTGGCATTGCCCTTCACGGATCAGGGTCTGGTACCCACGGGCCACACCGACACAAAGTCCACCGCCACCAGCCGGCGCAAACACGTGATCGATGCTTGCAATCTGTTCGTGCAGTTCAAAGCTGATCGACTCGATGCCGCTCATGCCTTGCGGGCAATAAACGTAACCACTAATCTGCAGCGAAGACTTAGGGCGTCGTCCCAAGACTTGCAGCTTTGCAAACATGTTCGCAGTGACTTCGGCATCCAGTCCGAATTTCCGCACTCGAAATATGTTGGCACCATAACACATCATTTGCGCAAGTTTGCTAGTCGGCGCTGTCTCGACGATCGCTATATCACAGGCGATGCGTGCCGCGGCGCAGTATGCTGCCAGTGACGCGCCTGTGTTGCCGCTTGAGGTGGCCACGCAATGCTGTACTCCGGCGGCTCGCATGTGGGATACGGCGGCAGCCGCGAAACGGTCTTTGAACGAGCCGGTAGGATTCGTTGATTCCAACTTGAAATACAAGTTCGGTATACCCGCATCTGGCCCTATCCGTTTTGATCGGACAATCGGTGTTTCACCTTCGCCCAGCGTCGTTTGTGCGTCGACAGGCACCGGTGTCAACCAATCGGCCCATTTCCAAATCGTCATTTAATCTCCTTCTGGTACTCGTCAGCACCATCGAGCACAACTCCAACACTTTCGCCTTTTCGCACTCGCGGAAAAGTGCGAAGGACCAAGACAATGCCGTCTCGGTCGGCCGGCACGTCGATCACATTATCTCCGAGAATACTGCTCACCCAACCCAACGATTGACCGGCCTCGATCGAATCGCCCAAGGACACCTGCGGATGAAAGTAGCCAGTAATAGGGCTAGGATGGCAAACTTGCATGTGCCCTGAACCCGTTCGCGAATCCTCGACGATCGCACTCACTCTGGATGCGGGCGATTCACCCTTTAGCATGTAAAGGTGCATCAACACATTCACACACCCCTCGACATAGGCAGCGATTCCATCATCGCTGCACGGCGCTCCGCCGAGGTACTCGGTGTAAATAGCAGGGACATTTGCGTCGCGGGCCACAGAAAGCGAACGGCCATCCAAATTTCCAGCCGTTCCCCAAACAATCGGCAGGTTGAAAGCAATCGCCATTGCCCGCTGCTTATCGAGCACGTTTTGGTCTGGGTGGAGCGTGTAACCGGCTAGAGGAAAAACCGAGAATTCCGTGCCACCCGTGTGTAAATCAATGTAATAGTCGCTCTCTTCGATCAATTGCGACAACGCTGCCGCAGTTCGCTCGGTTACAGAACCGTCGTCTCGACCCGGGCAAGTGCGAGCGAGATCTTTGCCATCGTCTGCGGCTCGATGACCTCGCAAGAAAGCCATCTCGTTGACCACGGGGACGAGAATTAAGCTACCCCTCAGGAGCTGCAACGAATCCTGCTCGAATCTCGCGATCAGCTCGCGAATCGCTTGCATTGGCTCGAATTCGTCACCGTGAACACCGCCCGTGATCAACACGCGGGCACCGGGATCTTTGGAGACGAATTCGGAGCGAGCAAGACGCACCGAATCGGACGTCATCTCTTGGGCCTCTATCTCAGGCAAGACACTGCGACCAACTACCGTAGAAAAACAACCCGAAGGGTAAGCGAGGGAACGCTTTCCGGCAACCGTCTAGCGGGTGTTTCAAGGTCGTGGTTCAGAAGAAGAGTCGCAATCCGCACTTCGCCTCGACCGTTCATTCGTCGTCCAATTGTTGTTTGCAAAAACGAAGGTTGTTTTGCAAGCTGCCATCGGCAGGGAATCGCTCCAAGGCTCGCTCATAAATCGCGATGGCGTCCGGCCATTGCTTGGCGTCAATCGCCGGCCGTGCCCAAGCGTGCCAAGTAACGGTCGCATTTTGGACGAAATGTCTATCTCCCGGAAACCGGCTGAGTCCCCTGTCGTATATTTTTAGCGCCTGCTGCCATTTTTTCTGATCGTGAAACGAAGTCGCCCATCGATCGATCAAGTAGTGCGATGCCCTTATTCGAGCATCTTCTTTTATCATGTCGGCGTCCAACTGAAGCCTCTTCCAAGCGAGTTCGAACTTACTTTGTGCGGCAAGGTCGCGGATTCGCAATCGGACCCAGCGGTCGGCAAGATCCTGAATACCATCCACTTTTTCGAATCGAATTTTCTGCTTTCGCAGCATCTGACGTGCCGTGTCGGCTCCCTGTGTTTTCGACATCATGTCGGTCCACTCTTGCACGCAGTAGACAAGATTCTTCTTAAATAGATGGTCGGCCGGAAGTTGGCCGAGTCCCCGCTCGTAAATGCCGACTGCCTGCGACCATTCGCCTCTTTTCATGAAACGTTGAGCCCATGAATCGTACGCATCGCGAACCAATGACTCAGATTCTCGGGGCCGCTGATGAAGTTTCGAGTTCGCCTTGATACTCTCCAACGCCGCTTCAAAACGTCCCGCATTACGGTGCTCGATAAATACGTGGCGGGCAAAGTTGGCCGCCACTTCCGCGACTCCCGCGTTGTCGGGAAACCGTTTTTTCAAGTCCAACAGAATCTCGCGGGCCGATGCATTCCCTTTTGTTTTGGCGATGTACCTTGCCCATTCTTGCGCGGTGAATGCAAGGTTGTTTCTCAACCGCCGATCATTGGAGAACATTTTCAGCCCATCCGTGATGGCCTGCATCGCCTCGTCGAATTCTTGTCGATCAACGGCGTCGTTGTTCCGTCGCAGAAAGTAACCAGCCTTCCACTGCAACAAGTCGGCAACCGCGTCTTCGTCGATCCGTGTCTCGCCACGTTCCACAGCCGACAGAGCTTCCTGCCACATCGTTGATTCGATCAAGGATTCGGCTTCGTGAATAAATACCCAAGCTTGCAGCGAGACAAATTGCTGGTCAGGCATTCGCCGACGGGCCCGACGCAATACTGCGATCGCTTCATCGCTTTCCCCGTTCTCGGCCAAACTACGAACCCATTTCGAGTAGACGACCCGACGATTGTGATTCAGTGAAGCGTCTGACGGAGCTAGTCGAAGGCCCGTTTCAATGACGTCAACGGCAGTGGCGAACTGAGTCTGTTGCGATAGTTCGTTGCCCCAGTTTACCAGCGAGGCAAGCGCATTTTTTACAGCCGAGTCGAACTGGCTGTCCATACTCATTGCCCGAAAGTAATCCAATAATGCGGCCAGGTGTTTTTTTTTATTCGTATGGGTCACGCCGTGGTTGTAATAGATGATCGCAACCAGTTGAGGCGGTGTTACCTCGCGTCGGAGATCGCGGTGTTTGTCAGGGATGTAACGAAACCCTGTCTGCTGCTCCAATTGATTTCGAATCGACGCGTGACGTCCGGGATTGAATCCCAATCTGTTGGTCGTCTCCACATCCGCGTGATGTGTTCCGTCGTACAAAATCGAAAAAGCGTGGTCCGGCACTTCAATGGCTCGCAAGTCGAGTCCGAGCCGACGGCCGATAATGTTGTATAGAACGGCCGACGAAACGCAGTTGAAGGTCTTGTCATCGATAATCGTCGAGACGTTGGTTTGTTGAGCTAGGTAACCGTTCGCGAATGGACCGTCTTTAGAATGCATCCATTCAAGCAGTGCTTCACCTGCAGCAAACTTCGACATATTCGGAGCGACGATGCGTCTGGCGGCCAGTTCGATCTGGTCGATGCGACCGAGGTAAACTTTGCGCCGTCCAGCCTCCTGGACGCCCGAGGCTAGCAGAGACGCAGCGGCAAATGTCCAATCGTCCAACGCTCCGTCCTTCGCGTCACGAAATAACGACATTTCGTCATCCGACAGGTGAATCGGCACAGATCCTGTGCTCCGCAGTCCCGCGAGTACATCCAGGGCAGCGGCCGGAGTCTCATTGAATCGATAGCGAGTTTCCGGCGACCCCGTGTATCCCTCAACCGAAATATCAGCAACTGAAAAAGGTGTCTTACCATCGAGTGCTTCAATACGAATGAGGATCCATCTGGCTGCCGTCGGTCGGAATTCAAATCCAATTCGCTGCCCGTTGGCCGGCGCAACATCATCACGCAGGAGCCGAAATCCGGCTTCAGCGGACACCGTCGATGCCAACAACTGCACCTGTGATGCAGAACAACCAACAGGTACACGGACACTCCACTTGCTAATTGTCTGAATCTGCTCGCCTAAATCTAAGAGCAGTTCGATGTCGCGGACCAGATTGGGTGCTGAAACGACAGTACGTGGGTCTGAATCGGCCAATCGCCGCCATTTGGTCGCGATTGACTTTGGGACACCGCGAACAAGGCTGGTCGAACGTTGACTTAAGAAATCGTACCGAGCCGGCTCTCCAGCATCTACTGGCTCGATGAATCCACCGATCATCAAGAGCAATACGGCGGACACGACCACGAGATTTCGGCAAGCGGTCATTTAGTCGTTCCCTTCGTTTTTCTTACGGACTCACAAGCATACCTTCTACGGACTCACAAGCATACCTTCCGATGGTTTTCGCTCGCGAGGATTCGTCGAACTGTTATATCTGCCGCAATTCGGAGTATCAGAACGTTCGTCGCATGCACTTCATTGACACGAATGGTCGTTCTGCCGGTCGTCCGTTCGCATCGGCGCTGACGGCAAAACAGAAATAGGTCAGAATCATGAAGCAAATTCAGACAACTACTTCCATCAAACAACTGCGGCACTCACCATGCGATTGATATGGATGACTGACATCCACTTGAATTTTGTCTCTCCTAAGGATGTAAACGACCTCGTCAAATCGATCGTTGCCGAAACGGCCGACGCGGTCTTGATCGGCGGTGATATTGCCGAGGCGGATTCGCTCGACGACCGTTTAATCGAGCTATCAAACGGAATTCAGATACCGCTCTATTTCGTTCTCGGTAATCACGACTATTACAGGAGCTCAATAACCCAAGTCCGGAATGCCATGTTGCGGCTTTCGCAACGAGTGCCAAATCTCACCTGGTTACCTCAGGCCGGCGTGGTCCAATTGACGAAGGATACCGCGTTAATCGGCCACGGCGGATGGGGCGACGGCCGAGCTGGTGAATATAGAAGCTCGATCTTACTGAACGACTTTTTCTTGATCGATGAATTGCAAGTCACGCACGGATCTCTTGATCCCGACCCCGAAACGGTTCTTTGTGACTCGTTGCAAGTCACACTTCAAAAGCTCGGCGATGAAGCGGCAGAGCACTTTCGTGTTCATTTAACAAGTGCGTTAGAGACAAGTCGTCACGTCGTTTTATTGACCCATGTACCGCCGTTCATAGAAACGTGCTGGCATAATGGTGGTATTTCCGACGACTATTGGGCCCCTCATTTTACCTGTCAGGCAGTTGGCGCGGTGCTACGTGAAATCATGTCGTCCCACGAGCAACAACAGCTAACAGTGCTCTGCGGACACACTCACAGTTCTGGCCTCGTCCAAATCCTGCCAAATCTGAAAGTCGTGACCGGCGAAGCTGTCTACGGCGAGCCGTGTGTCCAAGACGTCTTGGATATCACCTGACACGAAGGGGCGCCGCTTACCGTGAACTGATGTGTCACCGGCTTCACCAGTGGCGTGCGGAGACATCGATACTGGGCCAATCATCGTTTCGTCACGACATCTCCCAACAGAGATTCTGCAAACTTGCTCGTCAAGAGGATGTGAATGTGCATAGACTATAGCATCCGAGCAAGCCTCAATATTGTTGCCTCGCGTAATCGGACGCCAACACGTTTCATCCACACATGCTCGTATTCGCGAGACACTCATGAATTTGAATACCGAACCAACCAATCACTCGCCCTCGCCCTCGCCCTCGCCCTCTCGTCGCACACTCCTTCAATGTTTAGTGGGCCTAGGAATCGGGACACCGGCATTTCAACGCGCTTTGGCTATTCAGGCCGAAGACGCGCATCAAGTCACCGCCGAAACAGTCAAGGAAGCCGAGTGGATTGCCGGCATCACGCTCACCGACGAACAACGTGAATCCGCGCAGCGATCACTAAAACGACTTCACAGCCAGTGCGACGCGATTCGCTCGGTTGACCTCGCATATGACACACCGCCTGCTTTGCATTTCAACCCTCAGCCGGTGAAGGATGCTGCGAGATCCGCGCCGAAGAACAGAATCGCCGTACCGGCAGAGCAGCATGTCGGACAAATCCCCGATGACGAAGAGGATATTGCGTTCCTTCCGCTGGGAGAATTGTCGTCACTCGTAAAAAATCGCAAAATATCTTCCGTGGAACTCACCAAGCTCTTCTTGAAGCGATTACGGCGTTTCGACTCGCTCCTTCATTGCGTCGTTACCTATACGGACGACGTCGCAATGCGGCAAGCGAAACAAGCTGACCGGGAGTTGGCTCAGGGAATCTACCGCGGACCATTGCATGGTATTCCATGGGGAGCCAAGGATCTGATCGCCTATCCAGGTTACCCGACCACGTGGGGCGCGAAACCGTTCGTCGATCAGATCATCGACCAAAAAGCAACGGTTGCTGAGCGTCTTGAGTCGGTCGGCGCCGTGCTGGTGGCCAAGCTCAGCTTGGGGGCGTTGGCAATGGGCGATCGATGGCAAGGTGGCATGACGAGAAACCCGTGGAATCCCAAGGAGGGGTCGAGCGGCTCGTCTGCGGGCCCCGCATCCGCCGTTTGTGCGGGCCTAGTGCCGTTTTCCCTCGGCAGCGAGACCCTGGGCAGCATTGTGTCTCCCTGCCGGCGGTGTAGTATCACGGGTTTGCGTCCAACCTTCGGGCGGGTGAGTCGCCACGGGTGCATGCCTTTGGCGTGGAGCATGGACAAGATCGGGCCGATAACGCGATCGGTCGATGCCTGTGCGTTGGTGTTTGACGCAATCCATGGCGGGGACAGACGAGATCCAACAGCGGTCACGCACCCATTTCACTGGCCAGCGTCGGACACCCTGCCAGGGCTGCGCGTTGGCATGTTTGAAAAAGATGTTGATGGCCCGATTGGAGACGCTGTCAGAGCACTGGGAGTCCATGTCAAAACAATTCGGTTGCCCGACGATTTGCCAATCTGGCCCTTGACCACCATCCTCCACGTCGAGGCAGCGACGTCATTCGATCAACTAACGCGAAGTGGTGTCACCGAGGGCCTGAACCGCTGGCCAGGGATTTTTCACCAGGCACACTTCACATCGGCTGTTGACTACGTCCGCGCAAATCGCATACGGACTCTTTGGATGGCGCGGATGGAGGAAGTATTTCAGGACGTCGATCTGTACGTACAGGGAGACGATTTAGCAATTACAAATTTGACTGGACACCCTTCGGTGGTGATCCCATTCGGCCGCCGAGGCAAGATCGAAGACGAGCAGCCATCATCATTGGTCTTTACGGGACGCCTCTATGGCGAGACTGAATTACTAGCGTTTTCTCACGCATTCCAGCGACAATTTGAGTATGACAAGCAGCGACCTCCCCTAGAACGTTGGTTCGTCGAAGCACAGAAAGAAAAGGACTCGACGGGTGGAGACTAAGACCGATCCATTGACTGCCAAAGCGCCAGTGTGGATGTCGTGTCCTAAATGCGACTTGAAGCTGCAACTCGAGATTCGCTTCGGTGACGACCGCTTCCTGTGCCCGCGGTGTGACACGACCATTTCGGTGGACAACAGAGACGATGGTGCACGAGATTTGCCCCCGTTCGATCCGGGAGTTGTCATCCGCGCCGTGTTGATTGCCACAGTCGCGTCCACAGTCATCATTGGTCTGCCTGTCTTGGTCATGGATGCAGCACCGTCGATTCTGGAAGCCATGACGCGAGGATCCTTCGTGCATTGGATCGTGTGGCTCACGACTTCATTCCGCCGGATTTTCGTGGTGCTGCTACTGACGCCACTGCCAGGATTCTTACTCGCCCTCATGATCTCGCCGTATCTGCACCGCTATCCCGACCGTTGGCGGCGCTCGTTTCGCGGCAGCTTCCTTTTTGCGGGACCTGTTGTGGCAGCTTTGAGCGGGTTTGCTGGTGCCGCGTACCACCTGTGGCAATCCGGTATAGTGCCGACGTATTTTCTCACCGGGACCTTGTCGGTCTGGCTGGCCATGGGCTATGTGGCGGGAACGCTGTTGGGCATTTTTTGGTACTGGTATCGGCCCGTACCAACGCCGTCCGAGCAAATCGGAAAGCCAATTGTGACTGAACAGGAGTAAGTGGGGAATGCGACTTTCCTTTCAACTAGCACTCGTGGCGTTGCTAGCTATTTTTGCTGTCTGCATCTGGCTCGGAATTCGTGCGCAGGCAACCTCGCGAGACAAGGGCATTGTCGATCAGCTAACGGCCGAAGGCGTCAGCTGCAAGTTTCACCGGGGCCGAGTGACTCAAGTCTCCATTTCTGGCCGGATGTTTTCCGAGACTTCGTTGGATCTCTTGTTACAGCTCCCTACATTGACTCGCGTTGTCGCGATTGATAGTCCGGTTCATGACCAAACGCTGGTGAGCCTGGCAAAGATAGAAAAACTGCGAGAACTGGTTCTAATCGACACGCAGATCACCGATGCCGGACTGGCCATATTATCGGGATTACCAAACATCGAGTACCTTCATTTGTCGGGCTGCCCTGTGACAAATGAAGGCCTACGTCATGTGGCTAAATTGACATCGTTGACTCGTCTTGACCTCGAGTCCATCCAAGTCACCGATGACGGACTCCGTCACCTGAATACACTTCATCAACTGCGCGACATCTATTTGGCAGAGCTTGAATTGAGCCGCATTGGCTTGGACACCCTTCAGCGGGACCTGCCAAAAACCGATATATTTTTTAATCTGCAGCGGCAGTAACAGACAGGAAGATCGCATGTTTCTGGTTGCTATTGCGGGTCCAAGTGGGTCCGGAAAAACCACGATTGCTCACGCGTTTGAGGAAGCTCTAGCTGACGTGTATTCGACGGCAGTCATTTCATTGGACCGCTACTACTTCGACCTAGGACACTTGTCCGACGATGTTCGCCAAGTGCAGAACTTCGACACGCCTGCGGCAATCGAGTACCGACTGCTGCTCGATCATATCGATCGGTTGGCACAAGGGGACGTCGTCGCGCTACCCCGATACAATTTCGCAACTCACCTCCGTTCATCGCAGGTCGATATGCTGGCCGCTCCAGACGTGCTCGTTGTCGAAGGGCTCTTTGCACTCTACTGGCAAGAGCTGCGTGATTGTGCTGGCCTCGGAATTTTTGTCGATGCGTCAACCGACGTTTGCCTTCAACGCCGGATCGCTCGAGACACTCACCACCGCGGACGGAACGAGGCGTCTGTCTCGCGGCAATTCCATCGTCAAGTTGAACCGATGCGTCGCAAGTACATTGCGCCAACTCAAGCGGTGGCTGACCTGACGGTATCGGGTACCGATGCACTATCAGTTGTGATTGATGCGATCCGTTTCCAGATTTCGGCAACTTGGAGCCCACAACCGTTTGTCAATCCAGGCCCCGATTGACGCTTTGACTTGAGACGTCTAGGTTGGCAGCTTGCCTCTATTCGCATCACATTATTCGGTCGAACGCCGCGGTCCGCCGCCGCGCAAATCTGCTCATGTCCCTTGACTCTTGCCAAAACTTGCAGATCTTTCTCGGTCGCGTCTCCGACGTCGAAACCCAAGTCTACGTTCAAACCGACCGGCCCGATCACTCGACCACCTACTCTTGGACGGGCTCAATCGAAGGACCCTACATAGACGGAGCTCACACGCTGCCAGCGAAAGTGCCCTTTCGAGATCTTGGTCCCGGTGCGACAGTACTTGCCGAGTCGGTAATTCCAGATGGATGTATTTGGACACCCGATTGCCCGGCCATGTACGAAATCACATTGGAACTTGTATCGGGGGCGGGAGAACAAGTGCGCCGCGTTCAAGTGAGAACGGGTGTTCAAACGTTCGGTGTCTCGAAGTCGTCGTTCTACATGAATTCCAACCGAATCGTACCGCGACTGGTGCATGAATGCTGGATCGACCATTGTTCTTTGTATGATGTACGCGACGAGAGACTGTGGATCTACAGCGAGTTGCCAGGAAAGTCGCTTCTCGATGAAACATCTCGTCTGGGCGTGCCGCTAATTGTCCGCGCCACAACCGAACAACTTGATGAGTTGGCACTCTGGCCTTCGGTATGTGCCGTCGTGTTGGCGGGCGCGGAGAACGACCGATTGGACACAGGACAAAACCGGCTACCACTGTTGGCAAACTGGGAACCCGACAGCGACAGCAGGCTACCAACAAACAGTACGTCTTGGGCGGACGGCTGGATTGTGCCGATTGAGCACTGTGGAGCTGAGCACCTACCTGGACCGGTTATCTTCTCCGACAATCTCGATTCCGCTCAACAGCAGCCGTTACAACAGCTCCGCGGCTTGTGCGATGCCATGCAGACACGTTCGGCCAAGGGGAGGCGGGGTGCCGGATTCCTGGCACTACCTTCTTCAGCTATCTCGCCTCCTTAACCCAGCAGTAGGACCTGATCATGCCTTCTCAAGAGCCAGACCGGTATTCGCGGCAAGAACGGTTCGCGTCTATTGGAAAAGAGGGCCAGGAACGTCTTCGCCACAGCCACGTCTTGGTGTGCGGGTGTGGCGCGTTGGGATCAGTGATCGCCAACTCACTGGTTCGTGCTGGAGTGGGGCGATTGAGAATCGTAGACCGCGATTTTCTAGAGTTGAACAACCTGCAACGACAGGTGTTATACAACGAAGACGATGTACGCAGCGGGTTGCCAAAGGCGATCGTTGCAAAAAAACGTCTTGAGCAAATCAATAGCGATGTCGAAATCGAGGCCATCGTCGCCGACATCAACCATACGAACATTGAAGAATTCCTCCAAGATGTGGATGTCGTTTTGGACGGAACAGACAATTTCGAAACTCGTTTTCTGATCAATGACGCCGCGGTGAAACATCGAATACCGTGGGTCTATGGTGGCTGCATCGGAGCGGAAGGGCAAACGATGACCGTGTTGCCCGGGGAGACGGCGTGCCTGCGTTGCCTGCTACAGGAGCTGCCACCACCCGGCTCATCTCCCACGTGTGACACGGCTGGTATCCTAGGCACAATTATCAACGTCATTGCCTCCGTCGAAGTCACGGAGACAATGAAGATCCTGACGGGAAACCGGGATGCGATTAGCAAGTCACTCGGTGTTTTCGATTTATGGGACAACCGTGTACGTCATGTCGGACTCGACGCACTTTTTAGTGGGTTTGAGTCCTGTTTGTGCAAGGGCCGTGACTTTCCATGGCTTGCCGGACGATCGGGAAGTCACACCGCGGCACTGTGCGGGCGAAATTCTGTCCAGTTGACATTTACCGAACGGCAAGCGTTGGACTTGTCCCAGTTGGCACAGAAGTTAGCCGGACTCGGCAGTGTTACGTCCAACGAGTTCCTCGTCCGTTTTCAAGCTGGCGAATACACTCTTACCGTCTTTGCGGACGGCCGAGCGATCATTTCCGGAACAGAAGAAATCTCCGTCGCCAAGTCGCTTTACGCGCGGTACGTCGGAAGTTAACCGAGGCCAGCTTGCCGGTCGCGCTGTCTGCTAAAACCTCTTTAGCGATCGATGCCGCATGGCCACAATACAGAGTTCTTGCCGATTGAACGCGAGATGACGGGGCTTCACGTACTGATAACCCCAGGACCGAATTCGGTCTAGGTAGTTATCCAATTCGTGAGCCAGTTTCCATTCGGGCATTTTCAATGTGATCAGCATCCCCTGCACACGGACGCTTGCATGGCTCACGATGTCTTCGATCGTGTCTAGTGACTGTTTGGGAGTTACGTTGGAGTCGGAAAACAACCACCGCGCGTCGGAAAACTCGCGTCGCCGGACGTCGCGACCGCGTTTGCGAATGTGCCGATAGTTCTCGTGCTGTGCGATGCTTGGATCCATTTCTGCCGGATCAATTCCGATGATCTTCAATTTGTACTCCAACAAGGCCTGCGCTGTTCCTCCAGGTGCGCTACCAATTTCTACGCATTGGTCGCCGGCGTGGATCGGAAGACGGGACCACAACAGTGCCTCTTGAGTCTTGTAGTAGGCTCGCGAGATTACATCGAATTTCGGCTTGAAAGGTGGCACGCCGCCGGGCCAGGCCTGAAAAGTAGTGCTCACTCGATGTTCGCCAATCCACCAACGATTTTCTTCGACGAGAATACAATCGAGAACGCGGTCGTTGGGGCTCGCTTCACTGTTCACCGGAATTGACTTACAGGCCGCCGGTCGGCAACCGTTCAACCGTTCAACCACTCGATTGGTCAACTCGGTTGTAAAGGGCTCGAAGGACTCCCCTACTTTTCTCGGATCACGTTGCCAGACATGCAAGTGATTGGGCAAGTCGGTCACCGCACGCGCCCAAACTTGCTCTGCCAATGCGTCGCTGTCCTCACCTTCGACTCGATCCACCGCGAATCCGAAGGTGCGGGCATACGTATTTTCGAGATCGAACGCCATCCCTGTTTGCTGGGGAACCTTGTAGGTCAAAAACCCTGGCCGGGAAAACGAGAAGCGAAATTCGGGCCAACGAGCCTCTATTTGCTGCTTGCAGACTTGTTCAGTACCCAACTGACAGCAAAGGAACAGGAACTTTGTCGCTGGGCTAGTTGAGGGCGGATCGCCCATTTCTTCCTCCATTTCCATCGCATCGAATCGATTACCCGAACGGTCGGCCGGCCCGGGATTGTCTCAAAGGCCACGCTCGCATACGCTTCGGGTTACTTCTTGACCTAAAATGAGAACGCGTTCAAATACAATAGCCAAACCGTTTTCGAATGACTAGCGTGTGACCCGCATGTGGGTGGGGCTATACCCTCAAGCCAACTGATGCCGAGGATCTCCAAATGTACCAATACCGGTTCGCTTTCGTTCTCTTTGTAACGATGTCTTCGTCCATCGTGGCGCGCGGATTCGAGTTGGCAGCAGATGACTGGCCTGGGTGGAGAGGGCCTGGTCAAACTGGCATCGCGGCCGGACCGCTGCCGCCGACAAATTGGTCGGAGTCCGAGAATATTATATGGAAAGCAAGACTCCCGGGACGAGGACATAGTTCGCCAACAGTGGTGGGCCAACATCTGTATATTGCCACCGCTGATGAGATCCAGCGGACGCAGTCGGTCATCTGTTTTCAGCGAAGCACCGGAAGAAAATTGTGGGAAACCGTCGTACACAAGGACGGATTGGCCAAGAAAATGAACAAGAAGGCGTCGCACGCTTCATCAACAGTTGCCTGTGACGGAGACCGTTTATTCATCAACTTTGCCAATCGTGGTGCGGTCTATACGTCCGCATTATCGCGTGACGGCCAGATCCTCTGGCAGACCAAGATCAGTGATTACATCATCCACCAGGGATACGGTTCGTCCCCTGCCATCTACAAATCGCTGGTCCTTGTCTCTGCGGACAATAAAGGCGGCGGAGCGATTGCCGGCCTCAATCGGAAAGACGGAGAGATTGTCTGGAAAGCCGACCGGCCGAAAATGCCAAACTACGCCTCACCCGTCGTTGTCAAGGTGCATGGTCGTGACCAACTGATCTTCATTGGTTGTGAGATGGTCTCCAGTTTCGATCCGGCAACCGGTGCCAAGCTCTGGGAGATCGAGGGCGCAACGACTGAATGTGTGACCTCGACCGTCACCGATGGTGATTTGGTGTTCAGCAGCGGTGGGTATCCGAAGAATCATGTTTCGGCCGTGCGAGCAGACGGGTCGGGTGAAATCGTCTGGGAGAACAACGTGCGCGTTTACGTTCCGTCGATGGTGTTGCAAGGAAAGTACCTTTACGCGGTCTCCGATGCCGGAATCGCGCATTGCTGGAAGGCCGCTAGCGGCGAGTTGATTTGGAGAGGCCGGTTGGGCGGTGATTTTACGGCCTCACTGATCCTCGTCGATGGTCATCTACTGGCCACCAACGAAAAGGGGATGTCATATGTATTTAAGGCTGACCCAACAAAATTCGAATTGGTCGACGAATCAAAACTGGGCGACAAGGTGCTGGCAACACCCACCGTGAGCGGCGGCCGAATCTACATGCGTGTGGTGGAAGTCAACAATGGTAAACCGCAGGAAATCCTCTATTGTATCGGCGAGAAATAACCACGAATCTCGCTACATCCTGTGCGGGTTCCCAAACAGAGCAAAACGGCGGGGCGGCAAGATCGATCAGGACGTGGACGAAGAAGTGTTGCGGCACAATCGAAACGAGATCTACAAACCGTCGATAAAGAGGTTGATGCATGTGCCGCATGATTTGTTTGGCGATTGTCGTTCTGGTAGGCGGGATAGCCCATCCGGCGACGGTTCGCGCACAAGAGAGCATCCTCGATCGGATTCTCAAGTCGGTGCCACCGTTTTCTTGGCGTCGCAATCAAGAACCTATCGAAATGCCTGCCGTCGCTGGTCGCCCTTGGGGCACCAAACAGGCGACCGGTCCGCCTAACACGGCCGCGGCGGGCGACTTCCAGACGGCCTGGGCATCGCTTTCACCAGACGGCCAGGACGAGTGGTTGGAGCTGACCTACCAAGACACCGTTCTGCCCAAGAAGGTTGAAATTCACGAGACGTTCAACCCGGGTGCTGTTTACAAGATCACGGTCTTCGATGGCAAAGAGGAAGCGGTAGCCTGGGAAGGCAAAGACCCAACGCCGGCGAACCGTCAAAAGGCAGTTTCAACGATCGATTTAACAACGGAGGTTAAAACGAACCGCATTCGAATTTATCTCAAGTCGAAAGCGATCGCTGGCTGGAACGAAATCGATGCCGTGGGACTAGTCGATGCGGGTGGAAAACGGCAGTGGGCTGAGGGAGCAACGGCTAGCTCTACGTTTGCGGATCAGATCGGCGTAGCCGGACAGTTGTTCGACGTCGGTGAAGTCGCCGGCGCCATGGTGGTCAGAGATTTGTTTTTCGAGGAACTTGTGGAGGTGGAAGTCGAGGAACAACCGGATGTCGGCCAAATCATGAAAGATCAGGATAAGCAAATGGGCCGTCTGGTCCGCGAGCTTGTCGCCGCACGTGCAGAGACAAAGAAGCTCGAAAATCAACTTGAGGCAATCGAAACGGAATTGACGCGTCTCCGTCGATTGGTTGAAAATCTTCAAAAAGACGATCGTCCCTAAATCTCCCGCTCTTACTTACGATCGCAATTCGTTGTCGTCATTCATCGACGTCAGATCGCGAGTGCCACCCTTCCATCATCGACAACTCGACATGAATCCGCGCCGCCCCTGATGACCGGCTATCGATCGGTTCGATCAACCCCATGGTGAGGTGGGGTGGTCGGTCGAGTACAATCTGGAACGATGATGCACTTGTAAGGCGGAGCAGTCGATGAGCGAACCGGCCATTTTTGTTTTTGTACGCGACAAGACGTGTCGATTTTATTTGGATCGGTGGGCGGGTGTCTTTCTTTTTCGAGATTTGATTTGGGGCCCGGACCAATTGGAAAACTGGGCTCAAACCACCACAGAACTCGCTGATTGGACAAACGACATCGGCGGCGGTGTAGTGGTCGACTACGACGAACACAAAATGACGTGGTACAACGACAACGGACAACTTGATGTACCAAAAGTCGCGGATGTCTACGACAGGCTGCTCAAAAATGCCTGGCCGGAATTCGCAGTTTCGTTTGCTGATAGAGGTCTCAGCGATCTGGCGAGCGCAGCGGGAGTCGAGCATCCGGACGGTGTCGAATTCGATGACGAAGTCTACCGCGCAGAAACAGTCGGCGAAGCCGGAATCGAGGGTAACAACGAACAGGACGAAGATGATGAGTTCGAAGATGATGAGGACGAAGATGACCAAGATTTGTTCGATCTTGAAACGGTGCTGGCCTGGGTTACGATTGTCAGCCAAGACGGCACGATACAACAACGGACACTTCAACAGCTGCCCGACGACTTGTTGAATGGCGATGACGGCGTACTGCTGGAACTCGAGAAACTTGGCCAGACAGAAATTCCGCCGGAGTCAATCGTCGGCAGCGGCATGTGGATCGACGTTGGCAAGGGAGAGATCCGTCTTTGGGGCGCACGCTCAGTTCGCCGGGATCTCGTCCGCGTTCAAGAAGGATGGCAGGGTTGGGATGTCCAATGGGCCGAAGGGGCGTACCCCGACCAATGTCAACTCGACGGGGCCTTGGGAACGAGCATGTCGGAAGTTGCGGCCCTGGCGAGAATTGTCCCCACAATGCTCTCGACAAAGAGATTTGATCTTGGAATGGTGTTTGGCGTCTTGGGCGATAAGCTGAAAGAAACGGCTATCAAGGCGACCGGTTGCCTGTTGATGCTCATTTGCATCCCAATGCTTGTTCTCGGATTCGTGACGGAAAGACTGCCGGCGATGGCCGTATCGATCGGTGTGGTGTTCTGCCTGGCCGTAATTGTGTTCAAATATGGAGAACACCGAGTCCGGAAGTCATTTTCACAAAGCAACAGTAAAAGTGCTGGTGGTGACACCTCCGAGTCGCGGCCTGTACCTGGACCTCTTGACGATGGCGAACGGCGTGCCCAACTTACCGTGTTACTGAACAGATGCGGAATGGCGAGTGTCGACCAAATTGAACCGCATTTCCCCGACCATAACATGTTGAATCTGTTCGACTAACGAGTTTCACATCGAGCAGCGAGCGCCTGTGAGAACGAAGCGTGAAACGGCTGGAGTAGCCGGCGGAAATGGTCCGATATTAACGTAACAAGGGTGGCGTAACACGATATGCCGTCAGTGATTGCGCTTGCATTTTGGCACTTGAAAGGCGATGCTGATCTTTGAGTTATCGTCGATAGGAATGCAAGACGTCTGGTTTCTGAAACGAAGGAGCAAGCAGTGTTAACTGTTTCTGGCCCGAGTTACCGGCACTGTGACGGGATCACGCGACGTCGCTTCCTGACGGCCGGGACTCTTGCATTGGGCGGCCTAACGTTGGCCGACCTCCTGCGGGCCGAGGCCAGAGTTGGTACTGGCTCATCGCGCAAGGCAGTGATCCAAATCCACCTGGACGGTGGTCCGCCTCAAATGGACACGATCGATTTGAAGCCAAACGCTCCGGCCGAAACTCGAGGAGAATTCTCGCCAATCGCCACCAGCCTTCCCGGTTTTCAGGTGTGCGAACTGCTACCAAAACTCGCAAGTGCAGCCAACGACTGGGTCTTCATTCGTTCCCTAATTGGAGCCGCTGGCCGTCACGACGCGTTTCAATGCCAATCAGGTTTTGATGTGAAGAACTTGGCGTCATTTGGTGGTCGGCCGGCGATGGGATGCGTACTCAACCGACTATGGTCGACGAGCGACGACGTTGCGCCAACATTTGTCGACATGATGCAGGGTCGGCCCTTGGTACGTAACAGCGCTCGCCCAGGCTTTCTCGGTCCGACAGACCAACCATTTCGTCCCGACATCAGCAATATGTTCTCAAGACCGTTGGAAGACGGCATGAAGCGAGAGTTGGTGAACCAGGGTTCCGATCACGTCACTTCGATGACGCTGCACACTGACTTAACTTCTGATCGATTGGCAAACCGCCAGTGGCTGCTCGGTCAACTCGATCGACTGCAACGCCAGGTTGACCGGTCGGGCATGATGAACGCCATGGACCGTTTTCATCATCAGGCGACAAACATACTGACCTCGGGAGATTTTGCAGCGGCAATGGATCTGGATCAGGAGGATCCGCGGACGGTCGCACTGTACACACCTCCTGAATCATCGGTCGAGCGTTTCACGACCGCTGACAACCACCTGGCGATGCGGAAACTTCTGTTGGCGAGGCGGTTAGTAGAGGTGGGAGTTCGCTGCGTCAGCGTATCGTTCAGCGATTTTGACACGCACCGGAGTAACTTCAAACGCATGCGACATATGTTGCCAATTTTGGATCACGGACTTCACGCTTTGATCACAGATTTGCGACAACGAGGAATGCTGGACGACGTGACGATTGTGGTTTGGGGCGAATTTGGCCGAACGCCCACGATCAACAAGAACGCGGGACGCGATCACTGGCCAAACGTCGGCATGGCCATGCTCGCCGGCGGCGGTTTGCAGACTGGGCAGGTGATTGGCTCGACGGACCGCGTGGCGGGGACTGCCGTCACTCGCCCGGTGACCTACCAGGATGTTCTGGCGACCGTTTACAATCGCTTGGGAATTGACGCCCGGCGGACGACGATTCTCGACCCGGCTGGTAGACCGCAGTACTTGCTTGAAGAGGGCGAGCCGATCGCCGAAATGATCTAGACCTCGCGACAAGTCCACACTTTGCGACGTATCTCGACGTCCCACAACGTCAATCCGGCGAGTTCTTGACAGTAATGGTCATTTCCTGGCCGTAGTACTCGCGGCGAAACTCGCGGCCAAAGTCCTTGAACTTCAGCTCCTCCAGGTAGATATACGCCAGCACTTTGACGATGGTCAGCAATCCGAGGATGGCCAACAGAAGCAAGATGATCAATTTGACATCACGGTCATAGATAATAAATGCCAAAGACGCACCAATTGCCGCAGGGTGCATCGAGTCCATCCATCTCATGAATGTCACCGGAAGTGCTACGGCCAAAAAACACTGAACGGGAGGATAAGTAAACTCTCTTATTGGAAAAAGAACCAAGCAAGTCAACGAGGCAATCACATAGGCGCAAATGATCGTCCTCAAACTGTTGCTCTTAGCCACGGGCGCGAACACGACCGATGCTGCGGATGATCCAAGACAGGCGAACAGTAGCATGTCCCCTTCGTGGGTCGTCGTCACCAACCAGGCCACCAGGGCCACCGATGCACCGGCAATGGCGCCATTGATGGCGCTCGCCAACCACCGATCCTGACGTTCAATGCGAAAAAACGCTTGTTCAACGTCCGCCGCCAGTCGCGTCCAACGGGCGGCAAAGACGTGTTTGTTCGAGGTCGCCATGTGGTTGTTGTCTCCGGTCGATGCGGTCGCTTAGAGGCCTTTGTAATTGAGGTCTTCAGGGAACATAATAGGCTACGGGCTCCCTAGGGCGTAAGAGGCGTATCAGCTCGGGACTCGAAGACCCACTCACCCGTGAAATTAGACATGAATGATGTCGGATTCGTTTTTGTTGGGAGTCCCTCGTGGAAACTCGCACAATTCTAGCAACCGCTCTGTTAACCGCGGTGTCACTAGTCCGTGCTGAAGCGATCGAGGTCGACTTCTCCCGCGACATACGGCCGATTCTTGCCGACGCGTGCTTTCCCTGCCACGGCCCCGACGCAACGGCACGTCAGGCCGATCTTCGTCTCGATCTCGAAAGGCAAGCGAAAGCGAGCCGCGATGGTGGCCTCGTTATAGCGCCTGGAAAACCGCACGCGAGCTTGCTGATCGAACGAATATTGAGTGACGATGAGGATCAGCAAATGCCGCCGCTCGATTCTGGTCGCTCGTTGACAACAAGACAGAAGGAAACACTGGTCGCATGGATTTCCGCGGGGGCCCATTGGCAGACCCATTGGTCGTTCGTCCCTCCGTTGAGAGTTGAGCTCCCAATCGTGAATGACACCGACTGGATACGTCAACCGCTCGATCGCCACGTGTTGGCGCGAATCGAACGTGAATCGTTGCGACCGGCTGCGGCAGCCACTCGTGAGACATTGATACGGCGGCTAACACTTGACTTTACCGGTCTACCCCCGACCGCCGGTGAGGTCGACAGGTTCGTTCGCGATCGACATCCGGCGGCCTACCAGAGGTTGCTCGATCGTTTGTTGGCTTCGCCCAGATATGGCGAAGCAATGACTCACCACTGGTTGGACGCAGCCCGTTACGCGGATACCGATGGCTATCAGAACGACGGACCACGATCGATGTGGCGGTGGAGGGATTGGGTAATCGACGCGTACAATGCCGGAAAACCATTCGATCAGTTTTCGATCGAACAGTTGGCCGGGGACTTACTGCCCAACGCGACAAGTGAGCAACGTTTGGCGACAGGATTTAACCGCAACCATCGCTACAATTCCGAGGCGGGTTTGGTCCTCAACGAGTTTCTCCTCGAAAACGCAGTCGATCGCATTGACACTTCGGCGACGGTTTGGATGGGACTAACTCTCGGGTGTGCTCGATGTCACGACCATAAGTACGACCCGTTCTCACAACGCGAATACTACCGATTGATTTCGTACTTTGACAACATTCCTGAATCGGGACGGGCTGTAAAATTTGGCAACTCGGAGCCCTGGTTAATTACCCCGACCCGTGAACAGCAACAGACCTGGGACCAATTGACGTCAGACCTGAACATCGCCAGGGCGGCACTCGCCGAGTTGGAGCTGCAAGTCGATGAGGCAATCGCGGGGTTAGAATCAAACAAAACGACCCCGGTGTTGCTCGCCGACACTGCACGGCATTTCAGAGAACGCTCCGATGAGTCAACCGTCGAGTCTGGCAAACCCATCTGGGGCGAGTCGAATGGGAGGCCGACGTTACAATTGGACGGTCAAACTATATTGAAATTGCCAGGTACGGACGGGCTGAAGTGTGAAAAACGCTTCTCCGTCAGTTTTTGGATGAAGCCGTCGGAAGTGACCGACGGGGTTGTCATGTCTCAGCAATCAAAGAACACGCGTAGACCTGGCATTGCCGTAAAATTGAGTCGCGGCAAACTTCAGTTTTTTCTGATCACGCGGTGGGTGTCGGGAGTTGCCGCGGTCGAGACAGTCACTTCCATCCCGACAAATCGCTGGTCTCACATCGTCCTCATCAACGATGGTTCTCAAAGTGCCCGAGGGATGAACATCTTCATAGACGGCAAGCCGCAGCCGGTAAGAATCCTCTACAACACGAACAGTAACACGGGTGGTGCCGGAAAAGGTGATCCACTCCGCTTGGGAGGCGGCGTCGTTGGCAAGACTTACCACGGCGAGCTCGCAGACGTCAGGGTATATAATCGATCGCTATTCCCTGATGAAGTGACGTCGCTCTCGGAGTGGCAGACCATTCCGGCCATACTCTCTATGGCCGGCGATCGACGCTCAACGCTGCAGACCAACGTGTTACGGCGGTGGTTTCTCGAGCATCGCGCGCGGAGCACTTTGAAACAGGCAGCAACTCGTTTGACCAAGGCCCGTCGCAAATTACGAGCATTTGTCGACAGCCTTCCTACAACCATGATTATGACCGAACGGGCGGAGTCGAAGACAACCCACGTTCATTTGCGTGGACGTTACGACCAATTGGGTGATGTCGTTACCTCTGGAACGCCCATGGCATTGGGCAACGTCGCCGCTGGCAACCGACTGGATTTCGCCCGATGGCTTTTTTCAGAATCGCACCCTTTAACGGCACGTGTTGCCGTGAATCGTTATTGGCAGCGGCTGTTCGGCACGGGATTGGTCAAGACGGCGGAGGACTTTGGAGTGCAAGGAGAAGCGCCGTCCCACCCCGGTTTGCTCGACTTCCTGGCCGTGGAGTTTCGCGAGTCGAGCTGGGATGTCAAACGAATGCAGCGATTGATCGCCTCGAGCGCGACGTATCGTCAGTCATCGGCAGCCGACGAGAACAAACGCAGGATCGACCCGGAAAACCGGCTGCTGTCGAGAGGATCTCGCAAGCGGCTTCCGGCGCACGTACTCCGCGACCAGGCTTTGGCACTCTCGGGACTGCTCGTCGAGCGGACTGGCGGTTCGTCGGTGTCTCCCTACCAACCGGCGAATCTTTGGCGTGAGATGAGCAACATGACCTATCGACAGTCAAAAGGCCAAGACCTGTACCGCCGCAGCCTGTACACCATATGGAAACGTACCGTTGTTCCGCCAAGCATGGCCCTACTTGACGCTGCCGATCGCGAATCGTGTTCCGTGCGTCCTAAGACGACCAACACGCCGTTGCAAGCCTTAACATTGTTGAACGAAGTGACTTTCGTTGAAGCGGCTCGAAATCTGGGCACCCGCGTCCTGCGAAGCGGGCAATCCCCTGATATTGAGACATTTCGGCGAATTGTCGGCCGACCTCCTACGGCGAAAGAACGGCTGATCGTTGAACGAGCGTGGAGAGTCTACTCGAAGCACTTTGCATCAGATCCTGCGGCCGCCACGCGTCTATTGGCCGTGGGCGAGTCACCGGCACCTGCGGACCTCGCTCCAACATCCTTGGCCGCCGCGACAGCACTGGCAAACATGCTGTTGAATCTGGACGAGACAATTAGCAAACCGTAGATTTTGATCACTTTGACACATCGCAACCAATCCTGAGATTCCGGATGAGTACAAACCGTCGATCATTTCTAACGCAAGTCAACGGATTGGGCGCGATGGCGTTGACATCGCTGCTCAACCGAAACGGCGTGGGCGACGAAAAATTGCCGGCCAGCGTGACGGCATCGCCGAAAGCGAAACGAGTGATCTATCTGTTTCAGTCCGGTGGTCCACCTCAAATGGACCTGCTCGACTACAAGCCGCACTTGGATAAGGTTCACAAACAAGAAGTGCCTGAATCTGTCTTTAATGGTCAACGTCTGACAGGTATGACAGCCGGCCAAAGCTCATTTCCTGTTGCCAGATCGGTGTTTAACTTCTCGCAGTGTGGCGAATCGGGAACTTGGCTCAACACAGACGTCATGCCCGAATTAGCCAAGGTCGCGGACGACATTTGCGTTATTCGTTCGATGCACACAGAAGCGATCAATCATGACCCGGCCATCACTTTCTTTCAAACTGGATTTCAGATCGCTGGCCGCCCGAGTATGGGTTCGTGGCTCAACTACGGGCTGGGCAGTGAGAACGATGAGCTGCCAGCGTTCGTTGCGATGATCTCGAATCATGGTGGACAACCTCTCTATGATCGATTGTGGGGTGCTGGTTTCCTTCCGTCGCAATATCAAGGAGTTCGCCTACGTTCAGGGAAGTCTCCGGTGTTGTATTTGAACAATCCGGACGGAATCGATCGACCATTGCGCCGTACAATGCTCGACGATCTACGCGAATTGAACGAAATACAGTTCGATCAAATTGGCGACCCCGAGATCACAGCTCGAGTTGCTCAATACGAAATGGCATACCGGATGCAGATGTCTGTGCCAGAATTGGCGGACATTTCCAATGAACCGCAATCGACATTCGACCTATACGGTGAAGACGCCAAGAAGCCGGGAACCTACGCCCACAACTGCTTGTTGGCCCGACGTCTCTCCGAACGTGGTGTCCGTTTTGTTCAGTTATTCCATCGCGGTTGGGATGCACACGGCGGATTACCCAGCCAGATCCGCCAACGTTGCCAGCAGACCGACCGAGCTTCGGCCGGTCTGTTGCAAGACCTTAAACAGCGCGGTCTGCTGGACGAGACACTGCTGGTATGGGGCGGCGAGTTTGGGAGAACCGTCTATTGCCAAGGCGAGTTGACGGCGAAGAACTACGGCCGAGATCACCACCCTCGCTGCTTCTCGATCTGGGTCGCCGGCGGCGGAATGCGACCTGGTGTCAGTTACGGAGAAACGGACGATTACAGCTATAACATCGTTAAAGATCCAGTTAGCGTTCATGACTTGCACGCCACAATGCTGAACCGCTTGGGAATCGACCACGAGAAATTAACGTATCGATTTCAAGGGCGTTACTATCGCCTCACCGATGTCCACGGCAAGGTGGTACGAGGAATCGTAAGCTAGACTCGTATTCGCCTAAATGGACCTGAACGGCATACTAGGCCGGACAAATCGCCCCGTCCTAGTCTCGATCAATCCGCGACTGCATGTCGTGATCTTCGGCTTCTTGGTATCCTATACAGTGCCTCGCATTGTAAAATGCAAGTCATTGATCCCGCCGCGGCGAACGCCGCTGTTAGCCTACCCATTTTTGACGGTTCTACCGTTATGCATCAAGTCTACGCACATCCATTGCCGAAATGGGCCGCCGCGATCCTCGCATTTGGTCAGTTGACGGCAATTTCGTTCGGCGACGACATCAAGCCGTCGGACGTTGAGTTCTTTGAGAAACAGGTCCGCCCAATCCTAGTTGTGCATTGCTACGAATGTCATTCCACATCGTCTTCTCCCCTTCAGGGCAATCTACTGCTCGACAGCCGGCCCGGCTGGCAGCGGGGCGGTGATAGCGGTGTCGCGATCGTGGCGGGCAACACGGACGAGAGTACTTTGATATCGGCAATCAATTATGACTCATTGGAAATGCCGCCTTCCGGTAAGCTGAGTACGAAGGCAATTGCCACTTTGACAAAGTGGGTTGAGATCGGCGCGCCCGACCCACGCAACGAATCGCCCGGGAAACAGAAATCCGATAAGGATGTGGATTGGAGTTTGGCAACAACGCATTGGGCCTTTCAGCCACCAGCGTACTCAACCATTCCCGCTGTCGATGACCTCGGCTGGGCCAAGGGGCCTATTGACCGCTACGTACAGAGTCGTTTTGAATCCAACTCATTGGCATCCAACCCACGGGCTTCGCGCAAGGCGCTCATCCAACGATTAACATACGACTTGACGGGCTTGCCAGCGACCGCCGACGAGGTGAGTCGATTTATCAATGACGAGCACCCGCTGGCCGACGAACGCTTGGTCGATCGTCTGCTAGCGAGTCCTGCGTATGGAGAACGATGGGCTCGGCCTTGGCTTGACTTGGCGAGATACGCAGAGGACCAAGCTCACATTGTTGGCAACAATCAGTCGCTGTTTTTTCCCAACGCACACTACTACCGCCAATGGGCAATTCACGCGTTAAACAGCGACATGCCCTACGATCAATTTGTGCGATTTCAACTGGCCGCTGACCTCTGTGACAATGCCTCGCAACACGTGGCTGCACTCGGATTCATCGGACTCGGACCGAAGTACTACCGTCGCAACGACCCAGCGGTGATGGCCGACGAATGGGAAGATCGAGTCGATATGGTTGGCAGGGGATTGCTGGGCCTAACCATCGCATGTGCTCGTTGTCACGATCACAAGTACGATCCGATCGAGACGGAAGATTACTATGCGATTGCCGGTGTGTTTGCCAGCACCGAAATGTTCAACCAACCATTCGATGATTCGATCAAAAAAGGCAAAAATGGTCATGCCAAAGACCCCAAGACGGCCTTCCATGTTGTTCGCGAAGCAGAAAAAATCCGCAACTTGAAGGTGATGATTCGCGGGGACGTCAAAAACCTGGGTGAGGAAGTTCCCAGGCGGTTCGTGAAAATCGCCAGCGCCGATTTAAAACCGAGTCCATTCCAACATGGCAGCGGTCGGCTGGAGCTGGCCGAATCCATTGTCGCTCCTAGCAATCCACTTACCAGCCGAGTTTGGGCAAACCGAGCCTGGCGTGAGCTCTTCGGTCAAGGAATCGTTCGCACGACCAGCAATTTTGGCCTGCTCGGTGAGCGGCCAACACATCCACAGCTGCTGGATTATTTGGCACTCGAGTTTCAAAGGTATCAATGGTCTCCAAAGCGATTGCATCGAATGATGGCGTTGTCGGCAACGTATCAGCAATCAAGTGACATGGGCTCGTCGGCCACCGTTGATCCCGAAAATCGTTGGCTTGCGCGAATGAACCGCCGTCGACTATCCGTCGAAGCATGGCGAGACACCGTATTACACGCCGCGGGACGGCTGGACCGACAAGTGGGCGGAGAGTCCGTCCGAGCGAGTGACTCGCAGGAAACTCGCAGGACGGTCTATAGTACGATCAGTCGGTTCGAACTTGACGAGTTGCTGGCGCTTTTTGATTTCCCGGATCCGAACAACCACTGCGCTGGGCGTGTCGAAACGACAACGCCCTTACAAAAGCTCTTTCTTCTAAATAGCCCCTTCATGATAAGCCAGGCGGATCGCCTTGCTAATCTACTGTTGCAGCATTCCAACGACGACCAACAGCGAATCGAATACGCTTATGAACTCTGTTTTGCCAGGTCCGCGACGAATGCAGAGAAACGGAAATTGCACGGATTCCTCCGCGACACGAATGACGCGAAAGCCGCCTGGCAACAGATCGCACACGTTCTTCTTGCATCCAACGAGTTAATGTATGTCGACTGATCACAATATTACGGTTGCTGCCCACAGCGATTCGTCGATAACACGTCGCGCGATGCTGCAGCGGACGGGTGGAGGAATGGGGCTCGTCGGACTTGCGGCCGCATTGGGCCATGGATCCGAAGCTGCCACCACCACGACTCATTTCCGGGCACGCGCGAAACGCGTCATTTTTCTATTCATGAATGGTGGCCCGTCGCATGTGGACACATTCGATCCGAAGCCGGCCCTCATGAAGTATGAAGGCAGTCACCCGGAAAAGGGTTTGGAGCGAGCATCGAAGGGGACGGGCTTCATGCCATCGCCCTTCAAGTTCGCCCCGCGAGGTAATAGCGGCGTTGTCATGAGCGAGTTATTCCCACAACTAGCTCGTCATGCGGATGAACTTTGTGTCCTACGTTCGATGTACACGGACGTACCCAATCATGAACCCGGATTGCTGCTAATGCACTCGGGACATCAGCAGCCAATCCGTCCTTGCCTCGGCTCATGGGTCTCTTATGGTCTCGGCAGCGAGAACAAAAACCTACCGGCGTTTGTTGCCTTGAGCCCAGGCCGTCCGGTGGTTGGCCCACAGTTGTGGTCCAGTGCATTCTTGCCCGGCCAACATCAGGGCGTCGCCGTCGACACAAACGACATGCAGGTTGATCGGTTGGTGGCGAACATCAAACATCCAAACTTGTCGCAGACTCAACAGCAACGTCAGATCGAGTTGCTGCAATCGTTAAACGAGCTGCACCGCTCCCGTCGGCTTGGTGACAGGGCCCTCGAGACTCAAATTCGAGTCATGGAACAGGCGTATCGCATGCAAAGTGAGGCAAGTGAAGCGTTTGACACTTCCAGAGAGACTCAGGCTACTCGCAAACTCTACGGTGATTCTGTATTTGGACAGAGTTGTCTACTGGCGCGACGACTCGTCGAACGCGGAGTAAGAATGACAATGGTGTACTACGTTTCCAAGAAAGGAAAGCAGCCGTGGGACACGCATTCGCAAAACAACGATCGTCATCGGAGCCTCTGCCACGATAGCGACACCGCGACCAATGCACTGCTCACCGATCTAAAGTCGCGGGGCCTGTTAAAAGACACTCTGGTGATTTGGGGTGGCGAATTTGGACGCACACCGTATTCACAAACGGACAAGACTAAGAGTGTTGCTAAAGCGGGACGAGACCACCACAACACGGGCTTTTCCATGTTCCTCGCCGGTGGCGGTGTGAAGGGTGGTCTGATGTATGGCAATACCGACGAACTCGGAATGAACGCTGTCGAGAATCGAGTCCATGTGCATGACCTCCACGCCACAATACTGCACCTTATGGGGATGGATCACACTCGGCTGACCTACCGATACTCAGGACGAGATTTCCGCTTGACCGACGTCCATGGAAGAGTGGTAAAGGAAATTTTGTCGTAGTCAGAAACAAGCGAACTTTCAACTCGCAAAATGGGGACACAGTGGGCGCGATGTGGCGAATCTTGTGGGCCGGGGCAACAGTAACGGCTCTTTTTACGACGATGTGTCGAGCGGACGAACCGTTTCAACTGGTATCGGCCGAGCGTGGAGTTGAGTTGAGGGCTCACTGTCCGCAACTGGCCGACGAAGAGATGCAGGCCATCTTGATGGATCCGGCGACAATTTTCTACACGGACGAAGAGGTTCCACCGTGCTACCAGGAGTGGGACGGCGGATTACGTGGAATCCACTCGGTCCACTACAACATCTCGGCGAATCGCCAGGAGCGATTCGGAAACGGTAACCGCGAGTTCCCTTGGGCAGACACGGGCGGTCTTACGGACGTGGACAATGTGGGAACGGTGAGGTTCCTGTTTCTTCCTCTGGACCCGGCGACGCGTGAGCGGCTACCGATCGTCTGGTACCGCAAAACTTTTCTTCGCGACGCCGAACCAGGATACGGCTGGCGTTTCCCCGCCGGAACAGTATTTGGTGAAGTTCTCTTGATGCACCACTCCGACGAGCGGTGGCGGCCCTTCGAGGTACGGATTCGTCAGCGTGAAACGGATGACTGGGATATTGATGTGTTTCGGCCATTCAGCACACCGCAAGAGCTGGCCACGGCGATTCGCGGAAGAATCGAGGATTGGCGAGATGTAGCGGAACTTCAGAGCTTGGTAACCCATCTTGATGCCACCTCGCTCGATCTGCCCCTCCAAACATTGGAAAATGAACACCCGACGGTGGTGTTTCGAGAAACAGCGATGGTGGACAGTTTGCCAACGATCGGCAACCTTGAATTGGTGGACCAGTTGCTTCGTCATCGACCGTTTCACTCAGTACGTGGAGAAGAGTGGCGACGCGACGACTCTGGAAACGTTACGTATGCTCCGACGACTGAAGCGGACGATCACATCATCCCGCGAGGTTATCGAGGGGGGTTTATTGAGATCAGTCGCAGCTCTTGCATGCGGTGTCACGAAACGGCTAATCGACACGTTCGTGATTTCCAGGCGTCCCGAGACTGGTACGGCCGCATTCGCGGCGGGGACGGGATTTTCTCGTTTCATCCGTTTTCGTTGGAGTCCATCAGCCCAAACGGCTACTCAATGCCGCCGCAATTGAACCCAAAATGGGAAGCGGCCGGTTTGCTTTTACCGTACGATCCCGATAGGCACCAGCCGCCAAGTTACGGTGTGATTGAAACGCTCGATAAATGACGACGAGGCGGCGGTCCGCACTACCGGGGCGCCTTGTCAACGTCCACTCGGGCTGCGATCATCAGTGTCGACTTGGGAAGACAAGCCAGGAATGCCCGCCCATTTTTCTTTCAAAAAAGGAGACAAAGATGATCCTCACGAGCGAAGCTCCAGCTGCAAGT
>LWDU01032046.1_pt1 | contig 38374 bp, 31 predicted proteins | sample 727161 | NCBI WGS metagenome assembly LWDU01 (sample SAMN04566230, study PRJNA314399) | hydrothermal vent metagenome | isolation source: deep sea hydrothermal plume seawater | place: Mexico: Gulf of California, Guaymas Basin | collected 2004-07-11
CCAAGAGCAAGCGAGGTTATAGTCAATCCACTACCAAGACTAACGAAAGGCACACCTTCACCTTGCTCAGAAATATCATCACCGACATTCTGTGTATTTCCAAGTCCTAATTGCCCAGAACTACCATTACCCCAGCATTTCATGTTTCCAGAGACTCCGACAGCACATGCGTGGGCGCCACCTACATCCAACAACTCGGCATTTCCAGTATCGGCACCCATTGGTGTAATCACATCATCAAGTTCCTCAACAACCAGAGGATTATCGACATATGGAACTTGAGACATCAACACCATCAATAAGCACAAAAAAATGCTCTTTTGCGGCTTCCCTATTATCTCCATCATCCGATGGGGTTAATACTTAGTGGATAAGCAAATCGGCGACGCTCCAACGAAAACATCTAAATTAAATAAGTAAATAGATCAAAACATTGCAATCTTGATTAACCTTATTCCCCTCGGAAGAACGATATTCCCTATTAGGAGACCTTATTTTGTCGGAACATCCAATCGCCGCTCTTCGAAAGAAACTTCAAAGCGGAGGCCTATTGGAAAAAACACCATTCAAGTGCTGGTCAAAGGTAGTAATATTATTGTTAGTTGTTGGAGTTTTATTCTTCGCCCACATAACATTGCCATTGGGATGGAGTATTGCAATGCTTGTTGTGACAGGTTTGTTTTCGACTACTTTAGCGATGACTGGCCATGAAGGAATCCATTCCTCCGCTTGCAATTCAAGGGCGGGAAATCTCAGTCTTTCGACAATTGTTTTCCCCTTATTTTGCGGGATGTCTATGGAATATTGGCGTGAAAAACATAATGTGAAACATCATTCATTTCCCAATGTAGTCGACAAAGACCCAGATATTCATGGCTGGCCAATCGCATTCAGTTCAGTTGATTATGAGCGTTCTGGAGCGATTTTGAAGTTTTTCCAAAAGCATCTGCAAGGGTATTACTTTTGGCCAATCACACTTTTGGCAGCTCATTCAATGCGTATTGAAGGTATACGCTTTTTGGCAAAGCACCCATTTAATGCCTCAAAAAAGACTCGCTTCAATCGAGTTTGGTTACTTGATTGTTCGATGATTGTACTACACTTCTTCCTGTGGTTAGTTGTTCCAATATTAGCGGGAATAACTTGGTGGATGGTGCTTGGATTTTATGGGATATTATGGGCCTTTGTTGGATTGTTTTTGTCGATGATTTTCATTGTAGGTCATGCTGCCCAACCAATCATTTACGAGGCAGATGAAAACTGGAGATTGCAAATTGAAACTGGGCGTCGAATAAAAATGGGCCCGATTGGGAGGTTCTTCTTTGTTGGATTAGATTATCAGATTGAACATCATCTATTTCCATCAGCCTCGCATTTCTCCTTACCGAAAATCGCCCCCAGCGTGAAGAAATATGCTGAGGAAAACGGCTGGAATTATCAAGAAATTGGACTTTTCAAGGCCTTATGGATTTCAACAGTATATCTCAACAAGGCTTGGAAAATAGCGCCTTTGGAAAAACTGACTGCTAAACCCGTTGGCCAATAAGTAAGCGCGTCCGATGCTTTTTTATTGATATTCCTAATTTTAATTTCTTTCCAAATCAAGAATGCATATTTGAAGAAGGAATTGCACTTAGTTGAAAACCCGTCACCATTCAGCCACATTTAATGGTGAGTTCTCCATTGTGGTCCCATGCCTTTCGTTATTTGCTAAAGGATGCTGAGGTTGAAGAGTGGTCAGGACTCATCGATAACTTTGAGCAGCACTACGGGCCTGCAGCAATTGTGGCTGCCGGATTAAATGAGATGAAGATTGTTTTTTCTGTTAATGATAACAGGGAAGTTCGGGTAATAACACGAAACGGGTCAGAAGTGGAAATGGATGGGAACTTCGAAAAAGGCTTCAACCTCCTTATCGATTGTCAAGATACTGAATCAAAGTTGGCAGACTTAGCGGGGATGGTTGCGGGAGGTTATAGCAACGACCATCAAATACCCACTGAAGGATTAACAGTCAACTGGTTTCATCCCGAATTCCCAAAGCCACCGACGGGAGTTAGGTGCTGTGCTGTATTACTATGTGGAGGGAAAGGTAGCCGGCTAGCAGAGCAAGGTGTTTCCACCCACAAGCCTTTGATGCCAATAAATGGCAAACCATCATTATTCCATGTGGTTGAACAATTACAGAATATGGAATTAGATTTCACTTCAATCATAATTGTTGTACCACCAGAACGCCTCAAAGAATACAACCTCGCTTTGGAAGGGCGAGAGTGTGTAGTTGTTGCACAACCTGTTGCTCTTGGCACTGGTGATGCAGTTTGGCATGCTCTGCAACACATACCTGAAGAAGTGGAGCATGTATACGTCTCATTCGGAACACAGCCATTAGTTACTGACAATAGCATCTTAGCATCTCTTGCCTTTCACATCAAAGAAAAATTGGAGTTCACTTTACCAACTACAATCACGCCAAATCCCTATGCTCCTTTACTTCGAGGGGCTGATGGGAAAGTCAGTAATTCAGTTGAAACTCACCTTGAAGAAGCAGAAAAATCCAAATTCGGTGAAGCAAATGTGGGTGGCTACTGGGCCAGTATGAAGGCTCTAAATGAAATCCTAATTCCTTTGCGGAAAATGAAATGGAATGCCGATTCCGAGATATACATGACCCCGTCTGGTGAATTGGGATACCCAAATGAAATGGTCAGGGCCTGTTTGGAAGGAAGTTTCGGCATCGATGGAATCCCATGTTCAGAACCACAAGAGATGATCGGTTTGAAGAGACTTGAAGATATTNNGGAAACTCCAGACGCTTCTGGATTCCAGTCATCGTCATCCTCGCTCTTTGCATCCCCAATCTGCTTTCCACCGGCACTTACATTCTGATGGATTCACCAACTCCCTTGGAAGGACTTGAAGCTGCTCCACATGCTGGAGAACCATTGGCTGAAAAATTCATGTTCATCGTTCTAGATGGTGTGCGACGTGATATCCTGTTGAATGAAGAGTACATGCCCAACCTAAACGACAAAAAAGATGGGGGGGCGACTCTATTACTAGAAACTGGACCTTTGACAATGACGGGTGCATGTGTACGGGAGATGGCCACTGGAGTACAATCTCGACCTAGTGAAGGCTTAGCAAACTTTCATCCCGAGCACCCAGGAACAGAAGATGGTTGGACAATTGCTAGTACCTATGATGGAGATGGGGATGACGACCCAGACCGACGCTTAGGAATTGTAGGAGACTATGTTTGGGGCGACCTCTATGAGGATAATCCTGCAATAAGTTTTTCTCAACATTTCCATGGTCATTCTGATTATTACCAAGGTGATGATGAAGCATTTGCCACTTTGACCGATTGGTTGACCGGCAACAGTCCATTGGACCGAGATTTGGACTCGATTATCATGCATCTCTCAGGTACCGACCATGTGGCTCATCGCTACAAGGTTATTGGGTCTCCTGAATACCTTGATAAAATGAATTCAATAGATGATGATTTGGGTAAAATATTAGATTTATTAGGTCCTGAATGGACTGTTGCGGTGACTTCTGACCATGGAGCAACAAACGATGGTCGTCATGGTTCCCCCGATTCAGAAATTCGTGAAATTGCCGCAGTTATTTATGGACCAAACATCAAAGTTGGTGCTGTGGTTGAAGGAATGAGCCAAAGAGACTTAGCAACTTTGCCTAGTTTGCTTTTCGCTCAGCCATTATCACATTCAATAAATGGCCGAATGCCCTTAGAAATGTTAGACATTAGTCAGGCCCAAAAGGATGAATTGGAGTTGTGGAATTGGCATGCAGCATATGAGCGAAATGAATGGCTTCAAGAAAACGACTGGCCTGCAGTTGAGGGTCTTGACAGAGAAGTCATTAGTTGGGAATTGATTCCTGAAGATGAGATGGGGATAAAATCTGATAATATGGTGGTAGCATTAATTTCCTTTTTAGCAGGCGGAGTTTTTGTCTATTGGTGGCTTAGAAAAGAAAACTCTGTTTCCGATTCTATTAAACAAACTTCCTTAATTATCAGCGCCATTGGCGCAGGTGCATTATTGATGGCTTCATATTATATTGAAGGCTATCCATCCGGTTTGATAACTATCGTTGGAATCTACTTTTTTATGGCTTTCATTGGAACTAGTGTCTGGATGTATAGAAGTTCAAAAGATGGCAAAAATTGGCATCAAACGCTTTGGTTGTTTTCTTGTATTTTCTTCATCGCCTATCTTAGTACAAGATTCTCAATGCTAGGCTTTTTCGCCTTTGTTTTGTGCCTATATACATTATATAAAAATAAGAAATATGAAAAAATGGAAAAAATTGCTTTAGTTTCTTTGGCTGTGGCATTGATTTTCCCTGTATTCCTGACTCATTACCGCTTAATGGGTTTCAATCTTCCACGCAACATGTTATCTGGCATGTACCCTGATACTCTGGTATTAGCAATTGCTGGTTGTGCAATGATCGGTTTAGTTTCATTCTTAGCAATCTCAATTAGAAGCAATGCCTTTCAAAAGAAAAATTCTTTCTATGCTTCTGCCTATGCAATCCTTCCTTTACTGATGTACTTCCAGTCAAATTATATTGATTGGTTTGTTATGATATCCCTAGTAGGCATAGCGAGTGTTGGGATTCGCAATTTTTTGCAAGATGGAGAAGATAAATTACGCCTATTGGAATTCTCTGCTTTGGCATGGCTGACTATCAGTTGGGGAGCCTGGCCTGCTTCCTTCGCTATTCTGATTTTGTGTTGTTCAGAGAGATTACTTTCTCAACATGCAGCCAGTTTATTGAAACCGGTTGAATACCGCTTAGCTGAATATTCGAGGATGTTGATGTTGGCTTTACTACCAATTGCAGTATGGTTCACGATTTGGTCTGCGCTGGGTCAAATTTCAGGCATTACTAATCCAAGAGAATTAGACCTTGGGGAACTTTTCTTGCGTGGGGGCTACATTGGAGACCGATTATCTCCAAGCAATGGATGGGTCGCTTTCATGGGCTCTGGCCCATTATTCTTGATTCCGCTTCTAGTTTGGAGGATTTTCCAACGCCATGATTGGCCTCTTCATCTTACACTCGGAGTTTGGGCCCTGAGGATAACTGCAATATGGATGACATTGTCCTTCGCTGCTAATCAACCGCGTACAATTTTCAAAGGAACTTGGGACACGATGTTCTCATTTTCATTGCTCTTGACGATGATACCATTCATTTACTTCCTTTATCGAGATTCGCAAAATGTCGAGTCTGTAAATGATTGAACATAGAGTTCAATAAATAGAGTCGATTGAAAGTAGCATGGAAGAACAACTGAGCAAAAAGTTGCTCCATGAAAATGTGGAGTTCGTTCTTTTCACCACCCGTACATGCCCATACTGCTCACAGACAAAAGCGCTTTTACATCGAGATTCCTTTTCGTGGAAGGAATTTAATGTAGCAAAAGCGCGTTCATTATATTCTATGGTAGTTGCAAGTACAGGCCATAAAACGGTTCCCGCAATATATGATACACGCACTGAAGAGGCTGTATTCATTGGTGGGAATGATGACCTTATGGAATTATTAAAATCTGAATCAAGCCCCCCATCTAAGGGGTTCTTTTCCCTCTTCAAGAGAAAGTGATTCAGTTTTCACTTGCTTCGCCAACTGCTTTCAACATTGCTTCGAGGATTCGCATTAAACCTCGGAGTGTTACTTCACTGACTCCTGCAACCTCACAAACATCTGCTTGTGTCCTTGGCTGGCCTCGTAGGCCTGCTGCTTTGTAGAGTAAGGCACCTGCGACTCCAGATGGTCTCTTACCTTGCCACTCTTCCATTTCGCCAATAGTTTTCCAGATATAGCGTGCTTCACCGAGTACTTGTGGACTTAGTTCGAGGTCGCTGGCAAACTTATCCAGGAATTGTTCGGGGCCACTTATTTTGTGGAGACCTAAGTTTCGTGAAACTAAGCGAATTGTTCTGCGTAATTCTTTGAGTGATAGTTCATCTGACATATCAAAATTCTCGGCAACGTCCTCAATTCTTCTGGGTAGGTTGTTTTCTCGTGCTGTTAAATAGACGCAGGCTGCTGTTACTCCCCTGATAGATCGGCCCATGACCAAATTCTTGGCTATTGCTTTTCGATAGTATTCAGCTGCTACCTGTTCAAGAGCAGATGGTAATTCGCCTCTATCACGGATGAATTTCATTGCTTCGACTAAGTTTCGCTCTCGGCTATTACGGTTTTTTGAGCGCTCATCCAATCTGACTCTTCTCCTCCAATCACGTTGGGCACGGCTATTCATGCCATTTCTTCCTGCTCGCCCGCCCCATAGGTCCTTGCGGTCAATTACAGTATTGAGCCCTTTGTCGGGTAAGGCCATGTTTGTTGGTGCTCCAACTCGACTTCGGTCGTTTCCGTCGCCATGGTTAGTCCATTCTGCTCCAGGGTCAGGGATTGCATCTTCAACGACTAATCCACAGGACCCACAATGGATTTCGCCACGTGATGAATCTTCTATCCATTCAACTGCTGCACAGGACTCGCAGGGCTCAGTTTGGCCAGTTGTCCTCCTTGCTTGGGAAGGCCTTTGAGATGTGAAAATACTTTCTTTCTTTTCATTACTTCTTTCGCCTAGTCTTGCTTTCTCATCTGTCTCTATCATATCAACCACTAGTTATACAGTACGGACTCACCCTATATAAATGATGCGATTTGTTGCTTCATGTTTTTTCTTCATGAAATCCGAAAAATGCAAAAGCCAATGTTCATCATCCTCAAGCGATGGCAGAGATATTGGAATTGGTATCATGCCTGCGACCGTGGTGCTCGGGGCCCAATGGGGCGACGAGGGAAAAGGCAAGTTAGTTGACAGATTAGCAGGCCAAGCGGACTGGGTAGTTCGCTTCCAAGGTGGCAATAATGCTGGCCATACAGTCGTCTTAGGTGAAAGAACAATCAAGTTACATTTACTACCGAGTGGGATAACTCGAGAAAGTTGTGAACTGGTTCTTGGAGATGGCATGGTTATCGACCCTTGGGTGCTGATGGAGGAATTACTGCGATGGCAATCCGAGACCGGCGAGATGCCACTTGGAACACGACTCCATATAAGCGATAGAGCACATGTGATCTTACCATTTCACAGAATGGTAGATGGTTTGGACAAGAAAATTGGCACAACAGGAAGGGGAATTGGTCCAAGTTATGCTGATAAAATCAATCGCATTGGCCTGCGCTTTGGTGATATTTCTGAATTGCTTGCAGATGAATCTGCCTTGAACGAAATGGCTTCACAGCAAGCAGATAGACTGCAATACTTAGGCCTTCCATCAGATGGGCATGCCATTTCTTTACGGGATGATATCCAATGGGTTCACGACAATTACTCGCAGGCCATCAAAAATACGGGAGTGATGGTTGATACTGCCCTTTCCACCGGCCAGCAAGTATTGTTAGAAGGCGCTCAAGGTTGTCTACTCGATATCGATCAAGGTACATTCCCATTCGTGACTTCATCAATTACAAGCCGCGGAAACTCAACACATGGAGCTGGTGTGCATCCTGGACACGTAGAAGAAACGATTGGGGTTGTGAAGGCTTACACAACTAGAGTAGGACACGGGCCGATGCCAACCGAATTATTCGATGAAGTCGGAAAACACCTTGGCGAAGTTGGTCATGAATTTGGTACAACAACCGGTAGGCCTCGCCGTTGTGGATGGCTTGACCTCGTGGTCCTGCGCCACTCCCAACGAGTCAATGGATTCTCTAGCCTTGCACTAACTAAGTTAGACGTGCTTGGTGGACTTGAGACAATTTCAATTTGTATTGGCTATGAATTAGACGGCGTTAAAATTAGAGACATGCCGGCAAGTGCCAAAGCCTTGGCCCGTTGTAAGCCCATCCTAATCGACCTTCCTGGATTTGATGCACTAAGTTTAGCAGAATGGCTTGAAATGGCCAAACAAGCAGCAATAGACGGTCAAGGTTTTGCAGCATTACCTGAAGCAGCGCAACATTATATCTCTCATATTGAACAATTGCTTGGAGTGCCGGTCTCGTCAGTAGGAATTGGCCCAGATAGGGATGCGACTATCGATGCAACCGATTGATTGATGGTGAAAACGAAGGTAGGGATGCACATGGGATTCAAGTCAAAGGCACGCAAGCACCAAGAAAGGCGCGGAGAAACTACCGATAAAAAGAGTCGAGGCTCAAAGAAAGAGGGTGAGTTATCCTGTGGAATAAAATCCTGCGATGGCTGGGCAGACAAGTCGATGGGGGGGCGCTCAATATCGAAAATAGATGCTCAAGACATCTTTGGAAGCGGAAACTTTTCCGAAGTAAAAAACCGTGTGAAAGTATGCAAATCATGCTACCGCCTGTTTAAGAAAGAGACCAAGGACGACAAGGAATACTGATTCACTTTCAGTTTACCCTCTATGGGAAAACATACAGTACCCTTGACGAAAACCTAGTTTCATGTTGAGTTGTGCAACCCCACATGGAATAATAGAGTTTGAACGCGGAATGATGAACTGGAGACCTGAAAGAGGGCCTCCTCAAAGATTAGAACTTGGTGAAACGATAGTAACGGCTTGCCTAATACCCAGTCCTCAGGCCTCCATCCAAGGCGTTGTAATGTTCTCGAAACAGGGCTTGATTATCCACCTCTCTATCCCCTCATTGGTGCCAATCAGTTCTACCAGACTCGAGGGTTGGTGCCCAGAATCAGCCCAACTCGTCCATATTCATGGCATCCCACATGTCATCTTAAGTCATGGTAAATCCATAGAAGTTAGATGCTTAGATGACCTAAAGAAAATAGTCTCCATAATAGAATTTGAAAATAAAGTAGATTTACTTTATTTGGATGGTGATAAATTAGTTGTTATACAAGGAATGAAAACTGCAGAAATTCAAATTCAGGACATCATTCCTCTTCCCTAATCTGCTTCCATGATGTTCGTGGTGTGAGGTAGTTTGCAGTTTGAGCAGGCCTTTGCCAATGGGCTGGGGCATCCCCCCCTGCTTCGATACACTGTTCAAAAAATGCAAGATGCTGCTTCAAAACTTTGCGAACTTCGGCCTTTCCACTGATCGCTTCACCAAACCCGGGAATCAGCATTTCAAGTTCAAGTTCAAGAAGTAACTCAACACTATCAGCCAAATCGGGAAGACAACCTCCCATCATGTCCCAGCGGGATGGTTTGTCTAACATCGGGATAACTGAGCCAACTGCCGCAATTCTCTTCTCTGGTAACCAATACCCCATGCCATCTTGGCAATGCCCAGGCAAAGCAATGGCTTCAACTTGGCAATCACCTAAGTCCCATATTTGCGAATTAACCACAGGTTCAGTAGATGTTTTTGGCATTTCAGAATCAAATCGGCGGGCACCAGTAGATGCAAAGTCTCCAATCGACAAGACCGATGCTGCAGAGGACTCGATATGAATCGGGATACCTGAGAATTGTTCCGAAACAAATGCTGCCCCTCCGCAATGATTGAATCTCCGGCTTGTCAATAGAATTGCACTTGGGGTATTTTCTTCTCCTAATTGGCCGATGACTCGTTCATGAATGAGTAATTGGTACCATGATGTTCCGACATCAATCATCAAAGTTGAGGCTTTGCCAATAATTAGAGTACAGTTGGCATCATGATGTATGCCAGGCAAGCGGACGACTCGCATCAACATGGGCCCAGATGTAGGAGTTATTCTGCTTATTGAATAGAAAGCAAGGGAAGCGGTGTGATTAAAGAGGGAGAGCAGGTCGGCGGGCTCATGGCACGCTTTCCAGAAGCAGAGGTCCGCCTCCTTCACAAAAAGATATGCATGCGCTGTAATGCTCGCAATGCTGTGAGGGCTGTTGCTTGCCGACGCTGCAGTTACAAGGGACTTCGCCCTAAGAACATTGAGCGAAAAGGAATCTGATTCTCTTTCTCCTTGTTTCATTATTCACTTACTACAGTGTATTCATGGGTTCATCCCAACAAAGCGTAAGCCAAAGCAATTGGGTCACCGAACAAAAACAATGGAATTATCGCAGGGAAGAACATTGTAATTAATGGAATCTTTGGACTGACCCAAGCGGATACAGCGCCTTGCTCAATCAATGCATCTACTTGTTTGGACAGTTCCTCCGCACTTGGCGTTCGCCGTGGTACTCTTCTTCGGCTCTGAACTCCAACACTGCTATCGGGTTTTTCGATAACATGGTCCATCAACCACACATGCTTTTCTCGAACAATGTCTAATGGCATTCGAATCGAATGCCAAGCCATTCGTAAATCTTTGAAACTTTTTAAATTACCATTCTTAATATTCAGTGATAATAAAATCAAGGGGAGCAATAGGAATGCCAATCCTCCCCAAATAAACAATGAAAATACAGGGGGCGTGCTAAGTACTACTCCGCTAGGTTGGAAAATCGGAGCCAAGGTATCCCAACTTGGCAGCATTAATGCTACCCACATCAAGGCCTTTGCATCTGCTCCTCCATGTAATAAGCGAAGGCGCCATGCTAATTCAAACACAATAACCATGGCAAATGCAAGCATCACTTCAAACCAAAGAACTCTCTGTTCAGAAGCCGTACCGTCTAGCAAAGAGAGAGCATCCCCTGGTGCATACTTCATGGCCCCAAATATCACTCCGGCAGCACCGATGAGATAACAAAAAGCGACTGCAACATCCATCTTTTCTGCTTTTAGAATTGAGGCTATTGTAGGTCTACCGATCACTGAAACTGAAGCAAAGGACAGAGCCGCAAGAGCACTGGCCCAGATTGTCCAATCTGCACCTTTAATCATTAATTCTAATCCCCAAATAAAGACCAACGGTTTAGACCAAGCAATCCAATGCTCATTCGGAATGCGCCTATCTCGATTGTCAAGCCAAGCCCCAATAGCGAAGCAAGCGGCCAGTGAAAACCATCTTGCGTAGCCCAATATTTCCAATGTAGGCTCTGCCATTAGCAGTCCGTGGTGGCAATCGCCTTAAATCACAAATGGTCACAGCCGACCTTATAGGAGATAGTAGGTGATGAATCATGTCTGCCGATATCGAAGTCAAACTCCAGCAAATCGCGACGGTGATTAACCAATTAGATGACCCTAAAGTACCTCGTAATATTCGCAAAGGTGCAAAGGACTCTGTCGAACAATGGTTGTTAAACAAGGCCAAGCAACTCGATGTACGAATTGCAATTACTCAAAATAAACTTGAGGAATTATACGAAGACCCCAACATTCCACCGGAATTTGGAACCTTAATTCTTCAGATTAACACTGCACTTGAGCAAATGTTGACTGACGCACTTTGAATCGAATTGTCGATTTGCCTAAACGGGCTTATTCTTCTTCTTCATCGGGTTCCAATCGAGCCAATAATAGTTGAACCGCTTCCATTGCGTGCTCATCGATGATTCCGGCTTTGAGTGAAGTTTTGATCATCTTCAAATGTCTACTGCCAAGTACTAATTCTGCTGCTTTCATAACAAGTACCTTTTCATCTTCGGTCACAAAGTTGGCTTCCATTGCTCGGTTTATCGCAACTAAGCCAGCCATTTTGTCCATAGTTTCCTCGGTGAATCCCATTTTGTGTTGGATTCTATTCAGAGTATCTAATTCCTTTGAGGTTAGTACGCCATCGGCTAATGCCTCCTCAAAAGCTTCCATCAAATCAGGGGCCCGTTCAGACATCAGAATGGCAATTGGTCGAGTCGGCTCAATGTTTTCAAGAATAATCTTGAAAATTACAACGAATGGAACGGAGAGTACCATTCCAACAATACCCCAAAGCCAGAAACCAAATGCTGCAACTATTAGCAACAGAACTGGGCTAATATCCAGTTTACTGCCACACCATTTTGTCTCGATAACATTTCCCCAAAGTTGTTGATTCACGATGAGCAATACACCCATGGCAAAAACTGAACCTGGGTCGAGCATAATAAATCCAAGAATAATAGGAGGAACACTGGCTATTAGTGAACCAATATATGGCACATAGTTAAGAATAAAAGTTAACAAAGCCCAAAGGAACCACAAATCAATACCAAAAGATGCAAGAATGATTCCAGCGATGACTGCTGTTCCAACTCCTACTCCTGTTTTTACGATAATATAGACATTGATACTTTCTTCAATGGCTGCTCTAACATTTTTGATTTTCTCGTTTGCCTCACCAGGGTAAGCGGCTGAAATTCGACCTGGGAGAAGGCCCGCTTCAAAAATAATGAACATTAAAAAGAATAGAACCGTAATCGCTGTTGTCCCTAAAGCGCCAACAAAAGAAAGGGCTTTCCCGAACAAATCGGAGACATCTCCACCCTCTTCTATCACACCAAATGTTACAAGATGATCGTTTACGGTCTTATTAGAATCTTCACTATCCTCTTCGAACGCCGACCCAAATATTGCCGAATCTTTCATCTCCTGATAACGTAACTCAAGGTTTTCATTATACTGTGCCATTTTTTCTTCGTCACTTGACAAATCACTAATTTGGGAATATGAATAATAACCGCTGCTAACCAATAGTAAAAGGAAAAGCATCAACACCGTGAAATATGAAAGATACAAATTGAAGCCTGTCTTATTCAGTGCATCAGCACCAGGTTTGAGAATGAAATAAACTCCAAGAGCGATGATAAATGGTTTCAAAACGTCCTCTAAGACAATCGCAGCAAATATTACCAAGGTTAAGAGAATGAGGAAGTTGGTTATTACGCCAAGCCTTCTTGCGAATTGGGTGCCATCAACTGTCGCCTCATCCATAGTATGCCATCACATGACCCATACATAACCAATGCCCAAATATCAACTTGATTCTTGAGATAAAGAATCATTCGGGGAAATTGCAGACTGGCATTACAGTGTTGGCGGCAGTTGCTTGAGAATCCTTTGTCATTGCAATTAATCCAATCTCTATATTTTTATCAAAGAGGTCAATCCCCCAACTTAAGGAATGATTAATACTTGTTCCAGAATGGTGATGGACTGCAACTTTTGAACAAAGTAATTGCTTGAGTATCTCCTCACCGATTCCAGTTGCGGCAATTGCAATGTTCTGGTCGCACCAAAGCCCCGAACCCCACATTGGGGTATCTCCGACTCTCCCGAGAGGGCGTCCACTACATCCGCCAGTTGAAGATGCAACAGCTAAATTACCATCTTTATCTCTGGCAACAGCGCCTACAGTATCAGTTGCACTGGGGCTCTTACTTCCAACTACTGATGCCTTTCTATGTCCTTTAAGGTCTGCAAAATGTCTCGCTCCACGGCCTGCAAGGATATGGAAATCCTCGCTCAGTAAATCCGCTGCAACCCTGATTGGGTTTGGGGTATCTTCGATTGCCATAATCAACCCAAGTTTTCCGTCACTCGTTGCAACTGCAGCATCTAATTGCAAACTGCCATCAGCACGGTATCTCCCGCCTGTTCCGGCATTCAATACTGGGTCATCTTCCATAATCACTACCGCCTCCACAACCGCTTCGAGTGCTGAGCCTCCTGCATTGAGAATTTGCCACCCCCGTTGAGAAGCCGCATCTACTCCTGGTTGATCACTTGCAGTGTGTCCAGCACCACCGTGGCAAATTATTGAGGGTTTATTCATCTATTCCTACACCTTCCAAAGCAGGGTCATCTGCATTCCATGCGCCCCCGAAGACATGAATAAATAAGCCTATGATAGAGAAGATTCCGCATAACCAAAACACAGTATGATAAGTGAAAAATCCTTGCTCTGTATTTGTTAAATCCCATATAAGTCCTCCAATTAGGACTCCAACCAAAGTGGAAAGTGAACGAAGACTTTCGGCAACACCCATCACCAAGCCCTTTTCTGAAAACCCCGAATGGTTGCTAAGCATAGCCAAGTTACTTGGAGTGAATAGCCCGTTACCAAGAGCAATCATGAAACTAACTAATAGTATTCCAAACCAAGCAAAGGAAATATCTACGTACGGAGTTAGAGTCAGTCCGATAGCTGCTGAGACCAAACCAAATGCCATCAAGCGGCTTGAACCGAAGCGTGTTGTTAGCGGACCAATTAATACTCCCTGCACAAGGAGACCTGAAAGACCAATGAAACCGAATACCAAACCATTATCCGATTCAGAAAAGCCTAAGCCTCCTTGTTGAGGACTCATCATAGTGAATAAGATGAAAGACACATGCATAATGGTATAACCAACCCAGAATGCCATTGCACTCCACATCAATGGGCTCAAAATTGGCCGTGAAAGCAATGCAAAAATATCTTTAAATTTACGTTTTAACTCTCCTAGAGGATTTGTATTTTTGGTTTTACTTCGAGATTCTGCTGGTAGGCTCTCTGGTAGCCACCAAATCGATAATAAAAAGGCGACACCCGAAAGAAGCGATGAAGCGATACAAGGAAGAAGATAAGGATTTGAATCAAATATTGTATCTTGAAAAATTGAAGTCCAATTCCAGTCAGCAGGGCGGGATAACCATCCTCCAAGTGCTGGTCCAATGGTGAATCCCACTCCGAAAGCGACCCCTAACAAGCCCTGCCTCTTTGCCACTTCATGAGGTTTAGAAACATCAGATATGTAAGCCCGAGCAACAGGGATGTTGGCATTGAAAATTCCGCTAAGCACTCTGGCAACAAATGCCATCCAAAGGGTGGTTGACAAACCGAATAGGATGAATGTTCCCGTATTGCCAAGTAGGCCAATCATTAGAATTGGGCGCCTACCATATTTGTCAGACAAAGAACCCCAAAAGGAGGAAAACAAGAAAACTGCTGCTGCATAACCAGACATTAAGGTTGCAACCCAAAAACCAATTTCAGCATCTGGGCCTGAGAGATGGGCAACCATGAAAGTAAGGAATGGAATTATGATTCCAAAACCAATCATATCTACTAATACAACAATGGTTATGATGAGAAGAGAACCTTGCCCTGCTACCTTGGCTTCAGTCATCCTTGGGTGCTAGGCATTTTACCTATCAATACCTCCATCATTATGATGCAGGGAAATGTAGTTTGAGAAATCAAGCCGGAGTTCCACTTAGATCGATTTCTGGAGTTAAGATGTCGATGACATTTGTGAGTCGCTCTACAAGGCCTGGTTTCTTGTCTGTCATGACAAGAGCCCATTGCATTACTTCATCCAAAGTGTCTACAGGGATGACTTCAATTATATCTATGAATTCATCATCGAGAAGTACATCTTGCATATTTGCTTTGGGAATCAAAACTGTCTTCACACCACTCTTTGCAGCAGCCTCAATCTTGGCTGTTACTCCACCTACGGGAAGCACTTCTCCTCGCACAGATAGAGAACCGGTCATGGCTAAGTCTTGGCGAATTGGGATTTCTTCCAAGGCTGAGATGATTGCGGTAGCGATAGTGATACTTGCTGAATCTCCGTCTACGCCATGAGTGTCAACGAATTGGATATGTATATCAAAGTCCGATACATTTTTTCCGGTCAATTTCTTGACAACTGCAGAAACATTTGTAACACTTTCTTTGGCGATATCAGATAGCCCGCCGGTTGCGAATACTTTGCCCCCAGAGGCTTGAGAGGGTGTAACAAGTGCCTCGACGGGTAGCATTATTCCACTATAATCAGAGAGGCCTGAATCCGCACCTAAAACTGCAAGGCCGTTTACTCTGCCAACTCTTTGTCCCTTGTTGACCAAGAGGCTGTACTGTTGACGGCGTTCAATCATTCGGTCTGCAACTTGTTGTTCAAGTGGTTTGGCAATTCTACGAGCTGCCATAACATGGCGGGAAGATGCTAATTTACTTCCTTCTTCCACTGCCAAGTCTCCTGATATCCTGACCAAACCGCCAAGTTCACGAAGGCGTAGAGATAACTTTCCTCTCCTTCCACTTCTTCGCTGGGCTTCTCGTAAGATTATTCCAACTGCGCTCTTGTCAAAGTGAGGTATCTCTCTATTACTACCGATATCTCTGCATACTTCTTGAGCAATGAAGCGAATTAGACGGCGGCGGTTACTTGCGGTATCTGGCATATCACTATTGACGAATACTTCGTATCCATAGCCGCGGATTCTGCTACGTAAAGCAGGATGCATACCTTGGATAGCATCGAGGTTGCCCGCAGCAACAAGAATAAAATCGCATGGGACTGGTTCACTCTTAGTCAAGGCCCCACTGCTTCTTTCACTGCGGCCACTAATTGGGAATGCGCGCTCTTGCATGGCTGTTAGCAAAGCCTGCTGCTCTTCAAGGCGTAGTAAGTTGATTTCATCGATGAATAGAACTCCACCATTTGCTTTGTGAATCGCTCCTGCTTCAACTCTTTCGTGGGCTGGAGTCTCCATTCCCCCAGACTGGAAAGGGTCGTGGCGAACATCGCCAAGTAGGCTACCAGCAAGGGTTGCAGTTGCATCAATGAATGGAGGTTCATCATCTCGCTGATGTTTGACCAATAATTTCGGCAGCCTTCCTTCATCACCTGAGCGCATTCTATTGGAAATGAACATATATGCAAATGCCAGTAAAAGAAGACCGAAGAATAGAGTCATAAAATCTCCACTCTTGAAAGCAAATACCAAGAATAGGAATGCAACTATTGCAACACCAAACAGCAATTGTTTCTGCTGCTTCTCTCTTTGTGAGCGGATTAATTCTCGCTGAGCCTTGATTAGCCGGTCTCCACGGCCAGCGGGAACAGTACGAACTCTTGGTTCATTATCATCATCATCATTAGGGTAGCAGAGTATATCGACGAGGTCATCTTGAGGAAGTAATTCCGTCATTGAACGTGCTAACATTGATTTTCCGGTCCCTGGGTCTCCAATCATCATCATGTGCCTGCGTTGTTCAGCAGCCTTACGGATAACCACCGAAGCATCCTCTTGTCCGATGACTTGGTCCACAAGCCCTTCTGGGATTGGCACATCTTCGGTTGATTGAAAATCTACTGAATCTAGCCATTCAACTACCGATTCCTCAATAATTGGGTCAGGAGATTCCATCTCCTCCACAATTTCTGTTACACTCTTCTCCGAGGTCACTTCCTCTGACGGTGTAGCATCTTCCATATTTATGCCTCCATTTGCGACTGCTTTATGGGTTCGCCAAAAAACAGAACGTCATTTCTCCCTTTCAAAGACCGTTTTCTTGCAAGTATTGTGCACCGTAATGTTGCCATTGTTCCATAGTCCATCCGACTGGAAGTCCCGCTGCTGGTAGAGGAGGGCCTGCTTGTGGAGGCAGGGCTGCGAACAATTCCTGTGCTCCACCATAGGTGGAGTTTGCTACGCTATCTGTTGCTGGTAGAACCATTGTATGGTCGATTAGGGATGTGAATGAATCGCCATCACCCTTGCGGCCTCCTAATACCAAAACTGAAAGAAGAAGGAGTATAATTACTCCCATTCCAATTCCAATATAAGTGAAGTTGAGACTGCCGGATTCAGCAGATTCGGCTTGAGACTGCACATCATCAGAGATGCACTCAGCGCCATTAACTGCACAGGCACTTTGGTGGTCTTCCTTAGTTGAATCAAGTTCAGATTGCTTCTCATCGTATTCATCAGTACCCTCTTCAAGATTGGCGATTGCTGCCTCAAGAGATGCAATTCGGTTCTCCAAGGTCATGATGTGTGCATCAAGTTCACGGGATTCCATGGTAGTAGGGTCAACAGGGAATTCTGTGATGTTCCAGTAGATTGGTCCGTGGAATTTGCGGTCATTACCATCTGTGTCGACTGCATTAACATTTGTTAATTTGAGTTGATCATTGTACAGAAGTCCATCACTGCTTCGCTCGAATGATAGGGGGAATGTCCAACTTGTTTGTACTCCTGTATGTTCGATTATCTGGATCTCATAACAGATTCCATCAAGGATGGAACAGATTTGCCATTCACTCGTAAGGTGATTCAAGCCGAGGTTTGCATTGACAACTGTCAAGGTTACTCTTGCATCCTTGCCAACTAATCCATTTTCCATCTCAACAAAGATGTCAGCACTTGGGTCGTTATCAGAGACATGTAGAGGCAGTGCATCGTAGACAACAACAGTGAAGGTGTAGGTTGTTGAATCATCATGTCTATCAATAACTGTAATCATAACTGTCTTGTCGCCAGTTGTATCCCAACCTAGTGTTAGTGCATTGGATAGCATGTTGTGGCGAGCAGAGTGCGCTGGACTTGCAGCAACTGAAACTAGAATTTCATTATTTTCGTCGTCAACATCGTCCATGTAATCGGAAAGCAGAATTATCTTCTCTTCACCCTTCTTCAGCATCATGCCGTCGAATTCTGAAAGGTCGATAGTTGGTGCATCATTGATATTATTGACCGATACGATAACGACTGTATCGGAAAATTGTGTTCCATCACTTGCACGAAGAGTTAACCTTGCCTGACCAAAGACATCTTGGTCCATTGTTTCAATATTAAGTGTCTGGCCAGTCACTGATGCAGTGATTAGGTCTCTGTTGTCATTTTCTAAGACTGCTACGATTAGGCTGCTTGAATCGACTGATGCACCCATATCATCGGTATCTGAAAGGTAGTTCGAAAGCATGATACTTTCCGAGGTTCCTTCATCCATGTGGGTGCTTGGAACAGCACCCCAGCGAGGCTGACCATTCTCAATTACATTGAACAATAAGGTTCCACTTGTGGTATCCTCTCCATCATCAACTGTGATGTAAATGCCACTTGGCATTGGGGTTCCATGCACATCTCTTTGTATATTGTCGAAAATTACAGTCATCTTTCCAGTTGCTGAATTCCAAGAGATGAAGTTTGGGCTGCTGCTTGTGATTTCTAATTCTGAAAGTGAATTCTCCGTATCGCTAATATGGCCGACCATGCTAACTGCTGTTTCTACTTCCACCTTAACGGATGGATATGGTTCAGGGGCAATGACTGGCAGTGCATTGTTCAGACTGAATGCATCTTCTTTGACTACCCAATCGCTTTCTTGACCACCCGCATCAACGAATTGAACACGAATGTCGTACAGGCCGCTTGCCATTGCTGAATCTGGTTCAAACTGGAACTCATACCTCTCGTTGGAAGTGCCTTCCCCCATTAGGGTCTGTCCTCCCATTACTAGGGAAGAACTCCAGGAATCAGCATTAGCCACGGAAATTTCCAGTTTTGGAGCCATCGTATCCATTTCATCGACTCCATCCGCAGGGTCTCCCCTTACTTCCACAACCACAGTTTCCCCACGGTCAACCTCAGGGTCTCCGATAATTGTTGGGTTAGAGCAGATTGGCGGCATATCATGAAGCATTTCCTCATTCACCACATTGTTTCCAGAATTGCCGTCACCTAATGTGTCAGTTATCTTGACTCTCAGGGCGGCATCCCATGCATTTTCAGACAAGGAACTAGTATCGAACTGTGCTGTCACGGTCTGAGTCGAACCACTGCCACTCGTGGACAGGGTGTTGATTATTGCAGTATCAATCTCTGTTTCCGATGCACCACTGACGTGGAAGAATCGAATCATTCCGCCATCGTTGTAAGTATCGATTCCATTATTGCTGATCGTTGCAGAGAGGTCCAAAACATCTCCAGAGACCCATGACTCTCCGCCATTGGAATTCGTCACTGTGAAGTCTCTTATCCCGACATCAATAGGTGGCGCCATGGTTCCATCAGCTGCTACGAAAACGTCTTCGCCGAAACTGGAGGTACTCCAAGAGGAGTATAGTGCAGAAACCACATTGAGATTGGATGCGCCTCCATTAACCAAGTTGTTTGGAACAGTCCATGAAGTACTTGACCACTGATTACCACTGAGTGAGATTGTCTCGAAGGCAGTACCTCCTCCAACGTTGCCACTGTTGCTGGCATAACCGCCATTGTTGAGAAGCCAAGCCTCCCAGCAATTGCCACCCTTGGTGCCATCAGAATAAGTATGGGAATTGCAAACCTTCTCGGTCACTGCAGCATATAACTTGAACGAAGAAGGTGGGGTTCCAGAACCTGTGTACTTCACATTGACACTGACGGCAGAGGTGCCATCACCATTGTCGCTCTGACCGATGGTCATTGCATAATCCGACGCCGTGCTATGCATATTTCCACCAGATGAGACGAATGAATCCCAGCAGGTGTTGGAACCGCAACCTGTGTTCAGAGTTGCATCACCGAATGAGGTCTTGGGTGCGCCACCTGTTTCCTGCAAATGGGATACTCCCTTAATTGGAGCGATGTTTCCAGATTCGGCATCTGCGGTATTACCATAACTCGCACTGTGGTATGAGATATACACATAATTGTCAGGCAAACTGTTCTTGACTTGCTTGTGACCAGGACTGCCGTACTGGTAGCAAAATCCGCAATCATCCGAAGTAATGTATTGTGCAAACACTGTATGACCAGGGTTGGTTGGTGCAGCCATAGGCTCTTCAGTCATCTCAAGTTCGTCAAGTTCAGTTTCCAAATTATTCGGTTGGCTATCGAACCAACCGACGCCCAACGCTGAAAGTAGCATCAGGAATGTTAAGGTCAAAGCAGTCACAGGTATGCGGCGCATGGCTTCGCCTCAACAAGTCTGTTGATAAACATGACCTTTTATTGCCTGATACGTAGTATCAGTGAAATGATGTGATAAATGGGATGGTTTGATGTCATAATGCTTTCTCGGCTAAACTATGGCATCACATCCTGAAGGCAGCCTAATTGGACTGAGAAGTTCTGATGGCGACATAACCTTAATTCGTATTGAGGCGGGTAGTAGAAAAGTCAAAGGAATCGGCATTCTTGACCCTCTTGAAAAATTTTCAGATGCCAGTTTTGGTAGTGAAATTCAATTGGGGAGGAGTAATTACACTATTGTCAGACCACGCCTACCTGATGTGATTTGTGGAATGCAAAGGGGTGCTCAAACTATATCTGCAAAAGACGCTGGATTTTTCATAACAAAACTTGGAATTGGAGAAGGAGATAATGTGCTTGAAGCAGGGCTTGGTTCTGGTGGTCTATCGATTCATTTGATACGTTGTCTTGGTAGCAAAGGCAATCTTATTTCAGTCGAAAATAGGGAGGAACATGCGAGTACAGGAATGGCGAATATTTCATCTGCAATAGAAGCATTTTCCTCGACTGCAAGTCATCAATGTATCATCGGTGATATCAGTGAAATAGCCCAAGAAAATGAATGGGAACTAGATGCAATTATTCTCGATTTACCTGACCATCCAAGCGCCATCCAAGCGCTACATTCGTCACTGAATCATGGTGGTAGAATAGGTTGTTATTGTCCTGTTAGCAGTCAACTTGAAGCCGCTTGGCAAGCCTGTGAAGATGCAGGCTTGTCGATAGAGTGGGCTGGCGAATTGATGCAACGTCAATGGGGACGAGCAAGTAAGGGTGGAATGAGGCCAATTAACGGTCCGTTCGGGCATACTGCCTTCCTTTTAATCGCTTACAAACCTTAAACAAATCGTAATCTCATGTGTGGCTATTCACGCTAAATGTGAATATTACTCAATGATGCAATACCCTAAACAAATCGTAATCTCATGTGTGGATATTCACGCTAAATGTGAATATTACTCAATGATGCAAAGTCCTATGCAAATCGTAATCTCATGCGTGGCTATTCACGCTAAATGTGAATATTACTCAATGACGCAATACCCTAAACAAATCGTAATCTCATGTGTGGCTTGACGCGAATGGATGATTCACAGGTCGGGCAAGTAAATCTAAACGGCGGTTCACTTCCCCGCGGCAAACCCAATTTTGCCTGACATGAAGGGCATTCAACTCTCCTATCAGGTGTTATTCTGACTTCACCAACTCCAAGCCCTCCTGCACCGATTGGTGCAGTGGGTACTTGCAAAGCAATCTCTGGCTCATCTAACATAGGAGGTGGTAAGTCAACCAAAGGGGGTAGTTCAACAACCATCTCATCTTCACGACCCTTTCGAGATTTTGCACGCAATATAATGAAACTCAAGAGCACAAAGGAAAGTATCCATCCGCCAGCCAAATAGGTCAATCCTTTTTGATTATCAATCTCCATGGAGAAAGGCAAAGCAAGGCCTGATGGTGCTTGATGTGGGCCAGCAATACTGACATCTACCGCCCCACTCCTGTCAATCACTTCCAATCCATCAAAAGAGGAAGAAACCAATATTGTCAAGTGGGCAATAGATTGGTCATTTGTCATTGAGTCTAATTGGAGGCTGAATGAGGCGCTACTACCCGGTCCAAGGCGTGCAGTCTTGCTCGGAATGTCCGAACTAAGGTCGGTCCAAGAAGCATAAACTAAGCCAGAATCGTCGCCTTCGAGGGACAGGGAAATATCGATGATGTGGTTGACCTTATTCTTGACAGTGATTGTGATTGTGGTACTACTGTCATAATTCATCGCGGGTTCGGAACTTGAAACGGTTATTTCTACAACATCAACACCTGGGATGAAAGAGGATGAAACTTCTAAGATGTGTGAAGCAGAAATCGTTGCACTTGGGTCTGATAAAGAATGAATAGAAAGTTCCAAATTTTTTGCTCCAGCCAATAAGGACTCAGAAGCATTACAAGTGAATGGGATAGCAGCACTTGAAGCACCGGCTTCTAATTCATGCTCAGGAGCAATACTACAAGTTAATCCAGACATTGAAAGTAAGAAAGAATCGGCGGCATTACCTGTATTGCTTAGCACCAGTGAGCCACTCAATGTTTCACTTGGGGATACTTCTGAAGGAGTATTAAGGAAAACTACTGAAGCGCCTACTGTTTGCTCCAAGACTGTTAAATTCCAACTAAAGGTGGAATCATCTGTGGTACTGCTAGCACTAATGATCAGGTTAACGCTCTGAGCAGGGCCATCTGAAAGTCTTCTCAAGGTTATGTCAACATTACTAGATTGACCAGGTTCAAGACTAACGGAGTTTGTGTTCATAGATACTTCAAGTGAAGTGCCAGCGGATGAATCATCAACTTCAATCAAGAACGTATCATTTGAGTTACCTAAATTTGTTATGTGGATTGCTGTTGATACAACTTCCCTACTGCCTACTACAACCCATTCTGATGTGGCAGATATTTTGACATCGGATTCAGCCAAAACTTGAGCCATCAAATTCAAGGCTTCACTTCCTCCATCGTCACTTGTCATGATAATTGAAAAGGCATGGTCTCCCAAAGCGGCTGTAGGACTCGCATTCAGAAGGAGAGAAATCGTAAATTGGGAAGATGGTTCCAATACCATGCTTTGGGATTCGTTTTCCAAGACAAGAGAAAGTTCGGATGACAAACCACTACTTCCCAAACTAAGACTTTGGTTAACTGTAGAATCACTATCTACGGTGATGCTGAACTGTGTGCTAGAATTTGGTAAGACCTGCACTCTATTATCGGCAGGACCAGCGACTGAATAGCCGTATCGTGCCGAAATATTGAGTACCCCTACTGCTGCACTGCTAGCCTGTGAATGACGGCTCTTTGCAGTTATAGTAAAGGTTGAAAGATCAACTATTGAGATACCCTCGGCAACACTGACATCGACATTGAATTGTTCAGAATCTCCACGTTCAACAACAACCCAAGTACTTGGAGGGTAAATCGAAACTCCGGGTGCTGATTGGCTTTCAAAGTAGACTTCGTCTTCTTCGCTACCGTCGTTAGCAACCACCCATGTAACCTGCTTCGTCTCTCCAGGCGAGATATTCAATATCGAAGAAGGTGAGTCCAATCTCAGAGCATATGATACCCCGATTGTTAGATTAATCGTGTTTGTATGAATTGAAGAATTGTCAGCAATATTCGCTGCTTGCAAAGTTACGGAACAGGTATCGTTTAGATGGGCTGATGATGGAATTATCGCTTGAACGGAGAGAGTTTCAGGCTCGCTAGGGGCTAGAAGGCCGCCATCGGGCTGCATAACTTGGAATTCGCACTCTCCCGTTTTGGATTGTACTGAATGAATATGCTCAGCATAATATGTGCCAAGGTTTGTGAATTTGACACTCAAGTTTTCACTTGTTCCGGGCAACCACTGCACGCTTGAATCGGTTAAATCGGTATAAGTTCCGTTTGTCTCTTCGGTGACGTTGACAACTAAAGTCGTCGTCCATGTTAGATTCCCTTGGGTACTTGCTGCTGAAAGACTGAAGCCTTGGTAAATTGGTTGGATACCTCCTGGGACGGTTATCCTTAGAGTTCTAATTCGGGATTCTTGTGGATTCATGTCTAATAACTGGTCGTCTAACCAACGCGCTTGCCAGCCGTTTGGTACGGCTCTACCGCCACCTGACATGGGCATGCCAGTTCCATTACCGCTTCCATTGCCAGAACCATTACCGCTACCATTCCCTGAACCGTTGCCACTTCCATTACCGCTTCCATTACTTGGAGGTGCGGCTATGCAGTCATCTCCGCTATGTAAGCAAATGACGATTGACATCGAGGCTATTAACGAGGAATTCCAACTTAAATTAGCATTAAGAGTTATGTTTCCTAAATCACTGGCGTTCCAATTCTCATTGACCGTGGCTGAATTATTCGATTGATTGACTACAGAACTTGCGGACCAAACTTGTGAACCGTTTTCAGGATAGGATGCAACCATGGAGAAATCATAGCCAAGGTCAGCGGTCAAATTATCCAAGTCCACATTGATACTAAGATTGCCATCTGAAATATTATGGTATGAATCATTTGCTGGTGTGGTAATCAAGACTGACTCATTGCCACTTGGTTGTGGTAATTGGGCAGCTGCCCAGTCAGCCCACCATTGAGATATATCGGGTTCTTCCTCAACAGCGAGCAGAATTGAATCAATAACATTGCCCTGATTTGTGACCGATATGTTGAGGTCAAGAGTACTTCCTGGCGCCATGGAAACCATTCCCATATCGCCCATTGCCGCAGCATCAATGCTGGCTCCGTGCTGTGGGAGCACGCTCAATTGAACAGTAATCATCGATGAAGAACTTCCATCACTTTCATTGACATAAATCGCCATATTCCCACTATCAGAAATCTGCGCATCGGTGCCGAGTCGAACCACTATTGTGGTATCTGCAGAGAAGGTTGGAAGCACATCTTCCACCACATCCTCGGCTGCCAAAACTGTCCATGAGGAATCCAAGCCGGAGGAATAAATTGAGACGTTGAAGTCCTCAATGCTGGAACCATTATTGTCGATTGTCAAGGTGATATTACTCGAATGCCCAGGTGATAATTGAACATGCAGAACATCTACTGAAAGCAGAATACTATCGGCAGCCGAAGCAGGGATTGTCATTATTGGAGAGATAGATGCAACGATTAGTAAGGCCACCCATAGGGTGGCCCTTCTAGCATCAGATTGTGCTTGAGACACACTTCTCCGACAAAGAGGGTGCGTATAAGCGGAATGGCTCATTCAGTTTCTTTTATGCTGAGTCTGGTAGGGAATGCCAGATGCCTCAAAGCAATGTAAATTATGATTCCAAATGATGCGGCATTAGTAATCCATGCAAGACGATGATGCCAATCAAATATTTCAATCAAGACGACTTCGGAAATTGTCGACAGAATGAGGGTGCACCCATAGACTCCAACTGCCATTGGTAAACTATGTTCGATTGGCACACTTGAATTGAAGGTGACCAAACGATGGGTGCTGTGAGCGATGATTGAGCCCAGTGAATATGCCAAAACCCAACTCATCGCTGCACGATGCTCAAGGCCACTTGAAAGAAAATACAAGCCCTCGTAAAGGCCGTAAAAAATAGCAGTATTCAGCGCTCCAATCATAACGAAACGCTTGAATTCATCCTTTTCCATAAAGAGTTGAGAATTACTCAAAAATCTCACCCAGTTATTTCTTTAAGCCTTTCTTTGATATCCTTGGGTATCGGCTCGCCCATCATCATATGCATGGCCGCAACTTGGGATAAATGGAGTACTTCTTCATCCTCATCTTTCTCTAAATGGGCAGCATCAGCCAGACCCCAATGGGCAACGATTAGGCCAATATCATCCTTCATTCCTCGAGCCAATTCAAGGCTTTGGTCTAATAGTAACTTGGCCTCCTCAAGTTCATTCTTTTTCAATAAAAGATGAGCAAGGTCGGCTAAAGCAGTCATCTCATTACTTTCATTATTAGTAGTTTGAGCCATCATCAAAACTCGGCGTTGGGATTTGATAGTTGCTTCATCCATATTTACTGCCTCAGATTGAGCGCATTCTTCCGCCATCAACTGCTAGGCTAACGCCGCGGATTCCACCGCTATGTGGCAGGCATAGAAAAACCACGGCGTTTGCAGTTTCTTCAGGATTAATCAAGCGACCAATCGGCACTTGAGATAGCCAAGTTGAATGGATATCTTCCTTGCTACGGCCCGTTTTGCTTTCAATCGAAGCGGCTAGAGATTCTAATCTATCTGTGTTTGTGAAGCCCGGTAAAATATTGTTGATCGTTATACATTCAGGCAATTCACGAGAAAGAGACTTGGACCATGAAGCCATGGCCCCACGAAGAGTATTGGAAAGTCCAATATTGAGGATTGGTTCTCGAACTGAAGTTGAAATAATGTTGACTATTCTACCCATGCCAGATTCAACCATGCCTGGTACAAGCAACTTGGTTATGGTATGAGCAGCATGTAGGTGGCGCTTGAATGGTGCTTCAAATTCCTCAACTTCATTATCCAGCAATGGTCCCCCTGGGGGTCCTGCTGAATTATTGACTAGAACTTGGATTGGCTCATCTTCAACAAGAGCAGAAATGGCAACCTTGACGGCCGCAGTGTTTTCCAAATCAAGACTAAGAATAGAATGCCCCGGACCTGGTAATGAAGCGCATAAGCCAGCGAGTTCTTCTTCATCTCGACTACACAAGATAACCTTGCAACCTGCTTCTGCAAAAGCCTTGGCCGTTGCTCGTCCAATTCCCTTTGAGGCTCCACAAACTAAGGCTCTCATTCCTTCCATCGCGGTGCGTGTAAATGGCGAATCACTATCTAACATTCTCTTCATTCCTCCAATTGCAATTTCAATTCTTCCAATATAATTTATTCAGTCACAATAATGTCCATATGTTTGTTCAGCCAACTTCTGATAAACTACTTCTAAAACTTCATCAGGAGCATTTCGGAAAGTCGGATGTTCAGCCTCTCCTTGGGGTCTACGCATCGCATTCCATTCTCCTGCTTCATATGCCATTAGGGCTTCCTTCATCAATACACCTGCTAAAACTAAAGTCTCGTAGCACAGGTCTTCGTAAGTCATTCCTCGCTTAACAGGAACTTCACGACGCATCAATAGTTCTCCAGTATCAATTCCATTATCGCAGAAATGAGTCGATGAGCCAATTGGTATATCGTGATAAACAGACCAAGCAGGGCTAGCACTACCTCGGCATTCAGGCAATAAACCAGGATGAGAGTTGATGACACCATCTTTCGGATGATCAAGGATTTCACCGCGAATAATTCGAGTTCCACCAAATACGATGAGGTCCAACTCTAGTTCACGCAGATGAGGCATAACCTGTTCAGAATTATGAATCGAAACTTCCACTTGTGGAATCTCTAATCCTGACATTTGTTCAACAATAGTATCTGCAATGGGATTGCCTTCGATGCGATTGAGGAATTTTTCTCGCTCTTCATCGGCGATTGCTGAGTCCTCGGTAATGATGATACTTGGAATAAATCCCTCGGACATAATTTGCTTCAACATCTCCCTCCCATATGGGTGTTCTTTGAGGAGTAAATAGGCAAATGCTAGTTTGGCCATGCCTCTGCGAGGCGGGCTTAGACCCCGTACCTTTCGGTCTTGGCATCAGGGAGTGCATCGCTTTCTGTCGCGCGGGAATAATACTGTTTCACGGACATTACGACTACCTGTCAAAGCCATTGTTAGGCGAGCAACCCCCAGCCCCCAGCCTGCATGAGGTGGTGCTCCGAAACGGAATCCATCGATGTAGAAATCAAAATCAGCAGGATTTAAATCAACATCGATTAGGTTCTGAGTCAATACATCTGCTCGGTGTTCTCTCTGACCGCCACTGGTCATTTCGTCTCGGCCATAATTTAAGTCGAAACCACGAGAAAGTTGTCCTCCACTTGAGGATGTCTCATCTTTCTCATGATAGATGTAGAATGGTTTCATCGCCATTGGCCAGCGAGGTATGAAATGGAAACCAGAATGATGTTCTGCAATGATATCAGCGTGGTGGGCTTCGATATCATCTCCCCAAGTAATGTCTTGACCAGCAGCAGCTATCATTTCAATGGCCTCACTATATTCAACACGTGGGAAAGGAATGCTTGGCACCTCGACTATGATATCATCCATCTCTTGAGTGCGGCGGAAAACATTGATGGCCTCGATTTCCTTGCCATCGTTGGCAGCAACAGATGACCAAATATGGTGAATCATTCGCTCCTGAACTGCCATCACATCCTCATCATTTGCCCAAGCCATCTCGATATCGAAGGAAACGAATTCGTTTAGGTGGCGGTAAGTATCGTGATTTTCTGCCCTGAATGCTGGGCCGATTTCGAAGACTCTTTCCAAGCCGCCAAGGATTGCCAATTGCTTGTATAATTGAGGGCTTTGGGATAAGTATGCATCTCTCTCAAAGTATTTTATTGGGAAGAGGTTTGTGCCACCTTCAGCAGCAGCAGCGATAATCTTTGGAGAATTGATTTCCTTGAATCCTTCGCTAATCAAATGCTCTCTTCCGTATTGTAGAATCTTGGCTCTCAAATTAAAGATTGCATTGACGTGAGTACGGCGCAAGTCTAGGAATCGGTTATCCAAACGGGTGTCTAATTCAACGTGAACTGTATCGGTTACTCCGAGTGGAAGTGGAGTTGCGGCCTGTGAGAGAATGTTGACTCCGGTTGCTACAACTTCGTATTCAGGTGGTGGGGCAGGCTCACCTTCTGCTACCTTTGGGGCCCGCTTTTGGGCTACGGAACCTGTGAACTGGATGGTTGATTCGCGGCTGCTGTTTTGCACGCTACTCAGCACATCATCATCGACCAAACCCTGTTTGAGAAATACTTGGCAGAGGCCGGTTCCGTCTCGTAAGTCAAGAAAACAGATTTTGCCCTTGCCGCGGATTGCTTGGGCATAACCACATATGGTTACTTCCTTGTCGAGCAAGTCAGCGCCCTGAGTTTGGATTTGGCCAAGACTATGAGTCCGGTAGGCGGTTGGGTATAGGGTGCTGTCTGCCATAATATTGCGGCCATCATGCTAATCTCTTGAACCCTTTCACCAAGCATGGCTAGAAACCTTGCCAATTCTTTGGTGCGATGGTTTTTCATTCAAGTGCGTGACCCGCGGTATATGACTAGGCACCCTCAAACCATCCTTTTGGCCTGCTTGATGCTCTCATCTGGCCTACTCGGCTGCTTTGGAAGTGAGGAGGAGAAAAGCACCACTGAATTATTTGTTGCCTCTTTTGAGTTGTCCGCCCCTGCTGGTGAATTGTTCTACTATACCGTTGAATCCAACGTAGATTATCGCATTGAAATCGATGGCGCCGGCTTCTTGGTCGATGAAAACGGAGTAGTTCGAGACGGAGAGAACTGGACTTATCCAGCCGGCTTCAAATCGCCGGGATTGTTTATGCACCCTGTACCTGGTGAATTTGCTACTTTGAATATAACAGCCGGCGAGATGACTGAAAGCATCAATGTCAGCGTCATAGATGCTGCTGGAATAGTCAACGGTCAATCCGCCTACGATACCATCGATTGGCTAACCACTGACCATAACAATCGCTGGTGTGGAAAAGGCTCAATCCATGATGGAGGCGAAAATTATGCAGCATCTGCTGAAACAATGAAACAACATCTCCTCGACATCGGCTTCGACCACGTTGAAGTCACAGAATATGAGGAGGACTACCTGAAGGACGTCGTTGCCTACAATTATGGCGAAGTTTATCCTGATGAGTGGATTGTTGTGGGTGGACATTTCGATGTCGCCTATGCCCTGACACCACCAGGTGGCGGAACATCCGAAGGAGCAAATGATGATACCAGTGGTAGCACCGTTAGCCTTGAGATGGCAGAAGCGCTTGGCACCATGAATTTCGACCATACTGTTGTCGCTGCATTATGGGCTTGTGAAGAAGAAGGGTTGCTTGGAAGTTTGGCATTTGTTGACCATATTCCTGAAAATATAACTGTCAAGGCCTACATGAATTTCGACATGGTTTCCCTGAATTATCCGATTGTGCCACCTCCTGGCTATGGGCCATATGACTTGGGAATCGCAGTTGCTGGCGCCTCGGATGAGAACCATACTGTTATGCTGGATTGGATTGAAAGTGCGGTGGTTGATGAGTTGCAATATTCTCCTACTTCTCAAAATGAAATCCATTGGTCAGCCGCTGAATCTTGTGCTAGCGATCATTGTTCATTCTTTAGGGAAGGATATGCGACTTTCAATTTCTTTAGTGCAGGAGGAGATGCATCCTTCTGGCAGGAATGGCATTCTGGTACCGATAACCTTGACTTTATGGAGGCTAAGGCAGGGGGAGAAGATGGCTTGGCGAGTGGCTTCAATACTCTTGTCTGGATTTCCTTGCAGTTATTCATTCACATCGATAATACCGAACCGGATGAGTTTCAGGGTCGATGGGTCGAATCAACAGAATAACATTGTTGTTTAACCGAAAAGAACGGGTATCAGCAGCCTCTTCGCTAAACTGAGGGGGAGCCATCATGGAGTACGATATTTTCTTCTCGATTTCCCAAACTCCCGATTCTGAAGGCCACATCCCTTCTGAACAACAGATGTTGAAAAATTACTTTGAGCAGGTAACACTAGCAGACGATTTAGGCTTCGGTGTTGCATGGCTCGCACAAGCACACCTATCCACTGAAACTCAAAAGTTGAACAAGAAACCTGTCGTACCACATTGGCAAGGAGAAGTTGGCCTCTGCACTGATTTTCCCCAGTTGGCACTGGAAACTTTTCATCGCACATCGCGAATAGACATCGGCTCGGCGGTCGTTTCTATCTTGGCGGGCGGAGGACCCATCGCTGCTGCTGAAAGAATTGCAAATACTGTACAATTGATGGGAATGTCCTCTTCACAAAGAAAGTTGCACGTTGGTTTCAGCGCTGGGCGCTTTGAGTTCATGGCTCGCCCATATGGGATAGTTCCTAGAAATGAAGTTGAAGAGAAATCGTGGCCGGCTTTGCGTGGTCAAATCTTCATGGAGGCATCTGAAATTTTCCTACGCTTACTACGAGGTGACCGATTTAGTTCTGATGATGTTCGCGCAACAACTTTGACGAGGGCAAATTTCCGTTCTGATGAAGATTGGCGGGCTGTTCAAGATGCTGCTGGTGGAGGAGATTCGGTTGATATTGAGCGCCGCTATGAGTTTGAAGATATCAGTATCGTACCACGCAATTGGCCGCGCTCTCAACTGAAGTTAATCGCTGGAACTCATGACCCTAATGCTCAGGAGTTCGTTAATTCTATTCTTCCTGTCAAGGTTTTCAACTTGTCAATAACTCAGCCTGAGGTAATCGAAGCAACCCATGCTAGAATGGCTGCTTGCTACCATCAAGATGGCGGTAACTGGAGCAGGAGAGATATGCCAAGGACTTCCTTTGTCTTCCTAAATGCCGAAGAAGGTTTGACCGCAGATGAACAAAGTGCTGCTGCTAAACTTGAGGCAAGGGCTTCACTTGGCTCATATTGGGCTGCCCTAGAAGGTACACTCGACCCTGCAAAGGTTGCTAAGGCTGCTGATAATGCTTTGATTGGTAATCCAGCAGAAATTGCCGCCCAAATGCTTGAGCGCTTTCATCCAGAAGACCGGATAATGACCTGGTTTGATTTCTTCAATCATGATTCGGAGCGTGTCTGTCGCAACATGCGTGCTTTTATCGAACAAGTGGTGCCGTTGGTGGAGGCGGCGCTTTGACCTTACAACATGATGACCATTCAGCTGTCTCTCCGGGTCGTCCCGGCTCGGGGGTATTTCCAGATTCACCACTTGGTGAAAATGTTGAGGGCATCCCTACTGGTCGTGATGTGGAATGGGAGCCGCTGGTTGATTATCGTCGCAATGGAGTTTCTGAAACTACCATTCATGGTGCTGTTGCTTGGGCTCATGGTGATGAGGTCATCCATTCCTTTGGTGGGAATGTTCTATGTTATGGTCGCTCGATGATGAAACCGTTCATGTTGAAGGCTTTTTGCGAGGTCTTGGATGATGAAACTAATTGGTCGCAAAAAGCCATTGCCGTGGCTAGCCATAATGGCGATACCGAGCATGTTGCTGCTGCGCAGAGTTTGTTGTCTGAATCCGAATGGGGCTTGATGCTAACACCTCTTGATGTACCGCTGATTCAGTTTGGTCGCCAAGTTCGGCGTCCTCGGCGATGGTATCATACCTGCAGTGGTGAGCATGCTGCTATACTGAAAGGCTGCCGTTTGAAAGGTTGGAAGCGGGCTGGCTATACCTTGCCAAGCCACGAAGTCTTCCTCTCGTTCATGAAAACTATTCGCGGTTTTCTTGGCCAAGACTGGCAACCAAAGCGCATCGCCAAAGATGGTTGTGGCCTGCCGACAATTGCCAATACCGTCAATGAATTAGCCCGCTTATGTGCTGGACTAGTGCGACAAAAGGATGATGATTGGATTTGGTCTGCTATGGTAGAACATCCTGATTTGATAGGTGGTTTCAATCGCCTCGACTCGACCATTATCAAAGCCGGCGAGGGAAAGGTCATCGCCAAAGAAGGGGCAGACGGCCTGCTGGGTTTGTCAATAGAGCATCCTGACTACCCAAAGGGATTAGGAATCGTAGTAAAAATCGCTCACGGCTGGAACTCCCAAGCAACTTGGTATGTAGCAAGGGCGGTATTAGGGGTCTTGGGTATTGAATTACGCAACCCGTATCCGCTACACCGGCAAAAGGCATTCATCGTACCAGGGGTTGTTCCACCGCATTTACTCGAAGTTTTGAAGACAATTCCAACTTGGGATGAGTGGGACCCTGATCAAGACCGCTGGCATTATGAGATTCCGACTCGGGGTGAAGGAATTGATTGAAGTTCTGAATCTAATCAATGGAGAATTTGTTGCTACTGAAGAATGTTTGGAGAATCTAAATCCTGCCACTTCAAAGCAAACTTCAGTCATTCCACGTTCGACTGCAAGTGATGTTGATGCCGCAGTTATCGCGGCAAAGCGAGCCTTTCCTGCTTGGGCAGTTCTATCATATGAAGAACGAGCAGATTGGTTGGATAAAATCGCCGATGCTCTTGAGGCTAAGTCGGAGGAAATTGCGGCTCTTGAATCGATGGATACTGGCAAGCCAATTTCGCTAGCAAGGGATGTTGATGCTGCCCGTAGTGTCGCAAATTTTCGGTTTTTTGCCGAACAAGTGCGCGAGTTAGAGGTGGAACGCTTTGAGATGGAGGATGCCAGCAATCATGTTATCATGCAACCAGTCGGAGTTGCAGGTTTGATTACACCTTGGAATCTACCGCTGTATTTGTTATCTTGGAAAATTGCTCCGGCTATTGCAATGGGAAATACGGTGGTTGCTAAACCCAGTGAATTAACTCCCTTAACGGCAGACTTGTTGGCGCGGACATTAGTAGATATTAGATTACCCGCGGGGGTTGTCAACATCGTTCATGGCTTTGGTCATGAAGCAGGCCAAGCCCTAACAGAACATCCTGATACTCGTATTATCTCCTTTACGGGAGGAACTGCAACAGGAAAAATCGTAGCCTCGACAGCAGCCCCGATGTTCAAGAAATTAAGCCTTGAATTGGGTGGCAAAAATTCCACTATCGTCTTTGCTGATGCGGATATGGAAAAAACCGTTTCAGGAGTTGCTCGGGCTGGTCTACTAAACCAAGGGCAAGTCTGCCTTTGCGGTTCCCGAATACTAGTTGAATCCTCGATTTATGATCAGTTTTTAGCAGACTTGTGCGAGCACATCGAAGCCATGAAACTCGGTGACCCAAGTGATGAAGATACCGAACTTGGCTCTTTGGTCTCAAAGGAACACCGCTCCAAAGTAGAATCCTTCATCCAAATCGCCAAGGACGAAGGCGGGGTTATCTGCACAGGTGGTAAGCGACCTGATTTTGAGGATGGTGCATTCTTAGAACCTACGGTGATTTCTGGCTTAGACATCAACTCAACTTGCTCAACTGAAGAAATATTCGGCCCTGTCGTAGTGGTACATCCTTTTGATACTGAAGAACAAGCGGTTGCTATTGCTAATGGAGTCGAATATGGCCTTGCCGCATCGGTATGGACAACAGACCTTGAGAAAGGGCGACGGGTTAGTGAAGCCCTCGATACAGGTATGGTCTGGGTCAATACTTGGCTTCACCGAGATTTGAGAACTCCATTCGGCGGCACCAAGGCATCTGGAGTAGGGCGTGAAGGTGGCAGATGGTCGCTGTCATTTTATTCAGAGACTCAAAACATCTGCATCAAGCGCTGAATGGCTGGCAAGACTCTTCAAGGAGTGGCCTCGCGCTTTGCTTTGATGGCCCTCAATCCATATTGGGTAATGATGGGGCTAGTTTTGGTCCTCACTCCCCTAACTTGCTGGCTATTTACCCTCAACCAAAAGCAATGCCGGACTCCTCTCAGGGATGTTGCTCGAATCATTCACGAAAAGAGATACTACCTACACATCATGGGATATTTCATCATCATCAAGTGGAAGTCCTTGACTGATGATTTGAATGAACCGATGAAACGCCTAACTGGTCATTGGACTGATTGGGTGTATGCTATCGAAGGAAATGCAACCCTCTGGGTACAGGAGTTTTTCAGAAATTCATACCTGACAGATTTCCTAAACTTCCACTATCTTTTCATTTATTTATTCTTGATTTACATAACCACCGTCTACTATGCCTATGTCGGCGAGCGTGATATGACCGATAAGGTTGCACTGAACTATCTCCTCATCTATGCGATTGCAGTTCCATATTACCTGTTCTTTAATGTTGAAGTGACAAGTTCGTGGATTCCAGGAATGGACGCCATTCTCTATCAAGATGGCTGGTATGCAGAATTTTATGCAACTCATGACCCCCTCGATAATGCTGTTCCATCTCTGCACATTGCAATCCCCTTTGGAATAATTCTCTTGAATATCCTCCATGTTAGAGAAAAAGGCATGAAGATGAAAGAATGGGCTCATTATCGCTATCATGTTTTCATCGTAGTAAATACTATTTTGTTTGCTTTTACAATCCTATATCTTGGAATACACTGGATTATCGATATACCGTTGGGTATGGCTATTGGCGCCCTTGGTGCCTTCTTTATCCATCATTTACAGCCGCGTTTGAGAAATGACCACGGCAAGATGTTTGAGGGTGTGACAAAAGAGAAAGTAGTCCGACATGTCATGGTTGAGGGCTTCATCGGCCTAATGCTCCTTCTCAGTATCTTTGCTGCTGTTTCCTACCAAGAAGCAAATATGGATGAACGAGTTTCATTCAGACTTGGTGAAGGAGACACAACTTACGAAATTATTCAACGTCTACATTATGGTGAGACGGTGGAGGTTGAAGTCACTAATTTGGCAAAGGATGCAGACCTCTATGTTGTTGCAATTCAATTACAAGCCGCCCTCCCTTCAATGGCTGAAGGCTCTGTAAATTGGACCAACTTAAGCGATGAAGGTGGTCATGAAATTAGAGTCACCCCTGGTCAAACTCTCAAACTCACTCTAGGTCAATCGGATGTTTGGCATCTGATATTGTTGCATAACCCCACTGATTCGGGTGCTGAAGTCATGGAAGTTCGGGTCCTCAATGACTATGGGGATGACTCAATGCTCAATGCCTATCTACTCTCAATTCCTTCTCTTTGGATGACTGGCTTCGTCATCCACCGCCTAGTGCGTCTGAAGATGGCGAATAAGTCTCTAATCGATTCATTACCGTCTCATAGATGGCAATCTGATGAACAGGAATAAAGACATCCTGCAAGATTGACTCCCTAATGGGTTCAGCCGGCGACTATTTGGTACTGCCGATTTTCCCCCTTGAATGTACATTATTGCCTGGTGAGCCACAGGTATTACGAATCTTTGAGCCACGCTACAAACAGATGTTAGATGATTGTCTACTCGACGACTTACCCTTCGGAATCTGTTTGGTCGACCCATTTCATCCGGTCAATGGTTGGACTGGCCCTCACCTAATTGGTACAACAGCAAGGATTTGCGGCCATGAAGAAGCAGGTAGCAATCACATCATTGAGATTCAAGGACAACGTAGGTTTCGAATCATAGAGATTGTCGAGCCGGTTGCACCCCCGATGGATGCGATACAACACCGAGTTTTTCCCGACCTTGAATCTTTGATGGAAATGGTCGGTGGCGATGATGATTCACGCCTTTATATCCGTGCCAAGGTAGAATGGATGATGGAGCCTGAAGGGGCATTAGATGACAATTTCAAAGCAGAACTAGAAGATATGTGGATGGCCTTTCTATCAAATCTCGCTAAGCAAAATAGTATGCCTGAAGAAATGATTGAAGAATGGAAAGGTGCGCAATTAGCAACTGTCTGTGATTGGGATGCCTCTTCAATTTGGCGAATCGCTTCGGTATTAGTCGCTGACCCGAATGAAAAGCAATCATTGCTTGAATCAGCAAACCTACTTGAGTTAGTTACTGAATTAATGCACATTATCGATTAAGAGCGAATGTCAAGGGCAAAAGCACCTGAAAATGCTCCCACAACTAGCCCAAGTCCCCACCAAACTCCAAGTCTGAATGCCGGCAACTCATGCTTACCCCAACTACCTGAGGCCATGAACCAAAACAGCATCAAAATAAAAGCACCACATCCAGCCATACTTGACATCAAAAATGCCAAGATAATCGTTGAAAACCCACCAGCCATGAATTCAAGAATCTCGCTATTGCGGCCCTGTTTGGCCATCCAAGCCGCCATCATCGCAAGTCCGGGTATAGTAACGACGAGGAGTGCAACATGCATATTCCAAAGTGAATAGAGATAGTCCCCCTCACCCCAAGGGCTTGCTAACTTGCCAGAATCAACAAGCGACTGGCCTACTAGGCCACATATTCCCCCAGTTATCGCAGGGATAATGACGTGTACAAATGCTGCCTTTGAATGAACCACATTTTGCTCATCGCCATCCATGTTCGGGGCGATGTGGGAGTCCTCAAGAAGATGTCGTATTAACAAGGTCAAAGACCTGATGTTGCCTCGGCTATTCATGGGCGGAGGAAAGATTGTCGCGGGCATCATCGCTCCACACCCCCCTCATCTCATTTATGCAGAAAATCCCCCACAAAATGAGCCGAAGTCAGAAGGAGGTTGGGAACAACTTCGTTGGGGATATGAAAGAATGCGAGAAAGCCTTGAAGAAGTTGACTACGATGTTATCGTCATCTTGTCTCCACATTGGCAAACTTACGTTGGCACACATTTCCTTGGGGTCGAGAATTTCAAGAGTTTATCGGTTGACCCAGTTTTTCCAAATCTATTCAGATTCAACTATGATATGCAGGTCGATATTGAATTGGCCAAGGCCATTCATGACCAAGCAGAAGCAGACGGTATGGCTGTGAAAATGATGGAGAATCCCGACTTTCGGGTCGATTACGGGACTATTGTTTCCTGCCATTTAACTCGCCCTGATTGGGACAAGCCGATAGTTTCAATCTCAAGTAATCGTAGTCGCCATTATTACTCGGTTGAAGTTATGCAAGAAATGATGATGCAATTGGGAGAAAGTACTCGCAAGGCTATCGAGGCCAGTGGCAAGAGAGTTTTACTCATAGCAAGTAACTCACTTTCACACCGCCACTTTACCACAGAATCAGCTATCCCAGAAGACATGAGTAAGGAGCATATCACAAGCCATGCAATGCACCTTTGGGATATGCGAATCCTTGATTTGATGAGAGAAGGGAAAACTCAACAAGTCGTTGATGAAATGCCTGAGTTCATTGAACAGGCGATTTCTGAAAATGATGGTGGCTCTCTGACTTGGATGTTTTCGGCCTTAGAAATGCCAACATATTCCCCACTGATGCATGGTTATGGCACCATAATTGGCACGGGTAACGTAATCATGGAATGGCAACATGAAAAGAAGGGAGGGATTTGATGTCTAGAATTATCAAATCCTTAGTTGTGCCAGCCCATCCTCACCCATACTTATGTCCAGATGCAAACCAAGGTTGGGCAAATATAAGAGCTGGTTTCGATGAAGCAAGACGTCAAATCGAAGAAAGTGATGCCGACCTTCTAATCATTTACTCCACTCTTTGGCCTTCTATTATTGGTCATCAAATTATTTCAGACCCTAATCCAGAATGGATCTTTGTCGACCATGACTTCCACGACCTTGGCTCAATTCCCTATTCTCTCAATATCG
>LWDU01040846.1_pt1 | contig 38363 bp, 31 predicted proteins | sample 727161 | NCBI WGS metagenome assembly LWDU01 (sample SAMN04566230, study PRJNA314399) | hydrothermal vent metagenome | isolation source: deep sea hydrothermal plume seawater | place: Mexico: Gulf of California, Guaymas Basin | collected 2004-07-11
TGGACGGTGAGAATAACCCCACGGTCCTTCAGGAAAGTCCTGAGGTACCCGACGATTCTCTGGTCGTAGGGACTGTCCTTGGCGTCGAGGTCCACCTTGAAGTAGATGGTCGCGACTTTCAGTTCGCGCTTGTGCATCTCCTCGGCCAGGCGGGGAAGCTCATCCAGGGAGTATCCCTCGATGCCGTCATAACCGAGTTCAGCCAACAGACCTGCCTGGGCTGCAGGGTCCGAGGGCTGCTTGCCCCGCATGCTGTTGTTGAAGGCATAGAAGGGGTTCTTCAGCCCACTCGGGTGGCCCCCGGTTCCCTTGATCTGACCCGCGGCCTCCGTTGCGAAGGACGTGAGGCAGGCAGCTACGAGCAGCGCTGCGAACGGATTGGATCTGGTGTGCATGGTTACTCCTGTCATCTCGTTGGATGCGGTGCCTCAGATGCCCCAGGGCTCTCGGATCGGTCGCGTCAGCAGGGCATTGGCGGCGTTGTCGTCTTGGAAACGCTCCGTCTCGGGGTTCCACTTTAGGGTGCGACCGAGCCTCACCGCAATGAGGCCGAGTTGGCACAGGGAGACGGTACGGTGTCCCACCTCGACGGGCTCGAGTGTCTCCCGCCCCTCCTTGATCGCGCGCAGGAAGTCGACCTTGTCCTCGAGTGTGTCCGAGAAGTGGATCTCGTCCGGCTCGATCTTTGAGTTGAGAAGCTTCTGGGAGCTCGCCGTGAGGGCCTTGCCCTCCTCTGCCTCCAGCCAGCCTTCCGTTCCTTCGACGCGCACGAAGGCTCTCCCGATGCCATAGGTCTGCTGCACGCCATCTGCGAACTCATACTCGACGTTGAAGTTCGTGATCGTGTTCCACAGCCCCTGACTGAACTCTCCTGTGCCCTTGACGGAGACGGGGCCGGTCCGCTCGCGGCCCGTCACCCACTGGGAGATGTCGTTCATGTGCGTACCCCAGTTCGTGATCATCCCGTTGCAGTAGTTCTCGATGCGCATCCAGCCCGGCCGGCCATAGCCGCTCACCGGGTGGACGCGCTTCTCGGTGTAAGGGGCAGGGAAAGCGGGGCCCAGCCAGAGATCGTAGTCGAGTCCCGCGGGCACGGGCATGGTCTTCTGCGGGGGCAAGGCATCGCTGGCGGAGGGCACCCCGGTCACGATGCGCTGAACCTTGCCGATGCGGCCGTTGTGCACGAGCTCGGCCATGCGCCAGAAGCGCTGCTTGCCGCGAAACTCGCTGTCCGTGCGGCTCACCACGCCAGCTTCCTCAACTGCATCACACAACGCGCGCCCGTGGGCGATGCAGGTGGTGAGGGGTTTTTCGATACACACGTGCTTCCCGGCCCGCGCCGCGAGTACCCCCATGGGGGCGTGCCAGTGGTCGGGCGTCGAGATCATCACGGCATCGACGTCGTCGCGGGCGAGTACCTCACGGAAGTCGGTATAGGCGCGGACGCCGGAGTAGTCCTTGCCAGCCTTCTCGGCGTAGTAGGTGTTGGCCTTCACCCGGGCCCTTTCGAGTCGCCCCGTGTCTACGTCGCACACGGCGACGACCTGCGCGTCAGGCGATCTCAGAAACTGGGTCAGGTTGGGGTGCATCGCCTGGCGGCCCATGCCCAACATGGCGACGTTGATCCGATTGCTGGGCGCCGTTGCACCGAAGACGGTCGAGGGCACGATGAACGGCACTGCAGCTAGCTTGAGGAAATCACGCCTGTCGGGCTGCGAGGATTGCGGTTTCACGGTTGGATTTATCTTGCTTTCAACGGGGCAGCCTAGAGCTAGCCCTGCCAACGACCCAGAGTGTACAGGTACTTGAGGTCTCTACCCTGCGGGAACCGGCATGCGGGGTCGGGAGCCCACTGGATTGGCTCCACGGTTTCTCACTCAGCGCAGGCCCAGTCTTGCAAGCTCTTCGCTGATCCACGTTGCTTTCATCTTGGCCCGGGCAGCTTCGGAGACTCCTCCCTCGAGTTCGATCCGCTCAACAAGGATGATGTGATTCGAGTATATCTGGAATGCTACATCGGTCCCCGTGAGTTGGCGTCCGTCGATCCGCGCGGAACGGCCCTCGCCTTCAAGGGTCACGTCTCCGTTGTCATGGCGCTGCAGCGTCATGGTGAATGGTCGATGAACAATCGTACTGCGAATCTCCGCAATCTGACTAAGGGTTTCAACTGGGCCCACAATGAACAAGTCGTGCGCGTTGACAGCGAGGGCGTACCAAGGCTGCTCGGCGTCGAGGCACAACAGCACCTGGAACGACTGGCCAAGAACCTCCTCCATGGGATCAGTAAGCCGGACCGTGTAGGTGACCTTGGCCAATTCCAAAGGTAGTCGAAACCTGCGGGACACCAATCCGCGCAATCGCATTGTTCCGTCTTTCACCAAGCAGAGAGAATCGGCGTCCAGGGGGAATGCCGGTATCCAGGGGTGCGTATGGCTATTCGTCGGAAAGTCGACCAGCTGTGCGGGATCGTCAAACTCGTAGACCAGTCGCACCCGGTCGCCCGCCATCCGCTCAGGCTCGACGGCCAGGGCCAGTCGGATCCCCTGGTAGTCAAAGAGCGCGTCGGCCAATTCGGTACCCAATCCGACCAGGCCGTCATGGACGGACTCTAGGTCCTCGCGTGGGCCCAGTTCGGATGCCAGAGCGCCTGCCAGGTCGAGCCCTTCGCGCATTTCCTCGGGCCGCTCTGGAAGGGGGGCGTGCGCCAGCCTCGCCAGGTCTCTGCGCATTTGGGCCTGCGGGCGCAGCGCTGCAAGGCGTGCCCCTTGTTCGATCAACTCCTTTGCCTCGGGGGAATCCGCACCCAACTCCTTGCTCCAGAAAGCTTCGCCCGCCAAGAGCTGCATGTAACTCACGAGCCAAGGCGGTTGCTGCTTCAGGCCTTTGCTGCCTAGGGAAGCCAGCAGGTCTGCCGCACCCACTGAGTCGACCTCGACAGCCGCAAGACCAGCACGGTTCGAGCCCAGCTTCAAGACGCCGTCTTTCATTTCCTTGACCGTGCAGGGGACGGTGGTATCCCCTTCGACCAACCGCAATCGCTTTGGGGTACCGGGTAGGGAGGCCAGGAACTTGCTGCGGAGAGCCAGCATGGATTCCACTCGGGCGTGCTCCGTCGCCAACCGAGAGTCCTCCTGCTCGCTCGTGGTGGAGGCGAGCGAATCCATGAAAACCAGGGCTGCTTCGAGTTTGCCCTCGGACGCCAGGGCAATCACGCTTGCCAGGTGGCCGTCCAAATCGAGCGAGGGCGCGATCAGGTTCGGATGGCGGGCTCCCTCCAAGGGCCAGGCCCGAGGGCCAGCGGCGATGGGATCGCTTGTGAGTAGTGCCTCCTCGGCGGCCTTCTGGTCTTCGCCAGTCTCCTCTCCTCTTACCGCGGCCTCCACTACGGCTCTCGCCTTTGCCTCTTTCAACGCTCTCGCTCGACCTTGCGCCCACTTCCGGAACCCGGCTTCAAGGCTCGCTGGAGCTACGCCGAGCGTTGCCTCGAAAGCGGCCGTATCACCGACCCCCCCCAAGACCCTGCGCACGTAGGCCAGGAAGTCGGAGCGGTGCTTCGCCTTCGCGTCGATGGCCAGATAGTGCACCCACAGTTCGCTATGCATGCGTACGAGGTGGTCAGAGGCCTCCTCGTTGGGTGCAGACAGCCCTGCCTCAAGGGCGAGCCTGGACACCGCAAGATGTCGGGACTTCGCGTCCGTCAACTCCAGGAGGGAGGACAGCGGCAACAAGAGACCTCGTCTTTGCGATTCACTGCTGAGGATCTTGCCGAGGTAGTCGAGGGCAGTCCTGGGAACGCGCGCCTGCCCGAGCACCTCAGGGCGGTCACCCACGCCGTTCTGCACGAACGCGCCGGCCAACCCTTCGACGGCCCAGTACCCGACGGGGTTCTCGCCTGCCGTTGAGCGGGCCAACAAGAGCCGCAGGGTCGCCAGACGCAAGAGGCTGTAGCGCTCGACGGTGGGTAGGTCGCGTTTGTTCTGGTCGTGGTAGGTGACCAGGGTCTCAACGTCCGAAAGCCAGGCGCTGCGCTCCCAAGCCGGCACTCGCTTGACCATTGTGGACTGCATCGAGCGGAAGCCGGATGCGCGTCGCGTGACCACGACTGTCGTGCCCAGGGGGCCTTCAACTCCAACGGCGCTCCAGACGTCTTCAGCCAGGCGCGCGCCCAAGGCCCGAAGCCAGGGAGCGTAGATGGTCTCGACCTGGATCCGCTGTACGTCGGCGCCGTCGGCCGGAACCTCGTGATACAGCTGAAACGGACCCGCTCCTTCAATGACCTCCAGGTTCAGCCTGCGCAGCGCGATGTTCGGCTGCAGCCGCAAGAGCACGGAATCCACGTCATCTTGGAGGGGGACCAGCGGAGCAGCGAGCAGCAGACAAAGCAGGGAGTTTTCCATCCGTCCATCCTAGCCAGATCCTCGTGGTTCCCGCGGCGAAGCGTCCCCATGCCCCCCCTCGACGTGCCCGGAACGCACCTGCAAGTGCCCGGAGCCTGGCCCGGTAACCGGGACGCGAAGTGGCGCATGGGCAATCGAACCCGTATCGTCCCAAAACCATGGGTAGCGAAAAGATCCAGCCGCGGACCCTGAAGGGCTTCCGCGACCTCACCCCCGAGATGATGATCCCGCGCGAGGGAATCGTCGCGGCGGCCAAGGGGGTCTACGAGTCCTTTGGTTTCAGTCCCATCGATACGCCGGCTTTGGAGTACACGGAGATCCTGCTGGGGAAGGGTGGGGCCGAGACGGACAAGCAGCTCTACCGTTTTGAGGACAATGGCGGCCGCGACGTGGCCCTGCGCTTTGACCTCACGATTCCCTTTGCACGGTTCGCCGCGCAGCACATCGGATCCTTGGGCACGCCCTTCAAGCGTTACCACGTGGGTCCCGTCTGGCGCGGCGAGAATACCCAGCGCGGGCGCTACCGCGAGTTCGTGCAGTGCGATTTTGACACCATCGGGACAACGAGCACTGTGGCAGACACCGAGAGCACGCTCGTGATCCACGACCTCTTTGTGGCATTGGGTTTCGAACGCTTCAGCGTGCGGTTGAACAACCGCAAGGTCCTGAGCGGCGTGCTCGAGCGCCTTGACCTGGCCGACCAGGCCGAGAACGTTCTGCGCGCTTTGGACAAGCTGGCCAAGATCGGTCCAGAGAAGGTGACGGCAGAGATGATGTCCACCGCAGGTTGCAGCGCAGGTCAGGCGACCGAGGTATTGGCCCTGGCCGCGATCACAGGCGACAACGCCGCGATTCTATCCGCGCTTGAACCGCTGGTCGGCGATTCCGAGCAGGGCCGGCAAGGACTCAGTGAGCTGACCGCCGTGCTTGAAGGTGTTCAAGCGGCTGGAACGGCGGAGGGGCGTGTGCGCCTAGATCTGTCGATTGCCAGAGGCTTGGACTATTACACCGGTACGGTCTTCGAGACCTTCCTGGACGACCTGGAGGGTATCGGTAGCTGCTGCTCGGGCGGCCGCTACGACGACCTTGCTTCGCTTTACACGAAGCAGGCCCTGCCTGGGGTGGGGGCTTCATTGGGGGTGGATCGCCTCCTCGCCGCCATGGAAGAGCTCGGGATGCTCGAAGGCCGAACCGCCTCAGCTCCGGTATTCCTGGCCTTCTTCGATGGTGAGCGTGCTTCGGATTACGTGGCCCTGGCGGCTCGGCTGCGCGCCGCCGGTGTGGGCGTCGAGCTCTACCCTGAGCCTCGCAAGCTCGGTGCCCAGCTCAAGTACGCGGACCGCCGTGGACACCGCCTGGCCATCATCGTGGGCCCAGACGAATGGGAGGCGGGTCGCTGCCAGCTGAAGGATCTGGACGCCAAGACCAGTGATGAGATCGCTCTAGACGACCTCGCCAGCGCTTGCCTGCAGCGGTTGGGTTGAGTGAGCCGCGCGGCTCAGATCAGACCCAGGAACACGCTCGGCAGGACGCCCATCACCAGGACCGCGGCCGCGCAGAATGCGGTCGCCAGCATGGCATCGGTGCGCTTGGCCATGGGGGGAGCCACCTGATCGGAGGCCGGCTCCATGTACATGGCGGCGATCACACGCAGGTAGTAGGCGAGTGCGATAACGCTCATCAGTACGCCCGCTATGGCGTAGCCCGTGAGGTGCGCGTCGAGGGTGACCGAGAAGACCATCCACTTGGCCAGGAAGCCGCCGGTGGCGGGGATGCCACCCAGACTCAATAGGAACAGGGTCATGGCGGCGGCCATGGCGGGGCGGCGGCGGCCGAGGCCCTTCAATGATTCGATCTGCGTGAAGTGCTCTCCGTCTGCTTCGAGCCAGGCCAGCAGGCCAAAGGCCCCACCGGCGGTGGCGACGTAGGCGGCCATGTAGAACAGGGCAGCGGACGTGGCCTCGTAGGACAACTCTCCGCTAGCACGCTGGGCAGCCACGAGGAGCAACAGGGTGCCGGCGTGTGCCACGCCCGAGTAGGCGAGCAGACGCTTCAGATTGGATTGCACGAGCGCGCCCAGGTTGCCCGCAGCCATGGTGAGTACGGCCAAGAGAGCGATCAGGCCCGCGGACGACTCGGGCAGCAGACCCGTGATGCGCAGGGTGAAAGCGAGGGCCGCGGCCTTGGTACCCGTGGCCATCAAGATCGTCACAGGCGTGGGAGCGCCCTGGTAGACGTCGGGGACCCAGAGGTGGAACGGCCAGACGGAGAGCTTGAAGAGCAGGCTGCCCAGAACGAACGCCATGCCCACCTGCGCCATGGGGGAGAAGCCCGTCGCTGCGGCAGCGGTCAGAGCGGTCAGTGAGAGGGTGCCCGTGGCGGCGTAGATCAGGGACGCGCCATACAGGAAGAGGCCCACTGAGAAGGCACCCAGGACAAAGTACTTGAGGCCGGCTTCCACCGACTCGCTGCGGTCGCGCCGGAAGCTCGCCAGACAGTAGAGAGGGATGGAGAGGAGCTCCAGGCCGATGAAGAACACGGTCAGGTCCAGCGCACCGGCCATCATCATCATGCCTATCGGAGCGGTGAGCAGGAGCATGTCGTGCTCACCGAGGAAGGGGCGGCTCTTGCGGTAGTAGCTGCGGGCGTGGACCCAGGCGATGAGGGTGGAGGCCAGGAACACCAGACCCCAAAGGGCGCTGGCCTTGTCGGCGCTGTAGGTGCCACCGAGGACGGCGGCCACGGGCGCATTCAGCAGGGCCACCTCGGCCCAGGCGGCGCCCAGAATCGAGCCCACGAATAGCAGCGGGCGCAGGCGGTTCATGGGCTCGAACCACTCGGCCACGATCAGGAGCAGCAAGCCTCCCGCCAGGGTGACCAGGGGGGCCAGGGCGGCGGCGCATTCAGCGTTGAAGTACTGGGCGATCAGGTCGGGGTTCATCGCACACCCTCCTCTTCCCGCGGGTCCACCAGGTCACCGACTACCATTGTCTGGCGCGTGTCCTCGACTCGCTGAACGAGAGCGTCCAGTGAGCCCGACGTTTTCTCGATCAGGACGCTGGGTTGAATTCCAATCCACAAACACAGCGCGCACAGGGGAGCGACGATGGCCACCTCACGGATGTTCAGGTCCTTGAGGCTGCGCGTCTCGTCGTGCGTGATTTCGCCGAAGAGCAGACGACGCGTCGCGGAGAGCAGGTACACCGCGCCAAAGATCACGCCGGTCACCGCAAAGGTGGCAAGGACGGGACTTGTCTGGAAGGTGCCGATCAGGATCAGCCACTCGCCCACGAATCCATTCAGGCCGGGCAGGCCCACGCTGGAGAGGACGGCAAAGACCCAGAAGAAGGCGAACAGCGGCATGACCGCTGCCACGCCGCCGTACTGATCGATGGCGCGCGAGTGGCGACGCTCGTACAGGGCTCCGAACAGAAGGAACAACAAGCCCGTGCTGAGCCCGTGGTTGATCATCTGCAACACGCTCCCGCGCAGGCCGGCATGGGTGAGCGCGAACATGCCCAGCACCACATAGCCCAGGTGGCTGACGGAGGAGCAGGCGATCAGGCGCTTCATGTCGGTCTGGGCCATGGCCAAGAGAGCTCCGTAGACGATTCCGAAGGCGCCCAGGATCATGAACAGAGGCGCGGCGTTGATGGCCGCGGCCGGGAACATGCCGATGCCGAAGCGCAGGAGGCCATAGGTGCCCATCTTGAGGAGCACGCCCGCAAGGATCACCGAGCCCGAGGTGGGTGCCTGGGTGTGAGCATCGGCCAGCCAGGTGTGGAACGGGAAGAGCGGCACCTTGATTGCAAAAGCGATCGCAAACCCGGCGAAGAGCCAGAACTGCGCCTCGAGGGGCGTGGTGCTGGCCCAGTCCGTGAGCCCGGCGATGTTCGTGCTGAGCACACCATCGGCTGCGGCCTGACCGATCAGGGCGATCACGGCCAGGAGCATCAGGAGACTGCCGGCGAGGGTGAACAGGAAGAACTTGACCGTGGCGTACAGTCGCCGCTCACCACCCCAGATGCCCAGGATGAAGTACAGGGGCACCAGGCTCACTTCCCAGAAGAAGTAGAAGAGCACCAGATCCGCCGAGGCGAAGACGCCCAGCATGCCGGTCTCCATGAGAAGCAACCAAACCAGGAATTCGCGCGTGCGCTCGCTGATGTGTCCCAGACTCGAAAGAGCAACGAAGGGCATCAGGATTGCGGTCAGCGTGACGAGCAGGATCGAGATCCCATCCACGCCCATCTCGTAGTGCACGCTTGTCGCGCCCAGGGTGAACCAGTCCACACTCTGGGTGAACTGCAGGGCGGCCTGGCTGCCGTCGAAGGCGCAGAAGAGTGACACGCCCAGCACCGCGACCACCGACGTGATGAACAGGGTGATGCCGCGCAGTACGCGTTCATCACGGTTGGGCAAGAGCGCCACGATGAGCGCGCCCAGGGCTGGCAGGAAGGTGAGCAGAGTCAGGTTGTGCATGGCTCAGTTGCCCCCCAATGCCCACAGGAGGGCAATCACCGCCGCGCCGCCGCCCATCCAGAGTCCATAGCTAGCCACCTGCCCGTCGGCAAAGGCCTTGAGTCGCGTACCGGCGCGCTTGGCCGCGTCCGCCATGGCGTTGATGGCGCCGTCGATGCAGAAGGCGTCGATGAACACCGCTACAAGGGCGGCCAGGAACCTGACCGGCGTGACGACGCCCGCGTAGTAGGCGCGGTCAATGCCCCAGGCGTCGCTCAGGGCACCGTGCAGCTTGGGGTGATCGGTCTCAAAAGCCACCTCGGCGGCCAGGCCGTTCTTGTTGCGATGGAAGCCCAAGTGGGCGCAGCCGAGTGCGATGGCCGAGCCCAGACCCAGCAGGATCCACTCCATGGTGTGAGACAGGTGCGGCAGGTGACCACCGCTCCGGTGTTCGAGGATTTCGTTGCCTGTGCGCACGACGGGATCCAGCCACTCGCCCAGAAGGTGCGGAACGTGGAAGACGGCCGGCAGACCGATGATGCCGCCCACCAGGGAAAGTGCCGCGAGCACCATCAGGGGCACGGTCATGATCGGCGGCGACTCGTGAGGGTGAACGGTGGCGACGTCGAAGCGCTCCTCGCCGAAGAACACCAGAGCTACCATGCGCCAGGAGTAGTAGGCCGTGAGGGCTGCGGTGAACAAGCCCACTCCCCACAGCAGCCACCAGGCCCCGCCCACGGCAAACGTGTGGGCCAGGATCTCGTCCTTGGAGAAGAAGCCCGACAGCAGGGGCAGGCCCGACAGGGCGGCGGCCCCGCAGGTGAAGGTGATGAAGGTGCGCGGCATGTGACGGCGCAGGCCGCCCATCTTGTGCACGTCTTTTTCTTCGTGCATGCCGTGGATGACCGAACCCGCGCCCAAGAAGAGCAGCGCCTTGAAGAACGCGTGGGTGATCACGTGGAACAGCGCCGCGACCCAGGCACCCGAGCCCAGGGCCAGGAACATGTAGCCCAGCTGGCTCACGGTGGAGTAGGCCAGAATGCCCTTGAGGTCGCGTTGGCGCAGAGCTGACGAGCCAGCGATCAGAGCCGTGGCTGCGCCGATCGCGGCCACCAGGAACAGGGCCACTTCGCTGGCGGCGAACAGAGGGTTTAGGCGGATCACCAAGTAGATGCCGCTGGTAACCATGGTGGCCGCGTGGATGAGGGCCGAGACCGGGGTGGGTCCGGCCATGGCGTCGGGTAGCCAGGTGAAGAGTGGGAACTGGGCCGACTTGCCGCAGGCACCGCCGAAGAGCAGCAGAGCCGCCAGGGTCAGGGTGCCCGCGTTCTCTCCGCCCATGGCCGCCGCGCGGATGCCCTCGATCAGGTTCGCGTAGTCCAGGGTTCCAAAGGTGGTGAACAGCAGGAACATGCCCAGCAGGAAGCAGGCGTCGCCGATGCGGTTGACCACGAAGGCCTTCTGCGCCGCGTGGCCGGGGTTGCCGCCATCACGGTCGTACCAGAAGCCGATCAGGAGATAAGAGCAGAGGCCCACGCCCTCCCAACCCACGAAGGTGCCCACCATGTTGCCGCTAAGGATCAGCACCAACATCATGGTCACGAACAGGTTCAGGAACGCGAAGAACTTGGCGTAGCCCGCATCCCCGCGCATATAGCCGGCGGCGTACACGTGGATCAAGAGGCCCACGCCCGTGACTACTAGGGCCATGGCGCCGGAGAGACGGTCGAGGACCATGGCCACCTGGATGTCCAGGCCGCCTCCGCCGGGGATCCAGGCCCAACTGGAGCTCTGCAGGAGCTCCGTCTCGCCAACGATGTCGCCGAAGCCGCGCAGGCACAGTCCGAACGCCGCGGCCATGGCGGCGATGGCGGTGGCGCCCGCGCCGACACCCGGTTGCAGGTCGGGGTTTGTCGCGCGGCCGCGTAGAACCTGCGCATGCTGCAGGGCGCACAGCAGGCTGCCCAAGAGGGGCAGGGCGGGGATGAGCCAGAGCCAGTCGTGGGTCATGGCCTAGTCCTCCAACCTTGCGAAGGCATCGAGGGATACCGTCTGCTTCTGGCGGTAGAGGGCGATCACCAAGGCTAGACCCACGGCGGCTTCTACCGCGGCGACCGCGATGATGAAGATCACAAAGATGGGGCCATCAACCTGCACGGCGCCGGTACTTGAGTGCAGCCTGGAGCCCGCCACAAAGGTCAGGTTAGCGGCGTTGAGCATCAATTCGATGCTCATCAGGACCACGATCAGGTTGCGGCGCGTGAAGAAGCCCGCTACGCCGATGGCGAACAGGATCGCGGCCAGGGCCAGAAGATGTTCGGTGGGGACGCTCACGAGCGCTCCTCTCCTGCGGGTGGGATCGATCGTTGGCGCTTGGCGAGGACCATGACGCCTACGGTGGTAGCGAGGAGCAGGACCGAGGCCGCCTCGAAGGGCAGCGAGTAGCGCGTGAACATGGCCTCCGCCAGGGCGGGCAGGGCGTCGAAGCCCTCCTCGGGCGGAACGAGACCGTTCGTGGGCTCAGCCAGATGGCGTGCACCGCGCAGGATGCCGATCAGGCTCGCGGATCCCAGTGCCACGGCCACGGCCAGGCCTCCTGCACTGCGCCGACGATCGTGAAAGAGGGGATCGTCCCTGTCCTCGTCCTCCGGGTTCAAGCCGCCCAGGTTGAGCAGCATGACGACGAACAGGAAGAGGACCATGATCGCGCCGCCGTAGACCAGAATCTGAATCGCGGCCAGGAACTGAAAACCAGCCAAGAGGTAGATCACCGCCAGGCTCCCGAAGCAACTGAGCAGGGAGACCACACTGACCACCGGGTTGCGGGCCAGCACCACGCCCACGGCGGTGAGCACCGCCACCAGGGCAGCCACGTAGAAGAGCAGGTCTACCACCGCTCGTTGATCCTCTTGATGTACTCCATCCTCGGGGCGAGCTCTTCCGTGCTGCGCTTCAGTTTGTCGATGCCGTACTTGAAGGACTCGCGGGTGAAGCCGGCCAGCTCCAACTCGGTGCTCATGAAGATGGCCTCTTTGGGGCAGGCCTCTTCACAGAAGCCGCACAAGATACAGCGCAACATGTCGATCTCGAACCTCTCCGGCTCGCGCTCGATGAAACGGTCCGTCTCCTGGCCGTCGATCGTGATGGCGTAGGCCGGGCAGGCCGCTTCGCACAAGCCGCAGGATACGCAAGCCAGGTGGCCCTCGGTCAACTCCCGCAAGCGTGGCTGCCCGCGGGTCACCTCATTCGTGGGCAGGGGCTCTTCGGGGTACTGCCGCGTGACCTTGGGCTGGAACATCTTGCGGAAGGTGATGGACAGTCCGCGCAGGATCTCCGGTAGATACAACCGCTCGGCAAGCGTCAGGGTTTTGCGTTTGACGATGACCATGGGGCGGCTCAGGCGAGGGAGATGACCGCTCCGGTCACCAGGAGGTTGGCGAGCGCCAGGGGCAGGAAGACCTTCCAGCCCAGGTGCATCAGCTGGTCGAATCGGAAGCGCGGCAGGGTCCAGCGCACCCAGATGAACAGGAAGGCGAAGAAGCCGGCCTTGGCGCAGAACGAGCCCAGCTCGACAAACCAGGGCGCATCCTCCCAGAAGGGCACCGAGTAGCCGCCCAGGAACAGGGTCGTGGTCAGGCAGGCCATGACGATCATGGCGCAGTACTCGCCCAGGAAGAACAGGGCGAACTTCATGGAGGAGTACTCGGTGTGGAAGCCTGCGACCAGTTCGGGTTCACACTCGGCGAAGTCGAAGGGATGGCGGTTGGTCTCCGCGAAGGTCGCGATGACGAAGATCACAAAAGCCAGGGGCTGGCTGAAGACGTTCCAGGATAGGGGATTGCCCGTGTTCTGCGCCTCGGTGATGGCGCGCAGGTCCAGGCTGCCCGTCATGGCGACGACGCACAGGATGATCAGGATCAACGACAGCTCGTAGCTGATCATCTGCGCCGAGGCGCGCAGGCCGCCGAGCAGGGAGTACTTGGAGTTGCTAGCCCAGCCGCCAAGGATGACGCCGTAGACCGAGAGACCACCGATGGCCACCAGAAACAGGACGCCGATATCCAGGTCCGTGATGGAGAGGTTGCCGCAGTCCACTCCGAAGAGGTTGACGTCTCCGGCGAAGGGGATGACCGCCACGGTCAGCATGGCCGGTACCGCGGACAGGATCGGAGCCAGACGGAAGATCCAGGGGTTGGCTCCATCGGGGCACAACTCCTCCTTGAAGATGAACTTTACTCCGTCGGCCAGGGGCTGGAGCAGCCCCCAGGGTCCCACGCGGTTGGGGCCGTAGCGCAACTGCATCCAGGCCGAGAACTTGCGTTCGGCCAGTGTCATCAGCGCGGCCGCGCCAATCAGACAGCCGTAGATCACGCAGGTCTTGATCAGGATGATCAGGAAGTCGTTCACGAGGAGAGAGCCTCCTCCGGCTGCCCACTTGTTGTGGTCAGGTCTGCAAGCAGGTCGACAATGGTGCGCACGCCTTGGGGAGCGGGGCGCGCCGCTCGGATCGCTCCCGCCGCACCGTCCACGTTGATCCAGGTGCCGCTGCGCTCAACCCGGTTGGGCACACCGATGGCAACGTCGACGGCGGGGTGATCGCTTGCGCGGCACTCCATGACCACCAGGCGTTGAGTGGCGGGGAGGCCAGCTAGGGCCTCGTCGCCGAGCATGTCCAAGAGGCGCTCGCCCACCAAGAGAATACAGTCGGCGGCGGCACTGGCCGCGGCCCACTCGTCGGAGCTCATGGGCGTCAGGCCGGCTTCTTGGAGGCCTCGCCGGTTGGGGCAGGGGTCGCCGGTGTGCAGCACGTCATCGCGCAGGTCGTTGGGCTCGGGCGAGAAGAAGGAGGCCTGCCTGCCCAAGGAACGGGCTAGCTGCGAAAAGGCCTCGCCCTCCTCTACGGTCAGGTAGGGGGAGGCTAGGAGCAGAGCCTGACTCTGGACGCTCAGGAGGTTTTGAATCACACGCAAGGCGTCGCCCGGATCGGCCGCAGTTAATTGCCCAGCATCATCACGCAGGGCGGCGGGTGCCATGCGATCGCTGCGGTTGAGCTCGCCCTCAGAGAAGCGGCCGTGGTCGCACATCCAGTAGCCGTTGACGTTCTCATTGGGGCGCGGGCGCATGCGCTTGACCTCGCCATCGCGCAGGACCTCGGCGGTTATCGAACAGCCGCGGCTGCACTCCGAGCACGTGCTGGGTACGCGAGTCAGGTTCCAGACCCGCGCCTGGAAGCGGAAGTCCTTGAGGGTCAGGGCACCCACGGGGCAGACGTCCGCCAGGTTGCCTTGGTAGTTGCCCGTTAGAGGCGCGTCCTGCCAGGTCTCCACCACGGAGTGCGAACCGCGTCCACTGATGCACAGCTGTGGTGACTTGGGGACCTCATCCATGAAGCGCACGCAGCGGCTGCAGAGAATGCAGCGCTCCTGATCGAGGAGAATGACGTCTCCCAGGTCCTTGCGCTTCTCCAGCTTGCGTCGGGGCTCGCTTGAACGGCCTTCGGCTTGGGCTTCTTGGAAGGAGTAGTCCTGCAGGCTGCACTCGCCGGCCTTGTCACAGATGGGACAGTCGAGCGGGTGGTTCTTGAGCAGGAACTCCAGGCACTCGCGCCGGGAATCATGTGCGCCCTCGGAGTCGGTGTTGACCACCATTCCCTCGGCGATGGGTGTGCGGCAGGCGGCCACAACGCGTGCTGGCATCTCCCCCTGCTTGACCTCGACCTGGCAGATGCGGCATGAGCCGACCGCGGACAGTCCCGGGTGGTAGCAGTAGTGGGGGACGTGCTCGCCGTGGTCGTGGCAGGCCGCGATCAGGGGCTTTTGCGGATCGGCCTCGACCTCGCGCCCGTTGACGATGATCTTGGTCATACGAGGGCCTCTGCGGTCGTGGGGATGCAGGCCTCGAACTCGCTGCGGAAGTGCTTGATGGCTGCCAGCATGGGGATGGCAGCGGCATCACTCAGAGCGCAGATCGTCTTGCCCGGGGTCATCCCGTTGGACAGGTCAGTGAGAAGCTGCACGTCGCCGGCCTTGCCTTGCCCACTCAGCATGCGATCGACGATCTGCTCCAACCACTCGGTGCCTTCGCGGCACTGGCTGCACTGGCCGCAGCTCTCGTGCTCGTAGAAGCGAGCCAGCACCAGGGCGGAGCGCACCACGGACGCCGTCTCGTCCAGAATGATCATGGCTCCCGTGCCAAACATGGAGCCAGCTGCCTTGACGGAGTCGTGGTCCATGGGCGTGTCCAGCATGTCGGCGGGCAGGACGCCGGTGGAGGAGCCGCCGGGGAACCAGGCCTTGAGGGAGCGCCCCTTCCAGATCCCTCCGGCGAGGTCCTCGACGATGGCGCGCGCGGATATTCCGAGGGGCACCTCGTACACGCCGGGTCGCTCCACGTGTCCGGAGATCCCGCACAGGAAGTTCCCCGGGGAGCTCTCGGTGCCCAACGTGCGGAACCAATCTGCACCGCGATCCAGGATGAAGGGCACGTTGAAGATGGACTCCACGTTGTTGACGGTAGTGGGTTGGCCCCAGAGGCCGAAGCTCGCGGGGAAGGGAGGCTTGGGTCGCGGGTGGCCGCGCTTGCCTTCGAGGCTCTCCATCAAGCCTGTCTCCTCGCCGCAGATGTATGCGCCCGCGCCCTTGTGCATGTGGATCTCGCAGGAGAAGCCGCTGCCCAGGATATTGTCGCCAAGGATGCCCGCTGCCCGCGCTTCGTCGAGGGCGGCCTGCATGCGGTCGTAGGGCAGGCGGTACTCGCCGCGCACATAGACGTAGACCGCGTCGAGGCGCATGGCGAAGGCGGCGATCAGGCAGCCCTCGATCAGGCAGTGGGGGTCCTCGCGCAGGAGGACGCGGTCCTTGCAGGTGCCCGGCTCCGACTCGTCCGCATTGACGGCCATGTATCGGGTGCGGGAGTCGCTCTCATGGTTGGGCATGAAGCTCCACTTGAGGCCCGTGGGGAATCCGGCGCCCCCGCGCCCGCGCAGGCCTGATTTTTTCACCTCTTCAACCACGTCCTCAGGGCTCATGGAGGTCTCGAACACCTTGCGCAGGGCCCCGTAGGCACCATCGGCGCGGGCGACCTCAAGAGTGTGGGAGTCGGCCAGCTTCGCGCGGTTGAGGAGGTACGTCTCGTGGGAGGTCATCGGGTTTCCCCCAAGATGCGTGCCACGTCCGCGGGCTCGAGGTCTTCGTGGTACTTGCCATCCACAACCATCATGGGGGCGTTCGTGCAGGCGCCCTGGCACTCGACCTGTTCTAGGTAGAAGTGCCCGTCCTCGGAGGACTCGCCACACGCTGCACCCGTGTGCTCCTTGGCGGCGTTGATGATCTCGCCCGCGCCGCGCAGGTCGCAGGAGATATTGCGACAGACGCTGACCACGTGTTGGCCTACGGGGGACAGGAAGAACATCGGGTAGAACGAGGCCACGGAGTAGACCTCGACCGGTTCCAGCTTGAAGTACTCCGCGCAGTCGGTGATCGTCTCGGGCGAGATCCAACCACCCAGCTCTTCCTGGCAACGGTGCAGGGCGGGGATGAGCCCGGCGCGACGTTCGGGGTACTTCTTGCAGAGCTCGTCGAACTCCGCCTTGAGTGCAGCGGTGAGGGCCATCAGCGATCCACCTCACCCATCACAAAGTCCAGGCTGCCGATGATGGCCACCATGTCGGAGAAAAGGCGCCCCTCTGCGACGCGCGGGATGGCCTGCACGTTGAGCAAGCCCGGCGCGCGCACGTGGCAGCGCAAGGGGCGGGCCGTGCCATCCGAGGCGAGCATGAAGCCCAGCTCGCCCTTGCTTGATTCCACGCAGCTGTAGGCCGTTCCCCGCGGCAGGCGCATGTCCGTCACGATCTTGAACTGGTGGATGAGCTCTTCCATGGAGGTCTGCACGCTGCTCCTCGGGGGCAGAACGTAGCGCCGGTCTTCCAGGAGGAATTCGCCTCCCTTGGACTTCTCAAGACGATCGAGTGCTTGCAGGCAGATCTTTGCTGACTGGCGCATCTCTTCGATGCGCACGAGATAGCGGTCGTAGCAATCGCCGACCGTGCCCACGGGCACGTCGAAGTCGTAGGTTTCGTAGCCGCTGTAGGGCTCTGTCTTGCGCAGGTCCCATTCCTCGCCGGAGCCGCGCAGGTTGGGTCCCGTGAGCCCTAGGTCCAGGCAGTCGGCGCGGCTGAGGACGCCCACGTTCTTGTTACGGCCGTACCAGATGGCGTTGCCCGTCAGCATGGCCTCGAACTCGTCGATCTTGGCTGGGAAGGCCTCGACCCAGGTCCGGATCGCGCGCGCCGTGTCTTCGTCAAGGTCGGCGTACACCCCACCCATGCGGATGTAGGTGTTGTTCATGCGGTGGCCGGTGTAGGCGTCGAGCAACTCGTAGGTCTTTTCGCGTTCGGTGAACGTCATGAAGAACAACGCGACGGCGCCCAGGTCGATGGCCGTCGTGCCCAGGTAGATCAGGTGCGCCATGATGCGCGAGAGTTCCATCAGGAGCACCCGCACCTCCTGGGCGCGCTGAGGCACCTCGACGCCGGCCAGGGACTCGAGGGCGCGGGCATAGGCGATGTTGTTCAGCAGGGGCTGGACGTAGTCGAGCCTGTCCGTGTGTGGAAAGAACTTGCGCCAGCCCAGACTCTCGGCGGACTTCTCCTTGCCGCGGTGCAGGTAGCCCACAACCGGGTCGCACGAGACGATGCGCTCTCCGTCCAGCACCATCTGCAGGCGCAGCACCCCGTGGGTGGCCGGGTGCTGCGGGCCCATGTTGAGCTTGAGCAGCTCACCGTGCAGCGGATCATCCCGATCGACCTGGAGATCACCGGGTCCGGCGGGCATGTAGTCAAAAGTCCTGGTCTCGGCCATGAGGCGCTAGGACGGTGCCCCTCCACGCTCACGGTTCCACTTGTTGTAGAGCTTGTCCGGCTCGATACCTCGGTGGGGGAAGTCCTTGCGCAGGGGGTGATGTTCGAAGGCCTCGGGCATCAGGAGTCTGCGCAGGTTGTCATGACCCTCGAACACGATGCCGAACATGTCGAAGCACTCGCGCTCCATGAACGCCGCCCCGGCGTAGGCCTTCGTGGCGCTGGGTGCTTTCGGGTCGTCCTCGTCCACGCTCAGAAGCAGGCGCACCCGGTCCCCATGGGCTAGCGAGAGGAACTGATAGCAGACCTCAAACCGCTTGCCTTTCACGACGCCATCGGCATCCATGTGGTCGATGGCCGTGACGAGGGTGATCGTCTCGAATCCGGCTTCAGGTGCCAGGCGCGCCAATGCCTGAGCCAGGGCCTCAGCCTCGAGTTCGAGGGTCAGAATGCCATCCTTGGCCTTCTCTGCAGGGGCTTCCACAAAAGCACCTGCTGGCAGGATGGCGGCCATGCGCTCAAGGGTGCTCATCAGGACCCCTCTTGCCGTCCACCATCGCCAGAGGGGGGTACGGCCTGATTGGGTGCCATCTGAAAGAGGCCGGTGCCGCTCTCATCTTTCTCGCTGGGCGAGAAGAGCTCGCGCATGGGCGACTCGCGCTCGATCTTCTTCTGCAGCTTCATGATGGCATCAATGACCGCATCAGGGCGCGGCGGGCAGCCGGGCACGTAGATGTCCACGGGCAGGATCATGTCCACCCCTTGCACCACGGAGTAGCTGTCGTACATGCCTCCCGAAGAAGCGCACACGCCCATGGAGAGGACCCACTTTGGATCGGGCATCTGGTCGTAGATGGTGCGCGCCGCCTCAGCCATCTTCCAAGTCAGCGTGCCGGCCACGATCATCAGGTCGCACTGGCGAGGGGAGAAGCGCGCGGCCTCGGCGCCGAAGCGGGCTAGGTCGAACTTGGGGCCGATCATGGCCATGAGCTCGATGCCGCAGCAGGAGAGTCCGAGCGGCATGGGCCAAAGACTGTTCTTACGCCCCCAGTTGACGATGCTGTCCATGCGCGTCGCAAGGAAGCCGGCGTCTTCCGAGCCCGTCTGGGATTCAATCAGCGATCCCATTGGAGGCCTCCTTTGCGCCAGACGTAGACCAGAGCTGCCAGCAGTAAGCCCACGAAGACAAGGATCTCAGCGAACACCAAGGCGCCGACTCCCGCTGCGGTGAAGCTCTTTGCGGCAACGGCCCAGAGGACGAGGAACACGGACTCCACGTCAAACAGGATGAACAGTACGGCAACCAGGTAGAAGTGAATGGACAGTCGCAGTCGAGCGGAGCCTTCCGGCGCCATGCCGCATTCGTATGAGTCCCCTTTGCTTACCACTGCGCGATGGCCTCCCAGCAGATCGGAGACGATCACGTTCACCACTCCGAAGGCAGCCGTGATGCCAACCAAGAGGAGAATGGGGAGGTAGGGTTCGAGCATGGGAACCGATGGGGAGAGTCCATCGGGGGGGTGACTTGCCAGACCTTCCCACAAGTGCCTTGCAGGGGCACCCGGCAGGTTGGTCAAGGGTCGAGTAGCGTTCGTACAGGGTCGAAAACCTGCGCCCGAAAGGCCAGCAGATGTTGATCAAGCGCGAAGAGTTTAGCGGCCCCTGTGGGGGGGGCAATGGGTCGACGGTGTTGCTTGGGGGGATCGTCAGGAACCGAGACCGCGGCCCCTGGCCCCTCAGTCCTCGACACGCACGAATTCGCCCCCGGTGCCCTCGGCCAGGGCCTCTAGGGTCCCGTCTCCAGCAGCCCCGATCTGTACTCCGTGCACAACAATCCCGGTCTGGGCCCGGTAGCGCCGCAGGAAGGGCGTGACCCAGTCGGCACCGCTGGCGGTCTTGCCATCGCACAGAACCACCAGTGTGTCCACTTCCAGGTTGTCGAGGTCGACCTCCCCATCCCGGTCGATGCCAAGGGCTGCTTGGATCCCCAGGCGCAGGTGGGTGCCCCCCTTGGGCCCCTGACGCTGTGCCCAGGTCTGCCCCGCCCGGGCCTGACTCTCCGAGGTGGCCTGCATTCTTGAGCGCCACACCCGGGCCTGATCCCCAAAGACCACCAGGTTGAAGCGTCCCTGAGGGCTGAGCCCCGACAAGTAGGACTTCAACTGGCTCAGGACTTCATCATGGCGTGTCCACGAACGGCCTTTCTTGCCCGTACTGCTTCGCCCTTTGGGCGTGAAGGGCACATCCATGGAACCCGACCGATCCAAAATGAGGACCACCCGGTCCGAACTGGGCCGCAGGCCAAAAAACGCAGCCTTGGTGCGGTCTGGTGGATTTGCGTCCGCTAGGGGGTTGGTCTTGCCCGCCCGCACGTTGCTCCACCAGGCGAGCCAGCGGTCTGGGTGGGGGCCCAACTTCAATCCCGATCGCTGCTCGAGTTCCCGGGTGACGTCTCCGAGCACCCTGCGGACGGGTTGGCCCTCCAGTGCCCTCTTGGTCCAGGTCTCCATGGCGGAGAGCAGCAAGGGAACGGCCATTCCATCGGGTAGAGCCCAGGAGATTTCGGCCCCGAGCGTGGCGCGGCGCCAGTCCGCATCTTCCAGGGTCTCACGCACCAGCGCTTTCAATTCGGAGTTGATGCTCTGCCCCTCTTTCATTCTCAGGCGCCGAAAATGGGTGCGTGCTGCCCCGATCAACTGCGGTGGCGTCGTGGCCGTGGCCTCTTGTAACAGTCCCAAGTGCAGGCGGTGGGCCAACTCATCCGGCCAACCTACCAGTGCCTCGATGGCTGCTCCTCTCAACACGGCTTCCTCGGAGCGAGAGGCGACTAGGAGGGATGGAAGCACCGAGGGCTCACGTCTTCCTCGAAGGACAAGTGCACCCGCGGCTCTTCGGTCCACCGGATTGTCGGCGCCGACCACGACCACCTCCCGTGCGATCCACTCGCTGAGGCGCGCATCCATAAGGAACGAGAGCTCCTTTGATGCACGGTTGGTCATGCGGAAGCCATCCGCTATCCGGGGGGCCGCCAAACCGTTGGTCGCATTTACACCGAATCCGTAAACGTCCAGGAGGACGCGAGTCGCAGCCTCGCGCCTTGCGCGCCCCTCCCGCGCCGCTCCGCGCAGGTCCACGAAGAGTTGCTCCGCATCCTCCCAGTCATCCTCGCTCAGAGCGCGCACACGATCCGCGAAGCGCCGCCCGAACCGGTCCAGCTTGAGCAGAGGATCGTCGGCCGAGGGCACCTCAAGCGAAAGCCCGAGCAGCAGCGGCACAAGGCCCAGGTAACCGACACGGAGCTTCATGGCGAGACCTACACTACGACCTTCAACGCCAGAGCGCACACTCCCGTGCGCCCATGCCGAGGGGCAGCTAACCAAACACCGTTCCCGTTGTCGGATTGGCGCTACGAAGGCGCGACAGGAAGCTCGTATCCACTTGCCCTCCCGTCCGGGGCAGCTCCAGGATCACAGGTTCCTTGTCATGGTCGTGACCTCCCTCGCAGGATTCGATGATCCTGGCGAGCATCACCCCGATCATGGGTGCGGTCTTGAAGGAGGAGCCGCTGGTGCCCATCGCGACGTACCAGCCGGGCACGTCCGTGCGGTCGATGATCGGGTACCAATCCAGCGTGGTGACGTCGTACATGTGGGCCAACCCGCTTGGCTGGCCCATTCCCACCTCTGGAAACCGCTTCATGGCGCGCATGACCTGTCGCTGCCAATAGAGATCCGAGACTCCGCCATTTAGAGCGTCAGGGTCGTCCACCCATTCGAGTTCATCGCAAGCGGGGTCCGTGGATCCGATGATCAGCTGCTGCTCCCGGGACTCCGGGCGAAAGTACACCCCTCCGTCGAGGTCTCCGACCACAGGAACCTGCCCACCGCCGCAGCGGGGGTTGCTCACGGCATGGACCTCTCTGCGCAGCGCGCGGGTTTCGAGTGGTAGTGTGACGTCGGCCATGTCGTTGAGCTTCCCGGACCAGGGTCCGGCTGCGTTGACTACAACGTCGGCGACCAGGGGTTCGCCGCGATCGACCACCACTTCAAATGGCGCACCGCCCTCATGGCGGACGTCGGTGACACGCGTGTTGAGAAGGTACCGCACGCCTTCGCGTTCCCCCGCGAGCCGAAGGTTGTGGGTGGCGAGGCCGGGTGAGACCACGTAGCCACCATCCTCCTCGAAAACGGCCCCCTCGATGAGTCGCTCGCTCGACGCAAAGAAATCGGGGTGATCCACAGGAACCGGGGGAGTGAACCTGGACGCCTCGAGGAACGGGAATCTCTCCTTGACGGCGTCCGCATCCAGAAGGTGAACGGGGACACCGCAGCTCTTCATGTCCTCGACTATTCCGAGAACGGCTTCATCGATCGCAGGGGGGAACAGGATGACTCCGGGTCGCTCAAACTTCGCCAGATCGTCATCGATCGGACCCAGCCAATCTGCCCACTCCGTCCAGATGCGCGATGATTCATGGGCCAATCGGACCATCCCGGGCTGGCTGTAGAAGCGACGTACGATTCCACAGGATGCCGATGTCGATCCATGCCCGACGTCGCCATTGCGGTCGACAACCACGACGTCCGCTCCGCCCTTGCGGAGCTCCCAGCTGATCGCGCAGCCGAGTACGCCAGCTCCAATGACAATCACACGCATGTTGAGTACTTCGGGCCATGGCCCGCCCGATGGACGCTCTCGAAACGAGGGCCACGGACTACCATGCTGAGCTTGTTCTTTGGCGATTGCATCGAGTGGGCCCAGCGGGTTTAACGCCGCAGGGGAGGTTGAGAGCCAGCCTAGGCCTTTCCGGCTGGATCAGATGCCAGAAACTATGCGCCGCCCAGCGAGTATTCGGTGATTCGCCTGTGCCCCATTGAGAAGGTATGAGGCTGCTACATGGCTGGAATGGCCGGAGACGCGCCAGATGTGACGGCCTCTCCCGAAAGGTGAGGCGCGAACAGCAGCCGTTCCCTAGAATGGATCGGTTGCGCACCCTTCCAGCCCGTTGGGGGAATTCGATTGCCATGAGAAGCCTGTTCTTATTGCCGCTACTTGCGATGTTTGGAGTTGTTTCGGCCGCCTCTGGCCAAGATCTCTTCGACACCGACCAGTTCCGCCCCCTCAACCTGACGTTCAAGCAACCGGACTTCTGGACCCAGCTCCTGAACAATCAGGTTTCCGAGACCTACATCCCCGTTGATCTGGAGGTCGACGGCATCACCTATCCGGACGCGGGCATTCGACTGCGCGGGCAATCCACCATCTGGTGTGCGCTCAACAACAAGTTTCCGTTCAGGATTCGGATGGACGAGTTCGTTCCGGGGCAGGAAATCTATGGCCAGGACACTTTTCGACTGAACAACGCAGCCCTTGATCCGACGTTCTTGCGCGAGGCGCTGGCGGCCGAAGCACTTCGGGAGTACGTCCCCATGGCGCACCGGGCCTTCACGAACCTCACGATCAACAGCCAGAATTGGGGCGTCTACATCATCGAGCAGCAAAAGGATGGACGCTATGCGCAGGAGTTCTTCGGCACCTCCTCGGGTAGTCGTTACAAGGCGATCCCCTATGCGGGGCTGACCTACCACGGACCCGACCCTCTCGACTATGTGGGACGCTATGACCACGTCAACGGACCCACCAACGATTCCTATCTCGACCTGATCGTTCTCCTCGACGCGCTCAACAACACCCCCTTGGGCAAGCCCCTGTTCGACGCGTTGAATCCTCTCATCGACATGGACGCCTACCTGTGGGTGCTCGCTGGCAATGCATTGCTCTGCAATTGGGACTCCTATCAGAGCAACACACACAATTACTACGTGTTGTTCGATGGTGGGGAGCAGCGGTTCTATCTGCAAACCCACGACCTGGACCTGACCTTTGGGACGAACAGGCCGTGGCCCAACTACCCGATCACCGCAGGGTTCAACAAGTTCACCCGGCCTCTATCTGCGCGCCCTTGGAAGCACCTGCCTTTCCGGCAGGAATTCTGGGACCACATCCGAACCATGGCCCAGGACACATTCACCTGGGAGCACCTGGGGCCCTTGGCGTGGAAGTGGCACAACATGATCGATGCTGCCGTGGCTGCCGATCCCAAGCGCATCTTCTCCTACCAGGCCTTTAAGAACGGAATCACCAACAACATCTCCACCTCGGGCGGTTGCATCAACTACTTCCCGGGCATCGAGCCCTGGGTGGAAGACCGGCGGACCTTTGTGCTCTCAACCGGAGGATACCTCGCACCCAAGGTCAGGTTGGCCGGATTGAGCATCAGTCCCGCTGCCCCGGTCCAGGACTCCCCGGTCGTCGTAACCGTTTCCTGTCGCACTCCAGGGGCAAAGGTGAAGGTCGGACTGAGGTACAGGGTCGGCCCCGGTGCGTTCAAGTCCATCCCCATGCGGGACGATGGGCAGAGCGGGGACGGCGCGCCAGGCGATGACGTCTATGGTGCCCGGATTCCGGGCCAATCCGGCGGCAGCCTGGTGGAGTACTTGGTTGTGGGCAATCGAAAGGATCCGGCGCGGGGAGCCATGAGCTTCCTGCCGCGCAAGTCCGAGCAAGAGCCGTTCGTGTACAAGATTCCCTTTGGGGAGAAGGGGATTCGAATCACGGAGTACATGTACTCCGGAGCGGATGGCGAGATCGTGGAGTTGACCAATACTTCCTCGGCTCCCATCGACGTGACCGGCTGGAGTCTGGATGACCAGAGCGCCACACCCGGCGTGTTTGATCTTTCGAACGCCGGCATTGTGCCGGCGGGGGCGAGTATTGTCGTGACAGACGGTGATGCGGCGAACTTCGGCACGGCTTGGAGCTTGGTGGGCGTGACCGTTCTGGGAGGCAACTCCGTGGCCAAGCTGGGACGCAATGATGCCATTCACCTGTTCGATTCAAGCGGTGCACTCGTCGATCGCCTGATCTATGGGGACGAGGATTTCCCGGGAACTCCGAAGGCACAAGGCGCATCGGCCTGGATCTGCAGCGACGGCGTGGGAGCGGACGATCCAGCGCTCTGGGTCTTGAGTCTACAAGGTGATCTACAGGGCTCTTGGTTCTCTGCGGGCGGCGATGTAGGCAGCCCCGGACTCTTCGCGGCATCCTCCTGCCAGTAGGCGCGCGTCTTTTCCCGTTCAACCCCCCTTGTTGCAGGGGTTTGAGAGGGCTGATGCGCCCAGCGTCAATTAGGATGCGGTGGTCATGCGCACCATTCTCATCAGTGGGCTGCTCGGGCTGAGCACAGTAGGGATCTGCTTGGGTATTGGTGGTGCGCCGCCTACCCCGGAGGGTTCTTCCGATGCCGTGGACGCCGCTATCGAGCGGGGCGTCGATTGGCTGTTGGCGGCTCAGGGGATCGATGGATCTTGGCGGACCTATGCTCCACACAGGCGGCCAGCGGGGGTGACGGCGCTGGGCGTGTTCACGTTGCTCAAGTGCGGCCTGCCTGCTGAGCACCCGGCCGTGCGCAAGGGTCTGGCGTTCGTATTTGCGCGCGAGCCGAGTGGCACCTACACGGCTTCCATCTCTCTCATGGTCCTGGCGGCCTTGGGGCCGGAGCACCCGTTGGCGGAGCGGGCGGATGATCTCCGCGAGTACCTGCTCGACAACATGGAGCACGCGGGCTGGGGCTATCCCAGCAACTCAAAGGGTGAGGACCCGGCCTACTCGGACAACTCCAACACCCAGTACGCGCTCCTGGCCTTGGACGCCGCGGTCCGCCTGGAGGGCAAGGTCTCGCAAGCAGAGTGGGCGGATGCTGGCGAGGCTCTCCTGGGCCGCCAGCGCTCCGATGGGGGCTGGGCCTATCAAGCCCGGCGGGATTCGACCGCGGCCATGACTGCTGCTTCCGTTGCCAGCGTGCAATTGTGTCTCAACCACATTCTCCCCAAGGGCAAGGGAAAGAAAGTGCACGGTCGCTTGGAGGAGGCGCGGGCATTGGGGTTGGCCTGGCTGGCGAAACACGCATCGGTGGGCGAGAACACCATGCTCGGCAAGGCGGATGAGGATCGGACCAAGTGGCAACTCTATTGGCTCTACGCCCTGGAGCGCGTGGGTTCTTTCCTGGAGGTCTCAGAGGTTGGTGAGCTCGAGTGGTATCAGGAAGGATCCAAGGCCCTACTGAAGGAGCAGGAAGAGAGTGGCCGGTGGACAGCCGGCTACCTGGCGGAGGTCAACACCTGCTTTGCCTTGTTGTTCTTGCGGCAGGGCTCACGCCATGGCGCCGCCTCAACGCCCCGATCACGAGCGGCGCGCGCTTCGGGCGACGCGCCATTGGTTGTGCTCGCCGGGGACGGTCATCCCAAGCGGCTGTGGATCCAAGCTGCGAGCGATGCTCTGGCCCAACACGTGGCCGGTGATGGAGCCGTCGAGTGTGTGGAGTGGCTCATCAACGGCAAGGCTGTCGCGCGCGTGAACCCAGAGGGTGACGTGGCGCGCCATCCCTTCGCCTTGGAGCACACCTTCCCCGGCAATGGCACCTATCAGGTGCGCGCGGTGATGCATCTCTTGGACACCCATCGCCGCTCGGCAGGGGAGCTGAACAGCGATGAGATCACCCTGGTTGTGGACGAGGTCTTCACAGGCAGGGACGAGCAGGTCCTCCTCGATCTTGGCAAGAGCGTCTTGCCCATCCATGACGCGACCATCACGACCTCCTCCACCAGCCGCTGGACCCTCCCGAGCGCAGTGGCTGACGGACTTTGCGCTTGTCAGTGGCGTGCCGCCAACGATGATCTCACCCCCTGGGTGCGCATCGACTTCGAACGCGCGGTGCGTGCCTCCAGCTTGAAACTGGCCCCAGCCTGGCAGGTGGGCGAGGCCCACGATTTTCTGGCCCGCCCCAAGGAGGTGGAAATCTCCCTGGGCAAGGGACGCACGGTGCGCGTCACTCTCCCCGACCTGGGCCGCGCCAAGCACGAGATCCCGTTCAAGAAGACCTCCATCAAGTCTCTGGAGGTCCGGGTCCTCTCCACTTGGCCGGGCAAAGGTTCGAAGGTCGTCGGACTTGCAGAGGTGGAACTCTTTCAGTGACCGGTGGTGGAGGCCGGGCCGCACCGTCCGCGCCCTCTCTGCAGGATGGTGCTATCCTGACGCGCCCCTGCCCCTCTTCGAATCAAACATGAAAACGCTCCTCGCTCTTATCGGTTTCGTTCTGTTGCCTTGCCTGTCCTTCGCTGCGCCAAGCGTTCAGGAGTCCGAGGCCGAAGCGCCCCCGCGGGGCGCGGCCCAACAGACCTGGGCCCGGTTATTCGATGGCAAGACTTTGGCGGGGTGGACCCAGCGCAATGGCACGGCAACCTATCGAGTTGAGGACGGGGACGTTGTCGGGAAGACAACCGACGGCAGCCCGAACTCGTTTCTGTGCAGCAATCGCGACTACTCGGACTTCGAGCTGTACTTCCAGGTCAAGGTTCACGGGTCGTTGAACTCGGGAGTCCAAATCCGTTCGACGACTCGGGATGGGTTCATGGGTCGCGTCAACGGCCCCCAGGTGGAGATCGAGGCCAGTGGCGCGAATGGGGCGGAGGCCGGCTACCTATATGCTGAGGCCGCTGGTGGCTGGATGATCTCCGACGACTTACGCGTGCCCCACAAGGTCTTCCGCGATGGCGAATGGAACCAATACCGGGTTCTCGCCGAGGGGCCGCGCATCCAGGTCTGGATCAACGGCATGCAGATCTCGGACCTCACCCATGAGGGCACATACGCCTCTCACCCGCGCGGGTTCATCGGCTTGCAGGTGCACGCCATCGGCCGGGGGCAAGGCCCCTTCGAAGTCCGCTGGCGCGACATCTACATCCGTGAGGTACGCACCAAGGAGTCCGGCTGGCAGACGCTGTACAACGGCAAGGACCTCACGGGTTGGGAGACGGAGGGCAACTGGCTACCGGAGAAGGATGGAGTGCTGGTCATTCGCCCGCGCGAGGGTGAGTTGGGCTGGCAGCGCTTCGGGTCGTACCTTTGGACCAAGGAACCCTATGGGGACTTCATACTCGATCTGGAGTACAGCTACCCCAAGGGGGGCAACAGCGGTGTGTTCGTGCGCGTGGGGGACACGGCCAGCCCCGTGGACACGGGTATCGAGGCGCAAATCCTCGACTGCTGGGGCAAGCCCGACGACAAGATGACGGCCCACGACCACGCGGGCATCATCGGCACCTCGCCTCCCAAGATCAACGCGTCAAAGCCGCCGGGGGAGTGGAACCACATGATCCTGTGCATGCGTGGCGGACACCTGGAGGTGGACCTGAACGGATCGCGGGTCATCGACCTGGACGTGTCCAAGACCGGGCTGAAGGAGCGCCCTGCGCGGGGCCACATCGGCCTGCAGGACCACGGCGCTCCCAACGAGCTGCGCTTCCGGAACATCCTGCTCAAGGAACTCTGAGCTAAAGTCCATCAGGTCCAACCCGACGGTTCGTCAAGGCTCGTTGCGCGAGTTCTTGGGCAAGAATAAAGGAGTTCCTAGAGAGACGCCGGAATTATCACACATTACCGGAATTGCTCCTAGGCTACGGGAATGGACTCTCCTGAACCGCTCGAGGTACCCGTGCACGCACGGCCAAGGTCCAAGCCGCAAACTCTGAAGGGTCGGCGCTTTAACTCGCGAACGAGTCACCATGGTCAGGGCTCCTCAGGGGAGACCCTGGAAAGGGCTACCCGAAGTCTGGTTGTTGACCTGCACAATTCGGCCTCCTTTCCAACCCTGGCGGTGGGCGTACTGGTTGGCGCGCTGCGCGAAGCGGGGCAGGATGTTGAGGTGCTCTCACCACTGGCCCACGATGTTGTGCCTCTGCAACGGGAACGAAGAGAGATCTTCTTCGACGATTGGCAGCGAAGGTTGCACCTTTCGCGCCGGCACTTGTTGCGTCCTTTGCGTGATCGAGCACGAGCTACCCACCTGCGCTGGGTCTCGCGACCGCACGGGCGCGTGCTGCGTGAAACCGCGCGTGCCCTTGAGCGTCAACCGGACGTACTTGTCCTCTCTGCCTACCTGCGTCATTTCTCGACAGTCCAGCAGGTGGGCCGTCTGGCTGCCGCCAAAAACATTCCGCTGCTCCTGGGCGGCCCTGTGTTCAACCTGCCCGAAGTAGCCGAAGCATGGTTGGGTATTCCTGGGCTAACAGCAATTGTCGGGGCGGAAGCTGACATTTCCTTGCCGGCGATGGTGGAAGCCGTAGCTCGTGGGGGGGATCTCCTGGAGTTCCCCGGAGTGCTGCTTCCAGATGGCCGCCGTAGTGCAGTGGCCCCTCCCTTGAAAGAGATTGAAGATTCGCCGCTCCCTGACTACACCGACTTTCCATGGGACCGTTATCCCGTCCGCATCATCCCCGTTCTGGCATCTCGTGGATGCGGGTGGGGCCGATGCACATTTTGTAGTGATGTCAAGACGGCAGCGGGACGGACGTTTCGTTCACGATCTGCCGAGGCGGTGTTGGATGAGATGCAGGTTCTCAGCGACCGCCACGAGACACGCAATTTCCAGTTCTTCGATCTGAAGCTCAATTCCAGTTTGGCCCAATGGAGAGGTCTGATTGGGGGGATCCCCAAGCGTTTACCCGGTGCGCTCTGGATCGCTACTGTCCACGTGGACGATCGCAAGGACAATGGCCTCTCCCTGTCGGACCTAATTGCCGCTCGTAATGCAGGCCTGCGGCGGGTCAGCTTTGGATTGGAGTCCGGGAGCCAGCGGCTACTGGATGCCATGTGCAAGGGTAGTCGAGTGGAGGATAATTCACGTTTCATCCATGACGCCCACTCCGCAGGGCTCAGCGTTCGCTGCACCATGTTCAGGGGTTTTCCTGGAGAGCGTGCCGTGGATCTTGAGTTGACCGCAGAGTTCCTGGAGGCCCACGCGCATCTGATCGATCGTGTGCGCTTCAACAAGTTTTCCCTCATAGCCGGCACCCCTCTCTACCAGGCCATCCAAGAGAATCCCCTCGCTCTCCCGGGTTTGGTGCTCGATCGACTCGATGCGCGCAATGCGGTAGCTGCGGCCAAGCCAGACGGCCCGATCGGGAGTGGGTACCATCGGGCTCTCTCCCGTGTGTTGCGTNNNNTCAAGGAACTCTGAGCCCAGGGGCCGGAGTTCCTCTACTTGTCGAAGACGTTGGTCTCCGATGGATTGATGCGGTCTTCGACCGTCTCGATGGTGAGGTCGAGTGCCTCCACGTCCAGGGCCTCCTCGGACGCTTTCGAGGTGGATTGCTCTTGGGCCGTGGCTTCGGCTTGCTCTTGGTCTTCGCGTTTCTCGTCCATTGGATTCTCCTAGAGAGGGGTGAGTTCGTGTGGTTCTGTGGAAGGTGAAGGTGGGGCGGGCGCTGGCTGAAAGGAGGTGATCAGGCCCTTGCTGTGCAGCTGGGCTATGTAGTCGGTGAGGCGCTCGTGCGCGCCGGGGGTGGTGGACTTCAAGCTCTGGAGCAGGTCATCGACGTTGCCGGCCCGCTCAATGGCCTCAAGGACCTTCAGGCCATCCCGGCTCAACTCCACGAACTCGTGCCCTGCCTCATCGTAGACAAGGACGCAATCCTGGGGCGAGAGGGGTTCCAGTTGCTCTTCCGCCACGGCCTGGGCATCGGCTACGAACCGTCCCGTCAGAAAATCGGGGCGCGCAGCCCGTGCGAGGGGATGGGCCAGGGTGTTGGCCGCCGCCACGTGACTGAAGGGCAGGGTGACGCTTGCTCTGGCCGCGTTAGCCCGTAGCGGGCCCCCTGCTTCCCGTGCATTTTGAGCCTCAGTCCGCTGCTTGCACTGCTCGACGAACTCGTCGGGGGTTGTTCCTCGAGCCAGATGCAGGAAGTAGTGGGACTTCTGCATGAAGTAGTAGATGTTGTCGCCCGAGAAGATGGGCAGGTCGGCGCGCAGGGCGTTCATCATCTCGTCGAACATCTCCGCGGCTTCCTGTTGGGTCATCCCCTGCTCGCTCAGGTAGTCGTGGTACAGCTGGAGGTCGGTGCCTGCTCCGTCGAGGATCTTGATGTTGAACTGCTCCGGATCCCGGTAGGTGAGGGCCACCTCATCGATGTGGAACGTCTGCAGACTGACCTCGCGCACCACGTCCTTGTGCTCGCGGATGAAATTCAGCGTGGCGCGTGCCTCTTCCACCGTTTCACTGGGGAAGCCAACCATCGCGTACAAGGTGACGCTAATGCCGGCCTCGCTGCAGTTGTGGGCGATTTCTGAGACAGTACGCGGGCTCTGGGCCTTGCGCATCAGCTTCAACAGGCGCGGCGTGGCGGATTCGAAACCGAAGAGCAGCTTGCGGCAGCCGGATTCATGCAGCCTCTTGGCACCCTCCTTCGTGTAGGCGCGCGGCTCGATGCGCGCGTCACACCACCACTTCATACGCTCCTCCGCAGGGATGCCCGGCTGAGCCTCGATCAGGGCTTCCGGCAGATCGCGGATCATGCCCGGGGGCATGCAGTCCGTGATGAAGCTGAAGTTCCCTACCCCGTGGCGGTCGCGCAGGTCGGTCAGATGACCGGCGATGGTCTCAGCGGCGCGGGTGCGGTAGCCGGGTCCGATCACCGTGGGCAGGGTGCAGAAGGAGCACTCGCCGTAGTAGCACCCGCGGTTGATGTCGTAGGGCAGTACGACCTCGGGGGCGAGGTACAGGTCAAAGGGCAGGCCGTCGAAGTCCGGGGGTGGGGCTTCGCTTAGGGCTACGGGGTGGGCGGGGGCATTGGCGACAGTTTCGCAGTCGGTGTCGGTGTGCTTGAACCAGGTGAGGGAGCCGATCGCCGACAGGTCGGCTTGCCCCGCCCCGTCCCATGCTCGCAAGGCCCCTGCCAACTCGGCCATGGGCGCTTCCCCTTCGTGGAAGATCATGGAGTCCAGGCATTCCTCCACGCCGGCCGCTCCCATGAGCTTCTCACCGATGTAGGCGAGGAATCCGCCGCCCGCCGTGACGTGGCAGTCGGGCAGTGCCGCCTTCACCATGCGTCCCAGAGTCAGTGCTGGGATCAGCTGGCTCCCGTAGACCACGGACAACCCAAAGAGGCGCGGCTTGCGCGCGATCAGGCCCGGCAGAACCTTCTCCCGGAAGAACTCGATGAAGGGGTTCTGGTCCTCGTCCAGGGTCGCGGCAAGGACCTCATCCGAGCGGTCATTGGCGTACCCCATGGTGAAGTTGTGGGGCGTCAACTCGCTGGGGTAATGGGCTGCGGAAACCAGGCGCAGTCCGTGGTACAGGGTGCGTACCGCCGGCACGTAGCGGCCCACGTCATAGAAGTCCTCGCTCCGCAGGACGGCTTTGGCGCTCTCGACGTCCGCGATCACGGCGTTCGCGCTGACCTCACTCTCGGCCGCGCTGCGGAAGGCTCGCAGTTCTCCCAGGGGCAGACTCTCGCGGCCTTCGAAGGCACTCAGTGGAAGGCGTTCACGCACTTTCTCCTGGGCGCGGCGCAGATAGTCTGGCGAGAGGAAGTGGTCGTAGGCCTCGATCGACAGGTCGCGCTGCTCGACGTCTTCAAACCCGGCCTCCTGCAACCAGGCCTTCAGGCAGGGCAGGGCCAGGTAGGGTTGCGTGAAGTGGCCCTGGGGCACGAACGCGAGGGTGATCGGAAAGCTCATTCTGGTTTAGGTATCAGGTAGGGGAGGCGAGGGTCAGTAGCCCCGCTTCAGACAAGTGCTTGGCGGCCTGGACTAACTCGGGCCGTGTACGGGTAAGTGAATCGAACGAGGTCTCCCCTTGCAATTCTGAAAGGAGTTGGGCCACGTCGTGACTCACTCTGGACGTGCGCGTGGCGGGCAAGGGCCCGTCGATGGGGGTGATCGCGAAATGGTGCTCACCCTGGCCAGAGGGGAGCTCCGTTCCCTCCCTCAATGCGCTCGTGAGCTTGGACAGGTCGTGCTCGGTGTTCAGCACGGTGGGTATGCGGCTGACCAGAGCCTGTTCCCACGCCAGGGTCTCATCAACGAGCGGATGGCGGGTCATGCGTGCCAGTCCCTCGAAGCTGCGCCCACTCGCGTCCCATGACCGCCACAACTCAAGGGCGTTCTCCCCTCGGACGCGCCGCAGCAGGCAGAAGGTGCGCGGGTAGCGTTCCAAAACCTCGGGTAGCTCCTCGGCCACCCGGGACAGGTCGCGCAGCCGGTCTTCGGGTAGGGCCAAGAGATGCCAGGTCGAGAAGAGGTCGGGGTGTGCGCGAATCAACTCGCGCTCGGGCTCGGACTCGCCCGCGCCCCAGGCCATGTCCGGAGCGATGCCTTCGAGGGCCACGGCGTCGGGGTTGTAGTCTTCGCCCAGTGCGCAGTTCGGCTGGGGGTTCGCCAGGTGCAAGGAGAGGTTGACCCCCGTGCGCAGGCTCGCGTCTGCGCAGAGATCCAGGCTCGCGGCCAACTCTTCGTCCCCTTCTCCGGGCAGGCCCAGGATGAAGGAGAGGATAGGCGTGACGCCCGCAGCGGCGCAGTTCTCCACGAGCTGCAGGACGTCCGTGTCCGCGGCCATGTTCTTGGCGTTCGCAGCGCGTACTTCCGGAGCAGCCGACTCGACCCCCAAGAGCACCCGATAGCCTCCGGCCGCCCCCATGGCCAAGAGCAGATCGGCGTCCATGTGATCCGACCGTGCGCGGCACTCCCACGGAACCGGCGCACCGAGTTCGGTCATGCGGGCACAGAACGCGAGGGCGTGCTGGCGATCCGCACCGAACAGATCGTGGCACAGGTAGGCGTTCTTGGCGGCGGGCATGTCCTTGAGGGCCAGAACCTCCTCTACCAGCTTGTCCACGGGCAGCGTGCGGGACCGTCGGTTCCAATACCGGCCGATCGAGCAGAAGCTGCAGTCGTAGGAGCATCCACGACCGGAGTCCACGGGCACCAGACCGTCTGCTTCGCCCGTGACTTCTTTGTAGCGTGCCAGGTCGGGCAGTAGGTCCCAGGCATAGGGCGCGACCGATTTCATGTCCAAGAGTGGGCGCCGATCCGCCTCACGCAGGATCTGATCCTTCGGGTCGCGCCAGGTGATTCCAGAAACACCTTGCAGGCTCTGCCCCTGATCTAACCTCTGCAGAACCTCATGCAGTGTGTCTTCCCCCTCGCCCCGTACGATCAGGTCGATCCACCCGAACCGTTCCAGAACACGCTCCTCGACTTCGCCAACGCCCGGCCCACCCAGGTGCAGGTGCAGGTGCGGTGCGCGCTCGCGCAGGAGGCGTGTGATGACGAGCGCCGCGGGCAGCGTGGCTCCCATGGTGGAGAGGCCGACGACATCGGGCTCTTCGCCGAGAATGCGATCGGCGGCCGCGCTTAGGCTGCCCTGGTCCAGGACACACTCGCTCCCCAGGTGACCCGCTGCGAGCTCGTGGGCCAGATCCACGAGGCGTACGTCCCAGCCCTCTGCCCGAAGCGATCCTCCGAGTCGAAGCACGCCCGGCGGCGGCATGGAGTAGCCGAAGGTGTCGGCGTGGGGGGAGGAGGCGATCAGGATGCGCACGGGAGGGTCATTACGCCAAGGACGTTGGCGTGGATCCAGGTTTACGGCGGACTCGTGCGCACTGTTGGATCCTGTCCCGTGGAGCACAACTCGAGGGCCGCAGAGGCCCCATCTGCCGCCACATCCAGGGCCATCTGAGAACTTTTGGTGGCACTCGACCCCTCTGCGTGAACCTTCGCCCGTCACAGGAGTTACCCTGTATCCTCGTCGCCCTCACCATGCTCCCCGTCCCGCGTCCCCTCTCCAGTCTGCTTGCCTCATCGGGCTTGCATGTCAGCCTATTTGTGGCCCTGGTGGCCTTCGGCGTGGTGCCCGCGGTGATGAGAGGCGAGCCGGTGCCCGACCCGCTGTTCGAGGTGGCTATCGCGGATACCCCCTTCTTGGAGGTCCTGATCACGCCCCCGGCCGAAGAGGACGTCCCCCTGGACGTGGAACCCGCCAGCGAGCCCCCCGAGGTCCCCGAGGTCCGCGAGGTCGAGAGCGAGCCCGAGCCCATCCTCGATCCCAAATTCACACCCGTGGACCTGGATCCCTCCCCTCTGGACGGCGTGCTCGTCATCCTGCCCGCTCCTCCGGATGAGGAGCCCGAAGAGGAACCCGTGGATGTGCCCGAGCAGGTCACCCAAACCGAGCCCCCGCCGACCCGGGAGACAACCAAGCCCGATGGTGAGGACGTCCCTGACCACCCGCCCCTGCCCCTGGCCGCCTTGTGCAAGAGTCCCGTCTACCCCTCGCGTGCCATTCAGCGCGGCTGGATTGGCGTTGTCGTGGCCCGCTTGAAGGTAGCCACCACGGGCGAGGTGCTCTCCGTCGCTCTGGAGGAGTCCAGCGGCTACGGCCTTCTCGACCGCGTGGCCCTCGCCAGCCTGGCGACCTGGCGCTTTCAACCGGGTGAGCGCGCTGGAGTGCCCACCGAAATGGACGTGATCAAGCGCATCGAGTTTCGGCTCTGAGGGAGTCCGTCACCCTCAGCGGCGCTTGATGATCTCCGTACTGGAGTGCCGTTTCTCATCGCCGCAGATCGCGATCCGTCCGCCGTATGCGGCGACGATCTCCCGCTCGGGCACCGTGTCCTCGGTCCAGTCCGTGCCCTTGACGTGCACGTCCGGTCGCAGGGCATCGAGCAGATCGTTGGCCAGGGTCTCGGGGAAGCTGGTGACGTAGTCCACGCCCTCAATGGCCGCGATGATCTCCATGCGTTCCTCGAGAGGGACAAGGGGCCGGCCCTCACCCTTGGTCTGGTGAACGCTCTCGTCGGTGTTGAGGGCCACCACCAAGAGTTCGGCCTGGGTGCTGGCGGCGCTCAAGAGGCGTACGTGTCCCACGTGCAGAAGGTCAAAGCAGCCGTTGGTGAGAGCCAGGCTGCGGCCTTGGCGCAGGGGCGCCAGGCGTTCCTGCAGCTCGTGGTAGTCGGGGACGATGGTGGCGGTCATGGGGTGACCTTCTCGGCGGTGAGGTAGGCGCTTGTCGCTTCGATGATGCGTTCGGGGAGCAGGTCGCGCATGCAGGGGTGATCGATCGGGCAGGTCTTCAACCCGCAGGGCGCACAGTCCACATCCTCGCTGAGCAGGGTCTGGTTTTCCAGGTGATGGTTCGTGTAGCGCTGATCCGTCGGGCCGAAGGGCACGACGCAGGGAATCCCCAGGGCCACGGCCATGGATCTCGGTCCGGTGTCGTTGGAGATGACGACCCGCGCGCGCTCGACCAGGGCGGCCATCTGGGCCAGGTTCAGGACGGGATCCAGCAGCACGGCGCACGGTTCATGCATGTGCTCGCCCACCTGGCTGCCCGTGCTCTCTTCCCCTGGTCCGGGCGCCAGGACCGTGCGCAGCCCGTGGCGTTTTCCGAGCGCGTCCGCGGCCTCCGCAAAGTACTCCGCCGGCCACATCTTGCTGGCGCCATAGCTCGCGCCGGTGATGCAGAGCAAGATGGGTTGGTTCTCGTCGATAGCGTGCTGGGCGAGCCTCGTGGCCACGGCGCTTCTTGACTCATCGGTCACCACGAGAGTCATTTCGTCGCCCTGATCTTGGCACCCCAGGTGGCGGGTGAGCTTCAGGTAGCGTTCGATCATGGAGATGGGCACGCGCTTGCCGTTTTCCTGGTGGGGGGCAAGACGCTCCGTGAGGAGAAGCCGTCGGCCTGGATCGAAGGAGTAGCCGAGGCGCCTCGGAATGCGCGCCAGGAAGGGGCCCATCGCCGAGCTGTGGGAATCGGGCAGCACGAGCGACAGGTCGAAATCCCCTCTCCGTAGGCTGCGCACCCGTTTCAGCATGGGACGCACACCCCGTTCGGGCGAGGGCGTGTCGAGGAAATCATCCACCGTTTCCAGGGGCTCCATGAGCCCGCGCATGAAGGAGCGTCCCTCCACCGTAATATTCGCATCGGGGAACCCGTGCCGCAGCGCGCGTAGCGCCGGTGTGCACATGACCAGGTCGCCGACCCAGTTGGGCAGGCGCACGTGGATGTTCTTGGGTGTGCTCAAAGGAATGTGTCGCCTTGCCCGTCCGCCTTCTCGATCGTGGCCTTGTCGTTATCGACGAGCCCTTCAATCCACCAGTTCACGTCGTGGTAGAGGCAGGTCACCTCCTTGCACTCGACGGAGGCATCGAACTCATCGAGGATGCGTGCGAGTCCGCGTCCGGTTTCTTCCGCCTTGGCCGCTCCGGCGTACCCGTCGGCGGGGGCGAGCAGGGCCTTGTCCACGCCCCGGTGTGCGGGGCAGTTGAACACGCCCGTGGGCGTCAGCACCTGCCGCAGGGCTTGCATGTGGCAGGTCTTGGGTTGGTGGGTGTACTCCTGCCAGGTGCCTTCTTCGAGTGAGCGCAGGTTGGTGGACTCGTAGATCTCGAAGGAATCCCGCGCATCGTTGCGCGCCTCTTGGATCTGTTCGCGGATGCGGCGCACCACGGCGAGCGTATCGTCGCTGGTGTGGGAGGGGTTCATCACCTCGGCGCCATCGTCGAGGCGTTCCAGCACGGGCTTGTAGGAGATGTAGTCGAAGCCCGCCTCTTGTGCGCGAATGGCTGCGGGCACGATCTCGTGGATGTTCTCGAGCAGTTGTTCCTCGTCCCGGCTGGCTCCATTCCAGACGATGATGAACGAGTAACCCAAGCGGGGTGCGGGGTTCGCGGCGCGGATCTTGGGGATCCATGAACAGATCTCATCCAGGTCTACGGCCGCCGAGTTGGGTTGGTGCATCTCGCGGAACAGCTCGTTCGATCCGCTGTCGAGTGAGAGCCGGATCCAGTCGCCCTCTTCAAGATAGGGCGCGATCTCCAGCAGCCTGTCGCCGCGGCTACCGTTGCTGACGACGGCGATCTGCAGGGCGAGCTCCTGTTTCGCGAAGCGCACGAAGTCGGAGAAGCCCGGATAGAGGGTGGGTTCGCCGCCACCGATGAGGATGACCGACTTCAATCCGCGCTCGGCCATGAGTCCGAGCGACTCGCGCAGGTTTTCCTCTTCCATGCGCGGCCCGGTGTTCAGAATGTCCCAGTCGATGCAGTGTGTGCAGGCGTAGTTGCAGGCCAGGGTCAGGTCGAGGTTGATGGAGACCGGTGCCATTTCCGGCGCTTCAGGTTCCTCGCGCCCCTCATTGCGTGCCGCCCGGACCTCCCGCCGCCACGTCACGTAGCGCTCCAGGGTGGGAGCCACCGCGGGCGTGCGCAGCTTGGCCGCAAAGTCGTGGATGGCGTGCGTCATCGGGGAGGCCGCGGGCTCCTGGGGGCACCCTGGGAAGTGTGCTCCCCCAGAATCCTCGCCCACCACCCGTGACCAGCAGATTCCAGCAGGATCAGCGGGGATCGGCTAGTGGGATGCCCGGGATTCGGGTGTCAAACAGGTGGGGGAGACTGGATCAGGGGATGATTGTCCATTTGACCGTACTGGCCTTGTCGGCTGGCTCGTGGAGGGTCAATTCGGAGGTTGCAGAATCCCAATCCCAGGACCAGCTACCAGTGCCATCGCCGCGTTCGACTTTCTTTGGTTTTACCGTGTACTCACCAAGGACGAGGTCCACCGGGACTCCATCCCCAGTTTGGAAGTAATAGGTGAGGGTTGTGGAGGTGTCGAGGCTTACTGATTTCGGGATCGGCAAGTTCAATTCCGCAATGTTTGCCACGTTGCTCACTATCAGCGCATTGCTACCGGAGACGATCTTCCAATCAAAGGGAGAGAAGGTGCGCGGCATAGTCTGACTGACTTCGAAGCAGTACCA